>Ga0307425_1002412_pt1 | contig 10556 bp, 8 predicted proteins | sample SalMarWE160330MG_FD_202152 | JGI IMG/M metagenome (GOLD analysis project Ga0307425, IMG submission 202152) | Salt marsh sediment microbial communities from the Plum Island Ecosystem LTER, Massachusetts, United States - WE1603-30 | ecosystem: Environmental > Aquatic > Marine > Intertidal zone >...
TACCCGATGAAATTAAACTTGATAAAATTCCAATAACGATAGGTATCAAATATTCTTTTACCATTATGAAGAATATTTCTTATGCCCTTTATATTCTGAAGGGTGCGCGGTGCGCACCCTTCATCTCCCGCACCGGCAAGATGCCGGTGCGACAAAGAATTTTTCAAAACAGAGATAAGCAGTGGTCAGTAACCGATTATTATCTGGCAACTGACCACTGCCAACTGGTCTCTGTTTTTACAGTTCTTCGGGTTTGGGCCCTTTCACCGTACCCGTCTCTTTCAGAAAGTACAGACGGTTAAGGCCGTTGATAAAGGCCCGGGCGCTGGCGGTGACCACGTCCGGGTCCACTCCCTGGCCGGTGACCACGTGGCCGCCATCCTCCAGGCGCACCGCCACCTCACCCTGGGCATCGGTGCCGCCGGTGATGGAACTCACCGCAAACTTCAGGAGCTTGCACTTGGATCCGGCCAGGTGGGTGATGGCCTTGTAAGTGGCGTCAATGGGGCCGTCCCCGAATATCGAGTACGGGCCGACGAGTTGGCCGCCGATCTCCATTTTGACGTTGGCCGAAGGCCGGGCGGTGGTGCCGGTGAGCACCACCAGCTCCACCAGTCGGAAGTACTCGGGCACCGACTTATAAATGACCTCGGTTTCCACCAGGCTGCTCAGGTCCTCGTCGAACACCGTCTTTTTCCGGTCCGCCAGGTTCTTGAAGCGGTTAAAGACCCGGTTCACTTCCTCATCGGTCAGGTAGTAACCCATCTCCCGGAGCTTGTTCTTGAAGGCGTGGCGCCCGGACAGCTTACCCAGGGGCAGGGTGCTCTTCTTGATGCCCACGGTATGGGGGGTCATGATTTCAAAGGTGCTGGCCTCCTTGAGCACCCCGTCCTGGTGAATCCCGGACTCATGCGCAAAGGCGTTGGCCCCCACGATGGCCTTGTTGGGCTGCACCGGCACCCCCGACAGCTTGCTGGTCAGGCGGCTGGTGGGATAGATATACTGGGTGACGATGTCGGTAAAATAGTTCAGCAGGTCCCGACGGGTGGACAGGGCCATCACCACCTCCTCCAGGGAGGCGTTGCCGGCCCGTTCCCCCAGGCCGTTGATGGTCACCTCCACCTGGCGCACCCCGTTCATGACCGCGGCCAGGGTGTTGGCCACCGCCAGCCCCAGGTCGTTGTGGCAATGGACCGACAGGATGACGTTGTGGAGGTTGGGGATGTGGTCCACCAGGTACTTGATCTTGGCGCCGAATTCGTCGGGGATGGCGTAGCCCACCGTATCCGGAAAATTGAGGGTGGTGGCCCCCGCCTCGATGACCGCGGTAAAGACCTGGACGACATAATCCAGGTCGCTGCGGGAAGCGTCCATGGCCGAAAACTCCACATTGGAGGTGTAGCGGCTGGCGTGCTTCACCGCAACCACCGCCATCTCCAGCACCTCTTCCCGGGACTTCCGCATCTGGTGCTTCAGGTGAATGTCGGAGGTGGAAATAAAGGTGTGGATGCGGGGATTGGTGGCCTCCTTGATGGCCTCCCAGCAGGCGTCGATGTCCTGGGGAAAGGCCCGGGCCAGACCGGCGATCTGGGGCCCCCGGATTTCCCGGGCCACCGCCCGCACCGCCTCGAAATCCCCCGGCGATGAGAAGGGGAAGCCGGCCTCGATGACATCCACGTTGAGGAGTTCCAGGTGCCGGGCGATTTGCAGTTTTTCATCCACGTTGAGATTGGCTCCGGGGGTCTGTTCCCCGTCCCTCAGGGTCGTATCGAAGATAAAAACTTTTTGTGCCATATGAAAACCTTTTCAGTTAAAGGGTTCAGTTTGCTTAAGTTGACGGCGCCGCCTTAGCCGGTTTTCAATCTGCCGGCTCAGGTAGCGGGCCGCCAGTGCATGGGCTGCGGCGGTCCAATGACCTTCTTGATAGTATAAGCGATCGATAGGTTGGCCCGAGAGGGCCAACAAGGGGGTCAAGGACCACAACGGCATGCCGTTATCGGCCGCGATCTTAAGCATCGCCCGCTCATCGGCCGAGATGGTGTGAGTCCGGCGATACTCACGCACTTCCTGGGCAATGGGAATATAACATATCCCCAGCGTTCCCCCCGCATGTTTGGCTGCGGCGTTTAGTTGCCCCACGTAGAGCCTGGTTAATTTTTTATTGGCCGCGGTGACATAACCATGAGCGCTCCGGGTATAGGTCACCACCAGACCGTTGGTGGCGTCCGGGCCGGTTTTTGGGGCCCGGTTGACCAACAGGTTAACCCCCGTCTGTTTTACCAGGTTAGCCGCCTGGGACCAGGAAATCAGCCAGTTGTAACCGGGCAGATAGGCCAGCACGGTTTTCAAGGCGCCCCCGCTGCAGTTCAGGGGTTTGGCCGAGAGATCCCCCCGCGTGCCGATATTATAATACTGCCCCCGGGCGTTGTCCTCGAAATCGTTGCAAAAAAAGCACAGGACGGTGAGGTCCGGATAGAATTTGCGCCCCACCGTTTGGAAACACTTCAAGGCATAATCGGTGCCTTTACCGGGACAACCGGCGTTCAGCACTTCCACCGACTGCTGGGCCGCACTGAAGGCTTTTTCTAACTGGGCCGCAAAGGTCTGGTCATCATTGACGCCGGTCCCATAGGTAAAGGAATCTCCCAGGAAGAGCACCCGGTATTCCGTCTGCTTCACGTGCCGATATTCCCAACTGCCCCGCCACCCCAGGGAATTATTGCTGTACCGGAAAGTAAACCCCCCGGGCGCGTTTCTTACCCCCTGCTGATGAGGAACGGGGATGTCCCCCAGTTCCGGGTCACAGGCGAACCGCACCGGCCCCACTTCCTGAGGGCTCAAGTGCCTCACGGCCACTTCGGCCACGGCAAAGGCCACCAGAAAACCCAGAAGCACCCCGATAATTTTAAAAAAATTTGACCTCATACTCGGCTGCTCTTAGAGGGATGCGTTGCAGGGGCGAACCTGCGTGTCCGCCCTCATCCTGGGCCGATGCAGAGGTCGGCCCCCCCAAGAAGATGGGAAATGGCCATTGGCAAACAACCGGAAAAACCCGGTACTTGGGACAGGTAGCGGAGGTGCGGTCAATCAGGCCTGCTTGCCAGTCTCTCCCCCTCCATCCAGGTCCAATTCCTGAGGGTTGGCAAGCTTCGGGGTCGGGGTTTCACCCTCTCCTTTAGACGCCAACGCCGACCGGCGATGATACATATAAGTGCTGATGGGCCCCGAGGCCACATAAGCCAACATGAGCAGAAACCCCATAATTTTAGGCGCGGTGGCCACCACCACAAAGATGAGCACCGCACCCACCAGGGTATGGAAGGGATGCCGTCGGAAGAGCTCCATCTTTTTGAAACTCATGTATTTGATATTGCTTACCATGAGAAACGACAGCAGGTAAATCATCACCAGGATGTAGATATGACGTTCCGGGGCCCACTCCCCGATCTGGTAGTAAAAAATGATGGCGGTGGCAATCATGGTGGCCGCCGCCGGGATGGGCAGGCCATTGAAATAACGGGGGTCCATGGAAGCCTGCTGGACGTTGAAACGGGCCAGTCTCAGGGCCCCGCAGACCACAAAAAGGAAGGCTGCCACCCAGCCGAATTGATGATAGGGCTTCAGGGCCCAGAGATACACCAGGATGCCGGGGGCCACCCCAAAGGACACCAGGTCCGCCAGGGAATCGTATTGCATCCCGAAGCCGGAGGTGCTCTTGGTTATCCGGGCGATGCGCCCATCCAACCCATCCAGGACCAGCGACACCAGAATAGCAACCGCGGCCGCAGAAAAACGGCCGTCCATGGACGCGACAATGGCGTAAAACCCGGCAAATAGGCTCCCGGTGGTGATCAGGTTGGGCAGCAGATAAACGCCCCGAAAGCGGCGCTTGTCTTTCTTTTTCCGTTTCCGGCGGATGCTCATGCCCACCTCCCGATGATGCTGCTCCCGGCTTTCAAGCGGTCTCCCACCTTCACCTGGATGTCGCTATCCAGCGGCAGGTAGAGGTCTACCCGGGAACCGAAACAAATCATGCCGACTCGCTCACCCCGGGCCAGTCCCTGCCCGGGTTTGACGTAAGGAATGATACGCCGGGCCAGGAGTCCGGCGATCTGGACCACCATGACCCGCCGCCCCGCCTTGCTCTCCAGCATCAGGGCTTGCTGTTCGTTGCGCCCGGCCGCGTCCGGGCGAAACGCGGCCTTGTATTCCCCCGCCTGGTGGCGCATCTCCTTGACCACCCCCGCCACCGGGGACCGGTTCACGTGCACGTCAAAAATATTCATGAAGATGGCCACCCGCCGGGCCGGGCCGGGCTGGAATTCCGGCTCCTCCACCTCGTCCACCCGGACCACCTTGCCGTCGGCCGGAGAGACGACCAATCCCGGCTCCGGGGGAATTGCCCGCTCCGGGTCCCGGAAGAAATAGGCGAAAAACCCGCTGCCCAGGAGGCCCAGGACGGTGAGATAGGGCCAGCCTCCGATCACCCCCAGGAAGATCAGGACCACCCCCGCCAGGATCAGAGGATAGCCGGGCGTGGCGATGGGGCTGTGCTTTTTAGCCGCGGATGGGGCCATCTTTTCCTGGTTCCCCAGTTCCCCCGGGGGAACCCCCTTGGATGAAAAGCTCCGCTTTGCCCGGCTCATGCTTCATTATAAAGAAAATCGGCATTTTATTACAGCACGTTCCCCAGGCAGATTTATTGGTGCGTAGAACCCACCCTTGAGAACTTCCAGGGCAGTTCCTCATGGGCCTTCGAACCACCTGTAAGTAATAAAAAACATTGGTGGCACAGGTTTTTAACCTGTGCACCCGCACCGGTAAGATACCGGTGCCCCCAAAACCTTTTCAGGGCAGGAGCCAGGGGACGAGAGGAATGGTCTCTCCTCATTTTTGCCTTGTCGCCTCTTACCCTTTTCGCCTTTTCGTCCTTATTTTTTCAGCCACCCCATCATGGACCGGAGCTTCTTGCCCACCGCCTCGATGGGGTGCTCCGCCTCCTGGCGCCGGAGGGCATTGAAGACCGGCCGCCGGGCCTGGTTTTCCAGGATCCATTCCTTGGCGAACTCGCCGCTTTGCACCTCATAGAGGATCTGGCGCATCTCTTCCCGGGTCTCCTCGGTGATGATGCGCGGCCCCCGGGTGTAGTCCCCGAACTCGGCGGTATCGCTCACCGAATAGCGCATATAGCTGATGCCGCCCTGGTAGAACAGGTCCACGATGAGCTTGAGCTCATGAAGGCATTCGAAGTAGGCGATCTCCGGGGCGTAACCCGCCTCCACCAAGGTGTCGAAGCCGGCCTTGACCAGCTCCGAGACGCCGCCGCAGAGCACCGCCTGCTCCCCGAACAGGTCGGTTTCGGTCTCCTCCCGGAAGGAAGTCTCCAGCACTCCGGCCCGGGTGGCCCCAATCCCCTTGGCATAGGCCAGGGCCGTGGCCAGGGCCTTACCCGAGGCGTCCTGCTCCACCGCCACCAGGCAGGGAACCCCGGCGTCTTTCTCGTATTCGCTCCGCACCAGGTGGCCGGGGCCCTTGGGGGCCACCATGATCACGTCCACCTTGGGGTCCGGCACAATCTGGCCGAAATGGATATTGAAGCCGTGGGAAAACAGCAGGGTCTTGCCCGGGCCCATATGGGGCCTGAGATCGTTCTCATACAGGGTGGCCTGGACGTGGTCCTGGGTCAGAATCTGCACCACCTGGGCCTGGGCCGCCGCCTGGGCGGCGCTCACCGGCTGGAAGCCGTATTTTTCCGCCAGCTCAAAGTTGGGCGTTCCGGGCATCTCGGAGACCACCACGTCCACGCCGCTGTCCCTGAGATTGAGGGCCTGGGCGTGGCCCTGGGAGCCAAAGCCGATGATGGCCACCTTTTTCCCCTTAAGGACGCCCAAATCCGCATCCGCATCGTAGTACATTTTCATGGTTAAATCTTTCCCCTTATGTAGGGCGGGCGGTGCCCGCCATAATCCTTATGAAAACCTATGACCTCAACGAAACTTCAAATAATGGTGGGCGGTGCCCACCCTACATGATTTGGTGCGCATTGCGCACCCTACATTTCTTTATTTTCCACTCACTGCTTACCGCTCACTGCTCACTCTTACTCCTTCTTGCTGCGCTGGATGGCCAGGGTACCGGTCCGGGCGACTTCCTGGATACCCTGATTTTTCAGGAGATCCAGCACCGCCCGGATTTTTTCGTGGTTGCCGGTGATCTCCAGAGTAAAGGTGTTGGCGCTGACATCCACCACCCGGCAGCGAAAGATATCGGCAATCCTCAGGACCTCGGCCCGGGACTTGTCCTCGGCCTTCACCCTGACCAGGACCATCTCCCGTTCGACGTGGTCCAGTTCGCTTAAGTCCGCCACCTTGATGATGTTGATGAGCTTCCGCAGTTGCTTGATGATCTGCTCGGTGATCTGCTCATCCCCGGTGGACACGATGGTGATCCGGGAAACTTCCGTGTCCATGGTCTCGGCCACACACAGACTTTCAATATTGAAGCCCCGGCCGCTGAACAGGCCGGTCACCCGGGAGAGCACCCCGGGAATGTTATCCACCCACACTGATATGGTATGTCGCGGCTCAATCTTAGGCTCCATCTTCCCCTCCTAGGCCAGTAACATTTCGTGCATGGCCTTGCCTGCGGGCACCATGGGCATGACGCACTCTTCCCGTTCCACCCGGAAGTCCATGACCACCGGCCGGGTGGTATTGAGGGCCTCTTTGATCACCGGCTCCACTTCTTCGGGTCGAGTGGCCCGGAGCCCCACGGCGCCATAGGCTTCGGCCAGCTTGACAAAGTCAGGGGCCGCATGAATATCGGTATGGCTGTAGCGGCGCTCGTAAAAGATCTGCTGCCACTGCCGCACCATGCCCAGGTAGGAGTTGTTCAGAATGGCGATCTTCACCGGCAGATTATTTTCCACCACCGTGATCAACTCCTGGATGTTCATCTGGATGCTGCCGTCCCCGGCGATATCGATGACATAGGCGTCCGGTTGGGCCACCTGGACCCCCATGGCCGCCGGGAAGCCGTAGCCCATGACTCCCAGGCCCCCGGAGGTCATCAGGCGCCGGGGGTACTTGAACTGGTAAAACTGGGCCGCCCACATCTGGTTCTGCCCCACTTCGGTGGTGATAAAGGCCTCCCCCTTGGTGAGCTCATAGAGCTTCTCGATGACAAATTGGGGCTTGATGACCTTGTCATCCCAGACGTAGGTCAGGGGATGGTCCTTTTCCCATTGGTTGACGGTATCCAGCCAGGCCTGGCGGAACTCCGGCCAATCCCGGGCCGGCTTTACCTCCAACAGCTCGTTGAGCTGCCGCAGCGTCTCGTTGCAATCGCCCACGATGGGGATATCCACCACCACGTTCTTGCTGATGGAGCTGGGGTCGATATCGATATGGACGATCTTGGCGTGGGGCGCGAATTCCGACAGCTTGCCGGTCACCCGATCGTCGAACCGCGCTCCCACCGCGATCAGGACATCGGATTGGGACACGGCCATATTGGCGCAGTAAGTGCCGTGCATGCCCAGCATTCCCATCCACAGGGGATGGTCGCCGGGGAAGCCCCCCAGACCCATGAGGGTGCTGGTCACCGGGATCTGCAGGGTCGTGGCGAACTTATAGAGTTCCTCCGAGCTATCCGACAGCACGATGCCGCCCCCGGTATAGAGCACCGGCTTTTTCGCCTGGAGGATCATATCCAGGGCCCGGGCCACCTGCCGGGGGTTGGCATGGTACGTCGGGTTGTAGCTCTTGATCTTGACCATATCGGTAAACTTGGGCGTGGTGGTCGCCTGCTGCACGTCTTTGGGCAGATCAATCAGCACCGGCCCCGGCCGCCCCGACCGGGCGATATAAAACGCCTCGTGAATCGTCTGGGCCAGCTCCTTGACGTCCTTGACCAGGTAATTGTGTTTGGTGCAGGGCCGGGTAATGCCCACGATGTCCACCTCCTGAAAGGCGTCGTTGCCGATCAGGGCGGTGGGTACCTGCCCGGTGAACACCACGATGGGAATGGAGTCCATGTAGGCCGAGGCGATCCCCGTCACCGTGTTGGTGGCGCCGGGGCCCGAGGTGACCAGGGCCACCCCCACCTTGGAGGAGGCGCGGGCATAGCCGTCCGCCGCATGCACCGCCGCCTGCTCGTGCCGTACCAGAAAATGCTTGATGTGGGGGGTGCGGCTCAGTTCATCGTAAATGTCAATGACCGCCCCGCCGGGGTAACCGAAGATGTGCTTGATGCCCTCCCGCTCCAGGCATTTCATCATGATCTGGGCGCCGTTCAGTTTCATTGCAAACTTTCCTTCTGGCGATGCTGGGCCAGGATCTGTTCAATCCGATCGCGGCCGGCCAGCTTTAATTTTTGTAACCGCTTTCGCTCGATAGTCTCCGCGGTGGTCAGATAAGGCCGGCGGTTGAATTCGTCTAACTGCTTCTCATAATCCCGGTGTTCCTCCACATACCTCTTTAACTCCGGGTCCCGATCCATTAACTGGTCTATGAGTTCCAGGTCCTGTTTTTCCATGTTTTGCCCCTGGCCATGAAAGATTATAAAGAAATTATATTAAAATAAGGTCTGATATTTGTCAATCATGGGAAAAATAAGAACTTAGGCCAAATTACGGTTAATTATTGCCGTTGTTTGTCAGGTCTCCCTCGGAAAAAGTCCACCTCGCATCAGCCACCGGAACCCAGGCGGGCGGGAAAGATTAACTTAAAGCAACACCTCCCCGGCCGCCATCCCTGCCGCAACCGACAAAAAAACAGGGCCGCAAGCGGCCCTGCCTGGAAGTTTCGGTACTGGGGGTCACGGTTTATGGCCGCAACATCCTCCTTTGCCCCACCAGCCCCAAACCCAACAGGCAGGCCGCGACGCCTAACAATACGGCGCCGCCGGATACTCGGCTGCCGGAAAGGATCGTTACGGGCTGGGCAAGATTTTTCATGGATAATATTATATCTCAAACTAAATGAGATCAGCAAGCTTTTTAAAGCCGGCCACCGAAATCCTGCCGCATCGGTTTCCTGCCTGGATAGGCCGTGGTCAAACCGTTTTTCGTCACTAGGAGCACCACCCAGGATCTCAACTCCTTGGCAATACGGGATTCTACGCAGCGCTCAGCATGACAATTTATGTCGTCTGCTGGTTTTTCACCAGCCAGCTCAAGACCAAAAAAGAGCCATGTCCTCCGACATGGCTCTCTTTTACCCAGCCCGGTGGGACTGCCACCCCCACATCGCGCCCCTTCTTTTCGCATTGCTTATGGGGGGCCGGCGGCAGATTTTCCGGTCCTCGGGCCTCAATTATCTATTAATCATCGAGTCGCCTCATTTCAAGGGGGGGGAGCATTTTTTTCTGACCTTTGCCCCGCCCCTGCAAGGAGTTTAAGCGGAAAGTCATTCACGGGCCTCTGGCTCACCCCTAAATCATCAAAAGTCCGGTGGGACGGGCCTCCGCGCCTATCAATGGTGCGCAGGGCACACCCTACACAAGCACAGGCGGGACGCCTGTGCCACCGATTCATCATAACTTTTCAAGGCAGTATTCCCATGAAACCCATCCCGCCTCAGGCGCTCTTGGGGCTTGAAGGCTGGCGGGCCTCGGGTACGACTACCGGGAACGGCCTCCCCCGGCGCACTTCCCCATTGATCCAGCCGTGCTGCTTCTTCATATCCGCGACGAGTTCCTGTCCCCGGACCAGCATCTGCCAGACCCGATGGCGGAAGGAACTGGCCGGCGGGCCCTCGGCCTCCAGCAGTTTCCTGAAATAGGGATACTGCAAGATCTGGCTGAACAGATGGCAGCACTTATCAAACAGGTCGGGATAGAAGTACGGCAACTGGTCCGTGTTTTCCTCCAGAAAGGCCACCGCCAGGGCCAGCCGGCGGCTGGGACCCAGCCCCTTCTGACGCTTCCCGGGCTGAGCCAGCTTTTCCAGGGGCTGGAGCTGCTGTACCTGGCTCAGGTAGGCCAGGCGCTGCACCACCTCCCGGTGCAACTCCCGGTGCTTGGTGAACACCTCCCGGTAGTCCCGTTGGGACAGGTAGCTATTCAGTAATTTCTTGGTGGCCTCGAAGGTATCCTGGCCATAGGTCCCCAACCGGCGCTGATTCTTGGCCAGCCAGGCTGACAGGAACTTGAGGCGGTCCTCGTGGGTCTTGGTGGAGATGACCAGCTCGCTGCGCCGGTAGGTGATGGTCCCGCTATGCTCACCCCGGACGATATCGGTGAGCTCTTTCAGGGTCCGCTTGGTATCCTTCAGGATATTGAGGCTCGGTTCCCGGCCGCCGTGGTGCGGGTGGATGATTTCCTGGCGCACGATGGACAGGGCCCGGTCCTCCAGGACATTGAAACGGTTATATTTGTGCTGCTGGTAGGTCAACTTCAGGATCACCACCCGCCGCCTGGGGTCCACGTAAAAGCCGTCCTCTTTCAGATGGGGGTTTGCCTCCGCCAGAGACGGCGCCAGCGAAATGAGGGCGACCTTTTCCACCAGCGGATACCGTTTCTGTTCGAACCCGCACAGGCTGGTAATGGTCCGGTCC
>Ga0307425_1002413_pt1 | contig 10554 bp, 9 predicted proteins | sample SalMarWE160330MG_FD_202152 | JGI IMG/M metagenome (GOLD analysis project Ga0307425, IMG submission 202152) | Salt marsh sediment microbial communities from the Plum Island Ecosystem LTER, Massachusetts, United States - WE1603-30 | ecosystem: Environmental > Aquatic > Marine > Intertidal zone >...
CGGCCACTCCCGGCCGGACCGCAGCGATCGCGGCTTGTTGCGCCTCGCTTGCGATCTCAAAGATCCGCCGCTGTTCCGCCGACACTTTTTCTACCGCGAACGTGCGCGTGATGTCCGAGCAGTAGCCGTTTACAATCGCCCCCATGTCCAGAAGCGCCATCTCTCCTGCCACGAGGGCCTTGCGAGAAGAGAATCGCTGAGGAAGCCAGCTGTTCTCGCCGGACATCAAGAACGACTCAAAAGATGTTCCTTCAGCGCCTGCTTGCGCCATCAAGTATTCCGCCCAGGATGAGAGCTGGCATTCACACATGCCTGGTAGAATTGCGCGCCTTATCTGCTCCATTGCGTCACTCGCGATGTTGGCCGCAGTGCGCAAGAAATCCAACTCGACGTCCGTCTTGATCATTCTCATCTTGGCGGTAAATGGACGCACATCGATCGACTCCCATCCGTTTCCCAGTGTGCGTAAGTATTCGGCCTGCTCCAGGCTGATTGTGTCCTTCTCCAGACCGACGCACCTTATGCCGTTCACGAACAACGGCCGTAACGCGTCAAGATAGCTGGGGGTATCTTCGGGAAACGGCACGATGCGGTCGATCCACACATCGCGCTTCGCCCGATTGAGATCGAGGTTGGCAACGAAGTAGGTCGGCCCATCGGTCGACGAGATCGCAAGGATGGAATTGACCACCCGATTCAGACGAAACCCGGTGAAATACCTGATGTTGTCGCGATCGAACAGCAGCACAAGATTGAGATCCTGTTTCTTCATCCACTCAATCAGCGTCTCGACGCGATCTGCGTAGATTGGAGAGTCAGATCTGTTCACGGATGAGCGTCTCCTTCTCTGGGTTCGCCAGATATACCTTCTTGGGAACACGGGATTCCAAGCTCGAATCGGCCTGCCCGGCAAGCTCAAGGATCAGCATTCCGTCCGCGAGGACCGCTAGGAGTGGCTCCAGGTCCGCTTGTGGGAGGTCGAGCTGCTCTTCCAGTACCGATCTTTCGATGTACGGGGTATCGATGATTGCCTTCAGTAGGCTGCGATAGCGGGGATCGGATTCGATAAGCGCTTTTATGTCCATCAGTTCTCACCTCCACTGGTGTTCAGTTCTTCCACAGGTACATAATCCAAGTCGTAGCCGAAGTGCCGCGGACCGAACATCTCGATCCCTTTCGGTGTTCGCATACGTTCGTGCGCCGGGATGAGGACGATCGTGCCACGATAACCGTACTTCATGATGTCGGTACGAATCGGCTCTCCCGTCTCCGAATCGAGGATGGCGATAAGGTCGGGAGGAAGACAGAGGACTCGCCCATCGACCGCCAGGTTCAACCATTCATTCTGAAAGTCGAGTGTTGCCGTTTGTCCTTTGTAGTTGTCGATCCCCTCCAGCGTGACCGCGCCCAGGGTGAATCCTTTGTTTGTCTCCGAGCCGAAATCGCGGTTGATATCCACGATCTTACCGCGGAAAACGCGGAACCCTTTTACGTTTCGTTCCTTCTCAAGGCTTTCCAGCAGTTCGGCGATCGGATCGAGGTGTTCACGTCGCGCACGCATGACGGCGCGGCCGACCGCCCAGGCGATACTCTGCGAATTGAGGATCGACGTGTCCTTCACTTGCCTTCCGGTTAGCGGATAGGTTGCGATCCAAGAAATCCCACCGTAGGCCATGGCGACGCGCCGCGCCAGTGTCTCCGCCAACACGTCGTCGTCTCCGGTATCGATGATGGTTACGTTCCTGCGATTATCCACTGATACGGTGGGGGATGAATGCACGCCATGCGTGACCCACGACGTCATCTGCAGTTCGGGAAAGGCGCGGTTCATCCCGTCGACATCGATTACGGGAACACCCAGCTCGCCGGCCGCTGCATAGGAGACGGGCGAGTTTACCCCGCCGCACTCGAGCGGGATTGTCGCCTCAATCGGCCGACCGAGGTAGGTCTCCAGCCGCTGCATCGCCAGGTTCAGCACTTCTCCGCTCGGTGGTTTCTCGGTGAGGACGATTGCCGCTCCCAGACAAGCCGTGCTCGCCGTCTGGATTTCATCGGGCACATCGAGAGGGTCGATCATCAGGATCTCCTTCCCTTCATCGATCACCTTGTACGTCCACAACAGACCGATCTCGGGGTCTCCGCCGCCGCCGGTAGCTAGGATGGACGCCCCGAGAGTAATCTCGCTGATCGCCTGTTTGTCGATGACGCGAAAATCCTTAACCCCCCATTCGTTGAGGATCGAGCGCGCGCTCATACGTTTTTCCGTCATCAGAGTACCGCCCCTTTGACCCGAATGCGGATCTTCTCTCTCTTGCCTGGCATGTAGGTGAACGGGATCTCTTCCACATCTATCACCGACACTGTGTCTCGGATCGCCCCGGCGGCGACGGCGTTGTCCGTCGCGTGTTCCGTGACATTTGCGATCGCTTCATCGCGATCATCGATATCGAGATCGACTACTCCTTCCGCATAGGCGCCTATCTCGGCAATTGTTGTACCCACGGCGCCGCCCACTTCGAAGTGATCCGGACTGAGAACCTCGCTCACGCCGGCGATGCCGACCTTGGGGACCACCATCGCCCCGCCCCCGATGAAGATGGCGGGGACCGGCTCGGGCGTTGTCTTCATCTTGTCGATAACCTCTTCCAGCGTCTGTTTGATCTTCATCCACGCCTGTTCAACCAGCTGTTTGGGCAGTGCCGCGATCTTTTCCGGATGGGTGACGTAGTTGGTCTTGAAGACGTCGAGCTTCTGCTGTAGCTTGCCCAGCGCCACCGCGGTATCGTGCACGGTGAGCAGCGGGCCGCCGAACGACTTGCCCAGCCGAACCAGGTTGTAACCGACGCTCTCCGGACCGAGGCTGGTGACAACGTCGCCCTCATGCTTCACGATCGTTCCGCCTCCGAGCGCTATGGACAGTAGATCGGGGCAGCGGATGTTCGTCTTTACACCACCGATTGTGACGGTGATCGAAGATTCGCGGGGGAAACCATTGACGATATAGGCGACATCGGTCGATGTCCCGCCGATGTCTATCACCACCCCGTCCTCAATCCCGGACAGGTAGACCGATCCGCGCACGCTCGCCGCGGGCCCGGAAGCAACCGTGAAGATGGGATAGTCAATCGCGTAGTCGGCCGACATCACGCTTCCGTCGTTTTGCACAATGAACAACGGGGCTTCGATTCCGCGCTCGCGTACCGCGGCCCGTAGTGACTTGACCGCCCGTTGCATCACCGTGATTACCGAGGCATTGAGGATGGTCGAGTTCTCCCGCTCTAGTAGGGAGATGGTCGCTATACGATGCGACAATGTGATGTGAACATCGTCACCCAGGATATCTCGCACGATCTCAGCCGCCTGCTCCTCGTGATCGTTGATGATCGGAGAGAAGACGCCGGTGATCGCCACTGAATCAATCTTACCTTTCATCTCGCGGCACGCATCGGCGATCGCTTGCTTATCGAGCGGAACGATGTCCCGTCCGTCATACTCCGATCCGCCACGGATGATGTGCACAAGCTCGCTCCCGCCGATCGCCTGTTTGAGATCTTCAGGCCAGCCGGTTAGCGGAGGAATGGCCGTGGTCGCTGGAGCGCCGAGGCGGAAGATGCCGACCTGGTTGAGGTTTCGCCTTTCGATGAGGGCGTTGGTCGTGTGCGTGGTCCCAAGCGACACCATCGCCACATCGGCCGGATTCGCCTCCGACCTTGAGAGCACTTCGTCCAACGCCTCGACGATCCCTCCGGTTACGTCCTGCGTCGTGAGCGATTTCGCCTTGGCCAGCACTGTGCGACCTTGCATGAGCACTCCGTCGGTGAAGGTGCCGCCGACGTCGAAGCCAACGCGTAACTGTCCGGTCTCTTTCATCCGTTCTCCCCCCAAAGCCCCGTAATCCCGTATTGCTCCTCCAATCCCCACTGGTTGATTTCCTCACGTGGTGGAGATTGGTAGCCATATATCTTGCTGTGTGTCCAGTCAAACCGCTTTCGGAGCTCGATGAGAAACTCCGCGTACTTGAACGGCGCGAGCACCGCGTCGAGGACCGGTACGCCCAACTCTTCCTGCAGCTCCTTGTAGAAGCCAAACTCGATCGTGCATCCGAGGACAATGACCTCCGCCCCGTCGACTTCCACCGCCTCCCGTGCTGCCGCTCGCATCATTTGGGCCGTCTTTGCCGGATCCTTCTGAAAGTCGTATACGCCCATGTCGAGCGATTTGAACGACGCAAGTTGATCCGAGAAACCGTACTTGACGACGTTCTCGTGCATCTTCGGAATCCACTTCTTTCTCCCGACAAGGATGGAGAATGTGTGTCCCAGCGTGGTAGCTATATGCATCGCCGCCTCGGCGGGGGCTGTTACAATCATGTTCTCTGTTATCTCGCGCGCCTCCCCCAGGCCGGGATCGTAGAAACAGCCGATCACAGCGGCGTCGTAGCCGTCCAACTCCGCTTGGCGGACAACGTGCAGGGTATCGGCGAGGATGAGTGCCTCGTAATAGTGGTATTCGAGGTGCATCGGTCCGCGCTTCAGTGAAATCACGTCGATTACGGTCTCCGGCCGCTTCGATGTCTCGAGGAATTCCTTGATCGGTTGATCGAACAAGTCCGTTCCTACCGGGTCGATCCACAGTATCTTGCTCATGAGGTCACTCCTTTCCTTGTTTGTCTTCTGAGTCGGAATAGAGGTGGCAGCGGACGAAATGCCCCGGCTCCACCTCCAGCATCTCCGGGATGTCTTGCGAACAGCATCCGTTTATCTCGACGCAGCGGGTGTGAAAACCGCATCCTGGTGGGACATTCACCGGACTTGGGATTTCCCCCTCGGATCTGATCTTCGCCGGTTTCAACGCCTCTTCTTCCGGCGACACGACAGGGATCGATGAGAGGAGCATCTTCGTGTACGGGTGAAGCGGTCTCTGGAAGAACTCAATTGTCGGCGCCACCTCGCAGATCTTTCCCAGATACATGATTGCCACACGCGTCGCTACGTTTCGCATTAGGCTCAGATCGTGTGTGATAAACAGGTACGATAGATTCATCTCCTTCTGGAATTTCAGGAGCATGTTGATGATCTTCGCTTGAATGGAGACGTCGAGAGCAGACGTCGGTTCGTCGAGGATGATCAGCTTGGGGCTGGTGGCAAGCGCGCGCGCAATCGCCACCATTTGTCTTTCCCCCCCTCCCAGCGAGTGCGGGGATTTGTACATGAAGTCGTGAGGAAGCTCGACGCGATCGAGCAGGTCCGCCACCCGCTGTTTTCGATCGTGTGCGTCACCTAGTCGATGCACCTTGAGCGGAAGTTCCAGGATCTGCTGAATGGTGCGCCTTGAGTTGAGCGAGGTTCCTGGATCTTGAAACACGATCTGAATAGCCTTCTTCAACGCCTTGGGGCGCTTGAAGACTGACGCCGAGATATCGTTTCCTTCGAAGACGATCTTGCCGGAGGTAGGAGCGTGAAGGCCGACCACGGTGTAGGCGACCGTGCTCTTCCCCGAGCCGGACTCTCCCACCAGACCCAATGTCTCCCCCTCCAACACAGAGAATGACACATTGTCTACGGCCCGTACCGTGCCGCGCGAAGTAGCGAAGAACTTCTGCAGCTTGTCGACCGTGAGAATCTCTCTACTCATCGGCCCCACCCCCGTATAGGTAACAGTCGACATCGTGGTCATCGGATACGTGTGTCGTCCGAGGACGGGCATCGCTGCATTGTTTCATCGCCTGAGGACAACGCGTGTGAAATCGGCAGCCGGATGGAGGAGAGAGGTAATCCGGAATCCTCCCGGGAATCCCCTCGGCGATTCCTCCGCCGGTGAGCTTGGGGAGAGCGCTCATCAGCCCGAGGGTGTACGGGTGAAGCGGATTGGCGAACAGTGCGTCATTCCGCGCCCCTTCCACGATATTTCCGGCGTACATCACGTAAACCCAATCGGTCATTTCGCGAACCACTCCCAGACTGTGTGTGATAAAAATCACAGATGTGCCGTGCTGATCGACAAGCCCGTTCAATAGACGAAGGACCTGATCCTGGATGGTCACATCCAGCGAAGTCGTCGGTTCATCGGCAATGAGGAGTTCGGGCTCAGTGGCAAGCGCCATTGCGATACAGACACGCTGACGCATTCCGCCTGACAGTTGCACCGGATAATTGGTGAATATTCGCTCCGCGTCGGGGAGCTGAACCTCGCGGAGCGCGGCAATCGCGCGCTTGCGTATCTGTTTCTTGGACGGGGATCCTCGCGATCCGTACTTGATTACCGATGTCAGTTGATCCCCAACGGTGAACACGGGATTTAGCGCGGCGGTGGGATCCTGGAAGATCATGGATATGCCACTCCCGCGTACACGCTGTATCCCTTGCGGACCCATCTTCAGTATGTCGCGGCCGCGAAACAGAATCTTTCCTTCCGTTATCCGCCCCGGAGGAGACGGCAGGATTCTGAGGACACATTTCATAGTTGTCGTCTTTCCGCACCCGGCCTCTCCGACCAGGCCGACCCTCTCACCGGTGCGCACACTTATTCCGACACCGTTCAGCACTAATAGATGCCCTTCATATACCTTGAACTCCGCGTGCAGGTTCTCTATCTTCAGCAGCGTTTCCGCCATCTCAGATCTCCTCGAGAGCGAATAGGTCACGGAAACCGTCGCCGATCAGGTTGAACCCGAGGACGGTAATCATGATTGCCACCGCTGGGAAGATGGCGATCCACCACTGATCGGGCAAGTACTTCGCCCCGTCCGCCACCATCGTTCCCAGATCCGGCGTGGGCGGCTGCGCGCCGAGACCGACAAAGCTAAGGGCCGATCCAATCAGGATCACCCACCCCATGTCAAGACTCATCTTGGTGAATATGCTGGACACGCAATTGGGAAGGATCTCGCGGAACAGGATGTGCGAGCGACTTGCGCCGGTGACCTCGGCCGCTTGCACAAAGAATTCATTCCGGAGCGAGGAAGAGAGCCCATAGACCAGACGCGTATACCACGGCCACCACATCAAGGACACGGCCATCATCGCGTTGAATACGCTCGGCGTAAGCACGGAACAGATAGCGAGCGCCAGGATCAGGGGCGGGACCGCGAGGAAGACATCGGTGACCCGCATGATCACCGTATCGATCCACGTCCCACGGTAGTATCCCGCAACCAGCCCCAAGACGACGCCGGGCACCACTACCAGCGATAGAACCACAATCCCCATCATCAGTGAATAACGGAAACCGAAGAAGATGCGCGACAGTATGTCGCGGCCGAAGACATCGGTCCCGCACAGGTGTTTGAGACTCGGTGGCTGGCTCGCGTCGGCGAAGTTCACGAATCGTCCGGCATTCGAAGGATACGGAGAGACAAAAGGAGCAAATACGGCGATGAAGGATACGGCCAGCACGAAGCACAGACCCACTACCGACACGGGATTCTTGGAGAACTTATACCAGTTCTTTCTCAACGCCTCCAAACGACGTTTCAAGAGAGGATTCCTTATCATGTCTATTTTCCCCTTTCCGCGCCCAACCGGATACGCGGATCGAGCCACGCCACCAGCAAGTCGACCAGGATATTTACGATGATGAATACCACTCCCAGTATCATGACTACCGCCGATACAGCGTTCAGATCCTTGTTTAGCATGGCATTAATCCCATAGCGCGAGAATCCTGGCCAGTTGAAGATCAACTCGACCAGAAATGCGTTTCCAAGGAGGGACGCGAAATCGAGGCCGAGGATTGAAACCGTGGGAATGAGCGACGGCTTCAGTAGGTACTTGAGCATCACCATGCGTTCCGGAACGCCGAATCCCTTTGCCGACGCAATGTAGTCCTTGCCCAGGTTGTCACTGATTGTGGAACGGGTGATTCGCGCCTCTTGTGCCATTCCGCCCAACGCCAGACTGATCGCGGGCAGAAGCATGTGCTTGATCGCATCACCTAGGGCAGCGAAATTTCCGCTCAATATTGAGTCCACCGAAACCATCCCGGTTATCACCGGAGGGCGATGGATCCAAGGGCTTAGCCGCCCCACCGTTGGCAGCAAGTTTAGTACATAGCCGAATAACAGCAGAAACAGGATCGCAAACACAAACGAGGGAGTGACCACCCCGATGTATGAAAAGATGCGGACGCTGTTATCGACCCATGTATTGCTGTACCGGCCGGATATCGCACCGAGCAGGACACCGAAGACGGCCATGATCAACCCGGCAAAGATCGCCAACTCCATGGTCGCCGGAAGGAACTCCTTTACGTCTTCGATGACCGGACGACGCGTGAACAACGACTGTCCGAGATCACCATGCAACGCCCCCGAAAGCCAGTAGTAGTACTGGACATAAAGTGGGTCGTTTAGATGCATCTGCGTGCGCATGTTCTCCACCGCCCACTGCGGTGCGCGTGAGCCGAGGGCCATGCGTACCGGGTCTCCCGGTAGTACGCGGGAGATCGTGAAGATGAGTAAGGACAAGCCGAACAAGACGAATATGGAGAGCGCAAGCCGCTTGCCCAGGAACTTCAGTATGCTCATCGATTGCCGTCCTTTGCCGTCACGTCTCAAGGAGGGGGTGGGGAAGGGCGGACTTCCCCACCCGTCGGCGCTAGCCCCATTAAGGTGGGGAAGTCGCCTATTACTCTAGTCGTTCACCTTGATGAATCTGGCGGCCAAGTTGTAGCCCATGACCGGATTCACCACGCCTTTGGCCACAGGCCAATCTACATAGCTTGCCTGATATGCGTGCTTCTCCACCTGTTCGAATACGAAGATTGTGGGGCAGAGATCGCTGATGTAGTTCTGGATCTCCGCATACTTGGCGAAGCGCGCCGCTCGATCGACCGTGCTGATCGAGTCTTCGATCATGGCATCAAGCGTGCTGTCGAGGAGCCATTCGTTCTGCTCCCATGTGGGCGCAGAATTTGAGTGATAGCGCGATTCGAGAAGCGAACCGGCCTCCGGATAGTGGGATGAATCGAAGACGGAGACGATGTTCGGGCTGGTGTCTTCCTGTCCCATCTCCTCAACTACCGACATCCACGGCACTTTGACTACCTGCACGTCGATCCCGATGTCGGCCATGTTGGACATGAAGGAAAGCGCTACCTTCTCTTCGTCGGGGACTTCCGCGATCCAGTGGAAGACTACCGGGTACTTGTCCAGCTCATCCGCATACTTGGACAGCGCCAGTTCCTCGCGCGCCTTGGCCAAGTCGCGATGGAACTGGAAGACGTTCGGATCGGCGCCGGGAAGGTTCTGTGGAACGGGCCCACGTGCCTGGAATGCGCCCGGGAAAATGTGGTTGACAACCGTGGCATAGTCGGTCGCCCATGCCATCGCCAACCGGAAATGAATGTCGTCGGTGGGCGGAGTGCGGGTGTTGATCATCAGATAGAACTCAGTTCCAGGCGAGAAGGCTGCAACATCTACTCCGTCGAGCGCATCCAGCGCCGACAGCGCCTCTTGGGACTGCCACTGGTCCGAAATCTCAAGTTCTTTTCTGGCCATCATCGTACGTACCGTCGCCGCCTCGGTTGTACCGATGAACCGAACTTCGTTAGGTGTGGCATCATCAAGCGCGATCCAGTAATTCGAATTCTTGGACATCACCAGCTCTTCTTCGAGCCGGAACTCTTCCACCATGTACGGACCGCTGCCCGCGTCGTTGGTGAGCAGGAAGTTCTTCCCATAGTCGCCTTCGTCTCCGTACGGGCCGGGAGTGACAACGTTCGCTTCGACCAGAGCCGAATTCAGGATGTACAGGCGATAAAGGGTCGAAATGAACGGGCCAAACGGTTGGGAGAGTTGGAATTGTACTGTATCGTCGTCGATCACGGTTGTGCTCTCCACACGTCCCAAGAACAGGAACGCATAGCCCTCTCCAATCGTCGTCAGGCGGTCCATGGAGTACTTGACGTCTTCAGCTGTGAGCGGGGTGCCATCGTGGAATGTGACGTCGTCACGCAGATGGAATGTCCAGGTGAGTGTATCATCCGACACCTCCCACGATGTGGCGACATGCGGGAGAGGATCACCTTTGGAATCGGGATAGACGAGGGTGTCGTACAGATTTACGAAGGACGACGAACTTGAGAAGTCCGATCCTACCGCCGGGTCTATGTACGTCGGCCAGGCAAAGGTCACCCGTAGTGGACCTCCCGCCATGGCGATCATGCTGAGCGACATTAAAGCCAAACAAACAACAAATACGACTCGCTTCATTTTGTTACCTCCTTTCGCGAAAAGCAGCTATTCCACCTTTGTCTCTGGTTTCGTTGTCGCTGCATCACCTCCTGTCTTGGCATCGGCATGATCTACCAGTGCTCCAACAATCGCGTCCAGAAACGCGGTGAATTCATCCTGGTCGGTCATAACGCAGTATTTGCCGCTGTCGATCTTGTTCCTCATCAATCTAAGTCGATCGCTTGCTATGCCTTCCTCTTCCAAGATCGCAATCAAGCGACTGGCCGCATCCACGAGCCTGAACGGACCGTAAGTCGGGGTTTCATCGACCAGATTCCGTGCGCTCGTCACCATATAGCCGACAAGTGCGAATATCTCTTCTT
>Ga0307425_1002417_pt1 | contig 10548 bp, 7 predicted proteins | sample SalMarWE160330MG_FD_202152 | JGI IMG/M metagenome (GOLD analysis project Ga0307425, IMG submission 202152) | Salt marsh sediment microbial communities from the Plum Island Ecosystem LTER, Massachusetts, United States - WE1603-30 | ecosystem: Environmental > Aquatic > Marine > Intertidal zone >...
TCGAATATGCTGGAAGATGGACCCGGAGTTCCGGTTGTACCCTGGGCAGAAACAGGAGCCGAAGGCGAATTGAAAACTGAGTTTCTGCCCTCGCACAGGGGCTGTTCGGAACCTGTTGAATTCCTCAACTGGTGGAGGGGTGTTTTTGAGGGTCAGGGCATAATCGTATTCAGTAAATGGCTCAAGTCCGTCGATCTGGATAATGCCAGTAAGGCCGTTTTGGGGATCGAGAAACGTCTGGCCGGCCAGGACCACTTTCGTGGCGGTCCCAGGGCGCAACCAAGCGTATAGCAATGCCGGCGCATTGGTTCGTCCCCACACCGTAACCCCGGTTGGTGAAAGCCCCCCGATGAGAGGGCCTAACAGGAGCGTAGGCGATTCAGCAGGCTCGCTTGCAGGCGCATTGTGGGCGGTTTCTTTGTAGGAGAGTTCTTTCCTCTTGGTTGGCATTGAAGGTGGTCGGGCAGTCCGAGAAGAAAATTGGATTTTTGCGAGCATCTCTGCGGCCGATCTATGGTCTGGGTTGAGGATCAGGATTTGTTCAAGCGATCGGATCGCCTCTTCTCTTTCAAGTGCAACTTGGGCTTGTAACAAAAGTGCATCTGTGTTCCGAGGGTCTTTCGCCAGCAAATCATCAAGGATCTCTCTCGCACTCGCAAAATCCATCTTTTGAATGGCTGATTTAACCTGGTTTATCTTCTGAGTTGAATCCATCGCTGCCTTTTTACTGAATGCTCGAAAGTTTCTTCCTTGTATTTAATTTAGATAGGAAACGTCAATGATTTCCTGCTGGTAAATCTTCCACTCTCCATTCTCTGGCCGCAAGACGAATACGCCCTCAACGATATTGTCTCTAAACGTGGGGCCGTTGACCTTTTTGGTAGTGAGTACAAAATGCACTTCAGATTCCTTGCTGGTTTGTTTATCGATGCTCAGGTCGGAGACTACGTAAGATAAATCGTAAGTTGAAAATGCCGACCTCAACGCCTCATCCGTCTGCTTGTAGAGCGGGCTACGAGAATGGATAGTTGCCATATAGCCGTCAATATCTTCGGCGTTCGCAGTCCTCAGGTTGGTGTAGATCACCGCATACAGCTCATCCGGTGTGGGAGTAGGCACGTTGCTGAAAATGGCGGATATGCTTGGGGAATACTGGTAGACCGCAATTCCTCCTGAAACCAACAAGCAGGCGATCAAGAAGATCGCTACTCCCCACAGTACGTTGACCTCTTTTGCGGCTTTTTGGGATTTTTTTTTGATGCCAGGAGGCTCAAATTGATCTCTTGGCATCTTTTGGGGATGGTTCTCCGGTTGCGATGGCTTAATGTGTGCAGCGTCCGGAATCTGGGGGCCTCGAAGTGGCTTACCGGATTCGGGTTGGGTAGCGGTTTGTGCCGACTGGTCCCGAGTAGCGGATTGGAGTTGACGCATCATTTTCAGACCGCGTGGATTCTGTGGGTCAAGGCGCAGGGCGCGTTCCAGGCATTGTCGTGCTTGCTCCTTGCTCGGCGCTACATGCGCGTACATCAACCACGCATCGACGATATTTGGATCCGAATTGATTACTTGCTTGAGGATGTCTCGTGCACGCGCATACTCCTTCGATTTAATCGCCGCGATTGCCTGGTTGAGTTGAGTTTGCAGAGTATCCATATCAAAGGTATCCAATTCGGTCTCGCCAAACCATTCGTTAACACCGTTGGTTTTCAGCCATTAAGCAGGTACCACCCCTAATTGCTCGGGCGTAAATTGCAACTCCTTGAGTGCCGCGAAAGTCAGGTTCGAATGGTCTAGACCCAATTTAGTACTTAACTGACGAAATAAATCCAGGTAGCTTACTGGGATGGCTGCACTGGTATTCAGTCCCAGTTGGTTTGCAAGTGCGATGAGGGCGCTTGGGTCGCTCCCCTCGATCTCAACAAACGTACCGATCGGTAGCTCGTCCAACATGATTTCAATATCTTGATAAATATATGTCGTGCGATACTTCTCATATCTGGCCGATATTGAAAACCCAATCGCCTCAAGAAGCTTCTGGGTCGTTTCGAATTCACTTACCTCTATTTCATATTCAGTTCTTCTGAGGGCTCCTTCGACCAGGATGGAAGGTCCCTTGTAGGTCATGCGTGCGTCCTGATCCAGTCTTAATCGCAGTACTTTATTATCGCGTTCTAGTCCAGCTTCTGATGTATCGAACCGCAGATTGGTTTCAAGTTGGCGGTGTTGCAAGACCTGCGCTCCTAATTGGTCGAGGCGGTTTTCGATCTCCGGCAGGTGCTGGACATAGAATTTAAACTCGGTTTCAATTCCACTCTTCTGTTGATTCATTTGACGCTGAGCAGTGTTTGCCTTTGTTCGACGCTTTCGCCCGAATTGACGCGAATGCGGCTGATCACCCCGGCCCGTGGAGATTTTAATTCGTTTTGCATCTTCATGGATTCAAGGATCACCAGCACCTCCCCCTTTTCAATCTCCTGGTTTTCTTTTACCGGGATCGAAACGATCATGCCTGGCATGGGAGCTTTCAGGTGGTATTCGCCAGTCTCAGAGATCGAACCTCCCGCGGCTGCCCTCAATCGCTTCTCGCGTTCATCCTCCACTTGCACCGGGATCTGCCGCCCCATTAGAACCACTTCCCAGTTTTCCTCGCCGGAATAGACAAAGCCTTCGAAGGACCTGCCATTCACTAGAATTGAGAATATGGGTTGGCCGCTCACTGAATTGTAATCGACCACCAATGGTTTTCCGTTAATGGTGACGTGATGTTCGTCGATTATTTCGATCATGAACACTTCTTCATTAATTGTGGCAATATATCTCATGGCTATGTTCTTTACCGGTGCATCCTTTCCCAACGCCCAACCCACTTCCAGTTACTTGTATCGCGCTCGCCTGGTCTGACAATCTGGGCCGCTCTTTGGGTGACTTCATGTGCCACAAGCGTCGCAAAAAGGGCGGCTATCTCGTCGTAGGATGTTTTACCCTCCTGCATCTTGGCCATTGAAAAGCGCTCTTCTACGAATCGCGTGTCATATTGTCCGGCCATGAAACGGTGAGAATCCATCATCGTCTGGTGAAAGGGGATATTGGTGCGCACACCTACGATCCGGTATTCTTCCAGTGCTCGCCGCATGCGCAGGATAGCCTGGCCGCGAGTCTCTCCCCATACGATCAACTTGGCGATCATGGGATCGTAGTAGGGTGTGATCTCGAAGCCCGGATACACGCCGGTGTCCACGCGAATCCCTGGGCCGGTAGGGAGCAAGCTGTGTGTAATCCTGCCTGTAGATGGCAGGAAGCCGTTATAAGGATCTTCCGCATTGATACGACATTCAAGTGCGTGCCCGTTGAAGTGAATGTCTTTTTGTTCGTAACTCAATTGGCGTCCACGCGCGATGCGGATCTGCTCTGCAACAATATCGACTCCGGTAACCATTTCTGTAACTGGATGCTCGACTTGCAGGCGCGTATTCATTTCCAGAAAGTAATAGTTCTTGTGTCTGTCCACCAGGAATTCAATGGTGCCTGCATTGATATATTCAACCGCCTGAGCCGCCTTGACTGCGACTTTGCCCATTTGTTCTCTTAAAGTCTGGTCCAGGAAAGGTGAAGGGGCTTCTTCGAGCAATTTTTGGTGGCGCCTCTGCAGAGAACATTCACGCTCCCCAAGATGGATGACATTGCCATGTCCATCCGCCATGATTTGGAACTCGATGTGGCGTGCGCCCTCCACCAATTTTTCCAGATATACGTTGCCATCCCCAAACGATGCCTCCGCTTCGCGTCGCGCGGAGCGGATGAGGCCAGGCATTTCCTCGAGCGCATCGACCTCGCGCATCCCTTTGCCGCCTCCGCCTGCCGTGGCCTTGATCAGTAGCGGGAAGCCGATCTTGGGTGCGATCGCTACCAGATCTTCGTCGGTCATATTGCCGACATCTTCAGTTCCAGGAACAACAGGCACGCCTGCCTTGATAACCGTGGCGCGAGCGACCCCCTTGTCGCCCATGGCAGCTATTGACGAGGGTTTGGGTCCGATAAAGGTGATTTTCGCTTCTTCGCATGCTTCCGCAAAATCGTCGCGCTCGGCCAGAAATCCATATCCGGGGTGGATCGCATCGGCCTTGCATTGTTTGGCTATTTCGATGATCCTATCTCCGCGCAAGTATGAATCTCGCGATGGGGCTGGCCCCAATAGATACGCTTCATCAGCATACCTGACGTGTAGTGCCTGTCGGTCTGCCTCGGAGAAGACGGATACGGTATTGATACCTAATTCACGGCAGGCGCGCAGGATACGCACGGCGATTTCACCTCGATTGGCGACCAGCACCTTTTTAAACATTTCTTGCCTCCGGCAGCTTAGAGCGGAATGTTTCCGTGTTTCTTGGCAGGGTTGGCGTCACGTTTATTGCTCAACATTTCGAGTGCATTGATCAGACGTGGACGTGTTTCGCTAGGTTCGATGACGTCATCGATGTAGCCGCGCTCTGCTGCTACATAGGGGTTGGCGAATTTTTCGCGATATTCGGCTACCAGTTCGCCTCTCCGTTTTGTTGGGTTTTTGGCTTTTTCCAGTTCCTTACGGAAAATGATATTGACAGCTCCCTCTGGTCCCATGACCGCGATCTCGGCGGTTGGCCAGGCCAGGTTCACATCCCCACGGATGTGTTTACTCGACATCACGTCGTACGCGCCTCCGTATGCTTTGCGGGTGATGACGGTGAGTTTCGGTACTGTCGCTTCACAATAAGCATACAACAGCTTGGCTCCATGGCGGATGATGCCGCCGTGTTCTTGCCCGGTCCCGGGCAGGAATCCGGGCACATCTTCAAGCGTCAGGATGGGAATATTAAAAGAATCGCAAAATCTGACGAACCGCCCGGCTTTATCCGAGGCATTGATATCCAGGACGCCGGCCAGTACCTGGGGTTGGTTAGCCACGATCCCGACTGAATGCCCCCCGAGTCTCGCAAACCCGACAACCACATTCTGAGCGTAGGCTTCATGGATCTCAAAAAATTGGCCGTTATCGACGATCATCCGGATCACTTCTTTCATATCGTATGGTTTGCCTGGATCGTCCGGTATGAAATGATTTAAGGTTTCTTCCATGCGCAGCGGGTCATCTCCGGTTTGCGCGAGGGGGGGATCCTCCATATTGTTGGACGGAATGTATCCGAGCAGCTTCCGGATCAAGTAAAGCGTATCGGCCTCGCTGTCTGCGGCCACATGACAGACTCCTGAGACCTCGGAATGCACACTGGCTCCCCCCAGGTCTTCAAAGGAGACCTCTTCATGGGTGACCGATTTAACAACTTCAGGTCCTGTGACGAACATGTAGGAAGATCCGCTTACCATGAAGATAAAATCCGTCAGGGCAGGGGAATAGACGGCGCCGCCAGCGCATGGCCCCATGATGGCGCTGATCTGAGGAATGACTCCGGATGCGAGCGTGTTGCGCAGAAAGATATCTGCATATCCACCCAGAGAGACAACGCCTTCTTGAATTCGGGCTCCTCCCGAATCATTAAGCCCGATCAACGGGGCGCCATTCTTCAAGGCCATATCCATGATCTTTATGATTTTTTCTGCGTGGACTTCACCAAGGCTGCCGCCGAACACAGTGAAATCCTGGGAGAATACGTATACCAAGCGGCCATCGATAGTACCCCATCCTGTGACCACTGAATCACTCAGGTATTTCTGTTGGTCCAGGTTGAAATCGTGTGTGCGATGGACCACAAAGGTATCGAGCTCGCGGAAAGAGCCTTTATCCAGGAGCAGGTCAATGCGTTCGTGAGCGGTCAACCGACCTTTCTTATGTTGGGCTTCAATTCTTGCTTCACCGCCTCCTAGCCTGGATTGCGACTTGAGTTCCCTAAGCTTTTGGATCTTCGCGTTGTTTGACATGTGGCTCTCTTTGCGATAAGAATTTCCGCGTTTCAGGATGAAGTGTACAAAGAATAACACAAATTAGAAGTAGAAGGGTCATTCCTAGGGCAAAACCCCAATTCGGGCTCGGAGAGGCGAAAAGCCATCGGTCGATCCAATACCAAAGCAGAAAAGCGGTTCCGCTGGAAATGATCAGCAGGATCCCATGCCGGGTTCCACTCATAAATTTCCACAAGAGTAACAAACTCACCAGGAACCAGATCAGGCCACTTGCCAGTACATAAACCAAGAGCGACTGGGAGGTTAACCGGATCGCGAGGGGCCACCATATGAAAACGGTGAGCAGACGAATGCCGCTCCATGCGGCCAGGCTGAAGGTCAACCACAGCAGGATCGTGACGCAAAACGGTCGTCTCAAAGAAACCTCTTGGGATTATCGCTCAACCAGGGGGTTGAATCGCATGATGGCTTTGCCCCCAAAGTAGTCGATGACCTCCAGCTGGTTCGTATACTCGCCTCGATAAGGTAGGCCGTCGAGGAAATCCGGATTAGCGAAGATGTACTGCATGCCGATCTCCGCCAAATAAGTTCCACCATTCTTGGCGCGATGGGCGAGAAAATATGGATAACTGTTGATTAAACCGTCCATATTGATGATGGTGCGGTCATGGATGAAATAGCCCACATTGCCTCCACCGGTCATCCCCACCAGGCTCCCGGGTTCTGTGTACTTTTCAATGAAGGCCGCAGCTTCCATTAAAGGTTTCCCCTGTGTTTCTACGGGTTTCAGCATGTTGGCGATTATGATTCTAGAGGAACTAGCTCCCGAATTGAAACCCCAATATAGGACCAGGATGGTCAGCAGCGCATTGCCCGGGCGCAGTCTTCTCAAAGGTCTTGTGAGGACGTCAATCGCCATACCTCCCACCAATACAATAAATACGAGCTGGGTTACCCAATACCATTCTTTCAATGCCGAGTAACCGGTTAGATTGTAAGAAAGTACCTGAATTTCCGCGCCCACGAACAAAGGCACCAGAGCGAGCTTCTGGGTCAGATAGATCGTACGTTGTCGGTTGATCAAGTAAAGTACAGTGCCCAATCCCAATGCGATCAGAAGCAGCATCAACGCGTAACGCAGGTCGTAGTCGATTGGGATGGTGCGCATCTCGATCTGGCGATGCCAGTCTCCGGTAATCGAGGTTACGGGGGACCAGGCATTGAAATCTCCTTCTGGCTCGATTCCGAAGAAGGCCAGCGCCGATCGGGCTGAACCGCCGTACACCTTGCTGGGAAATGACCCCCACCACCTTTTGATTTGCCCGCTGACCGGTGTGAAGGTACCGAAGGTCAGTCGATTCCAGATCATATATCCCCCCAGCGTGCTCCCAAGTAGCCCAAAATAGACGAGCCCTCCCCGCGCCCAACTCTTCAATTGTTCTTGGCTTAGAGGGACAATCGAAGCTTTGTCATTCTGGCGCACACGCCAAATCCTGTATCCGATCCGGATGAAGAGCACCAGGACCACAGTCAATCCCATATCAATAATCGGAACCGAGCGTGGAAAATTTCCTTGAAGCCAGCCCAGCCGGTTGAGTATCAATATGCCAATGAAAAGAACTACGGCGGAGGCGGCCGAAGCCATGATGGTGCCCCTCACCAAATCGGAGAGCGAAATATTGTCTACTCTTGTGTACAGTCCAAAAACCATGAAGAACGAAACTTTTAAGGCCAGACTGAAGGTCAGGATCGTGAGCATCAGGCCTTTGTACTCATAAAAGTCAGGAAAGCCTACCCGGAAAATGAAAGCACCAGCAAGGCTGCTGGTGAGTATGAGCAGGTCGAAAAGCAGCAAGGTTCGAAAAGGCAGATTCCTGAATACGAACCAAAACCCAAAGATGACCGCCAGGAATACCAAATCCAGTCGGCTGAATACAAATAGTGTTGCATACAGACTCAAGAGAAAAATTTGTTTCAACGAGAATTCATTGGATCTTCGTGCCGCCTCGACGCGCTGCATGACGAACAGGAACAGAACCAGGCTGAATACGGCCAGAGGGGTTTCTAATCCTTGCTGATAAATGGTGGTGTGCAGACGGTAGTCGAAGGCCCAATACAAAGCTGCCAGCATGGCAACCGGGCGGGCTATCGTACTTTTCAGCATGTGATACATTAACAGGCTGGTCGCTATGCGGAATCCTGCCAGCAGCACTAGCAGGATTCGGAGCGGAAGGACCACGTCAATGCGCGCGAGACTGAAAATCGGGATACACAACAGCATCCACAGGGGGTGGTATCCATTGGTCAGATTGAGCCCATCGAATGTGCTGCCAAGGCCCCCGGCTATGTTCTGGGCGACTTTGAAGTAGTAATAGGCGTCATCGCGGGTGAACCAGGTATTTGGGAACCTGAATGCATCTGAACCCGCTGCATATAGGTTCACACTAAACAATGCAATGGCGATCAATAGTTCGAACCAGGGAAACTTCTGGTAGACCGTCGAAATTTTCACAGGGAGGATCCAATGTCCAATGTGATCTTTCCAAAATGCTCATTTTTCCACAACCGCTCTTGTGCCTTGGCGGCTTCCCTTAGCGGGAACGAGCTGTCGATGAATGGGTTAAGTTTACCGGCAAAGACCAACCCCATTACCTTTGAGAAATCCTGCAGGGTGCCCATCGTAGATCCAATGATCGAAAGGTGTTTGGCGAAGATATAGCGATTGTCGATTTCAAACTTCGGTCCAGCGCTGTTTCCCACTGTGAGCAAACGTCCTCCTGCCCGTAACGTACGCAGGCTCTCCATGAATGTCGTTCCGACGTTGTCCACTACCAGGTCCACACCTTTCCTCAGTGTGGCCTCATATACCGATTTAGACCAATTCGGCTCACTGGACCGGTCGACGCCAAAATCCGCGCCTAAATCGAGGGCTTGTTTTACCTTCGCTGATGTCGATCCGATCACGATTACACGAGCGCCCAGATACTTGGCGATATCAAGGCAGGCTGTGTTGACGCCGCCGCCTGCGCCAACGATGAGTAGGGTCTCGCCGGAAGTGATCCGCCCACGCACCACAAGTGAGTGCCAGGCGGTATGGTACACCAATCCAGCGGCTGCAGCTTGCTGGTACTCACAGGATGCGGGTAGTTTTAACAATTGGCGGATTGGTATGGCAAGGAATTCAGCATACGAACCTCGAACGGTTTCTCCGAGCAGATGCCACGTCTCGCAGCGGTTGTCATATCCAGACAGGCAGTTCTCACATTGGCCGCATCCAAGGTTGGCGTTGATGACGACCCGGTCTCCCACTTTGAGCTTGACCTCCAGTGAATTCCTGGCGTTCAATTCTACGATCTCGCCGGCGCCATCTGCCCCATTGATATGTGGCATCTCCAAATTCAAACCCCGCCACCCCTCTCTCACCATGATGTCCATACGATTCAGTGCTGACGCATGTAGCTTGATGAGAGCTTCCCCTGGCTTGGGTTTCGGAGTGGGAAAATCGGTGTATTCCAACACTTCCGGTCCGCCATGCTGTCGGAAAAGAACAGTCTTCATAGGTGCCTCATTGCCCGCGTCTATTAAGAACTTGCCTCAGGGTGTCAGGTTGAATTCGGCAAAAGAGCTCTCAAGGCCACGTTCTCCCTGGGCGTTTACCACCTTATCTTGATCGAATATTCTGACTTTCCAACGGTAATACCCCGACGGGAGCACCTGGGGCAGCAGATAATCCGTAGCGTTGGATTGTACCTCGTCGGTCTGGAACACTGTCTCCCAAATACTGTCGAATTCCGGATCAAAGTCCAGATCAGGGGTTAGGAAGACGCTATCGATAAAGACGCTGTACTGTTCATCCTGGCCATAGGTCCGCGACAACCCTAGCGGAGTTTGCCCGGATTTCAAATCGAATACACCCAAGTCTCGCCAGACCCATTGATCGAGAGGGCTGCCTGTCTCGGCGAATTCGATGCTTTGATCGCGAAGGTTAAAATAATTCTTCTGGTCGTTGTTCCTGCGCTTATAGTAGCGCACCCAGATCCTGTAAGGTGCATCCTTTGGCGCGTTGAACAGGTAGCTCGCACGCCCCGATTGCCAGTCATCTACCAGAAATCCACGGCCGTTGAAGTCTTTTACAAAATCGGAGGTGGCGTACCATCCTGAGCCTTGGAAAGTTGTCTCTGCTTCCAACCAGTAGATCTCCTCCAATTTCCGGTCAATTTGGAGCGAGAAACTTGTCGTTGGCGCATCGCTTTGTTGCCATGCGAATTTGATTGGTGCATCGATGGAAAGGCTTGCATCTTCAATCGGGTATGCCGGCACCGGCGTGTTGGGCTGGAAACATTCCGGGTGAAGTAAAGCCTGCGAGTTGAGTGTATAGACATCGAAGAATTGTCCGGTTTCGCCAAGCCCGGCCAGAGGGTAGCAATTCAGGACCGCTTGCATGAATTCGAACTTCGAAAGATTGGTTGCATGTATCGTCTTTTCGACCACAACGGCGATCGAGTTCTCCGTCTTATTTTCCCAGAGCGAGCGAAGCAGGTCGGAATACTCAATCCTCTGGTAATAGTCTTCCGCCTCCAACCCAACGTTTTTTGCGCTGGCTACCGAGAATAGGATCACGTGCGATTCAAGCTCAGCAGCCTCATCAAGATAGGC
>Ga0307425_1002420_pt1 | contig 10545 bp, 8 predicted proteins | sample SalMarWE160330MG_FD_202152 | JGI IMG/M metagenome (GOLD analysis project Ga0307425, IMG submission 202152) | Salt marsh sediment microbial communities from the Plum Island Ecosystem LTER, Massachusetts, United States - WE1603-30 | ecosystem: Environmental > Aquatic > Marine > Intertidal zone >...
GAGCATATTGCATCCGCAGAAAAAACAAAGTGTGTCGCAAAACGGAATGTGAAAGTAAAGCGAAAGATCGGGGAGATCATTTCCATAATTTGTTTTAACTATTTCATCAATGTAGTCTGAATGTGTAAACTGCTCATTAAACTGCGGTGCAGTTGGATAGCTTGTATATCGTGGTCCCGGTTTATCATATTTTTTAAACTTTTTTAAATCTACTTCAAACATTTGCTATTCCTTTCTTTTACCAATAGCCAATTCTTATAGGTGATAACTCTTACTTTTATCTCGTACATAATCGACTAAAACCTTTGCGTGTGCCGGAGCGACATCAGGCAAAATACCATGACCGAGATTAAAAATATGTCCCGTTCCTTTACCATAGGAAGCAAGAACTTTTTTTGCTTCTCTTTTTATAAAAGATGGTTCGGCGTAAAGTACATTCGGATCGAGATTGCCCTGTATCGCAACTTTCTTTCCGATCTTGTCTCTTGCTTTTTCCATATCGATTGTCCAGTCGATTCCGATAACATCGGCGCCGCAATCTGCTGTTGTTCTCATCCTGTAATGAACTCCTTTAGGGAAATAAATAACCGGTTCGTCTGTCCTTTTTATTTTAGCGATCAACTGGCTAACGTATTTCAGCGCGAAGATTAAGTAATCGCGCGGGGATAATATTCCTGCCCAGGTATCAAAAATCTGAACAGCATTTGCTCCAGCTTTGATCTGTGCCGTAAGATAATGTGCAACGGCAGTTGTTAGCTTTTTCAGAAGATTATGTGCCAGCTCAGGATTGTTGTAAATAAGTTTTTTAACATTTGAAAAAGTTTTAGTTCCCCGACCCTCAACCATGTAAGTGAGTAATGTCCATGGCGCACCACTAAATCCTATGAGCGGAACTCTGCCGTCCAATTCTTTCTTAGTTAAAGAAATTGCATCGAGAACATATTTCAGATCTTTTGATGGATCTATAAGTTTTAATTTATTGGCAACTCTTTCAGTTCTTACAGGCGTATCGAAAACCGGTCCATCGCCTTCAATCATTTGCAATTTCATTCCCATTGCTTCGGGAATAACGAGTATATCTGAAAAAATAATTGCAGCGTCAACCCCAAGAATATCCACCGGCTGAATTGTAACTTCGGCAGCAAGCTCAGGTGTTTTGCACATAGTTAAAAAATCGTACTTTTCACGGATTGCTCTATACTCAGGCAAATATCTTCCAGCCTGTCTCATTATCCAGATCGGTGTTCTTTTAACAGGTTTTCTTTTACATGCTCTTAAAAACAGATCGTTCTTTAATTGTTCCAAAAATCTTTTCCTTTAATATTAAGATTTATAATACCCGGTAATTTTTTTGATCAGCCCATTAATTGTATACTCGTCCGGCATAATATTTACCATTACCCGGCTGTTTTCAATTGATGTTTTTGTTGTTGGACCGATTGCTGCAACGTCGTATCCTTTAAAGTACTCTGCAGGATTCACAATGTTCAGGATCTGCAAGAAATTTTCAAAAGTAGAAGGGCTTGTAAAAATGAAAAGATCCGGTTTGCTATTTTTTAACATTTCTAAATTTTCCGCAATATGTTCTTTTGTTGGAAGCGATACATTATAAACCGGCACAGGTTTGATGATCGCACCGAGGTCTTTTAGTCCTCTCGGCAGTTCTTCTCTTCCAATCGCTGAGCGGGGAATAAAAACAAATTTATCTCTGAGATTGAACTCGGAAAGCTTTTCAATCACGCCGTCAGCACTGAATTTATCGGGGATAATGTGAACGGGAATATCAAGATCTTTGCAAACCGAGGATGTTTTATTTCCTATCGCAACAATTTTCTTCTTTTCAAAATCTATTTTGATGTTTAGCTCTTCACATCTTTTGCTGAACATCTTAACGGCGTGAGCCGATGTAAAAATTATAAAATCGATTTTATCCGGCTTAAGAATTACAAAATCGAACTCCGCCCAGCTTGAAGGCGGAACGATTTCAAGTGTTGGAAAAACTATTACTTTTGCCCCAAGCCTGGTAAGAGCTGAAGACGATTCCTTAGATTGTTCTATTGTTCTTGTAATTACTATTGTCTTGTCTTTTAAAGGAAGGACAGATTTATTTTTAAAACCCGAATAAAGAGCATGAAGTATAAACTCATAAAGTCTTTCACGTTCTATAGTATTCTGATCATCAGGAATTTGTCTTTCGATATTTCTTTGTACAGTTCCGTAAATACTGCCGATAATAGAATTAACCGCAAACTCATCGTCAATTTTTCTGAAAAAATTTTCTTCAACTCCGCGTTGAATTATGCCAGCCAATAATTTCTTGATCTTTGTTTCGTAATCTTTCAGTTCATCGCAAAAATTATTTTCTGCATTCAGCGATTCCTTCCGGTACATCAGAAAGAAGTTCCTGTATTTCATCATGAACATATAAAGATGTATGGTGAAAGATTTCAAGGCATCTATGCTGTTGTTCTCGTTATAAATTTTTTCGGTAAGCGAATTGAGCAGGGTTTCCATTCTCATACTCATTATTGAAAAATACAGCTCTTCTTTTGATGAGAAATAATTGTATACCGTTCCTTTTGCAACAGAGATCATTTTAGCGACGTCTTCCATCATAACTTCATGATAGCTCTTTCGCGAAAACAGGTCTGCTGCCGCTTCAAGGATGCGTTCGCGTTTTATCTTCTTTTTTGTTTCTCTTTTTTTAGTAGCTATCATTTTCTTAAAATCAGTTTATCTTCCAGTCGTGTACGGCAAGCACGTCGCCGCTTACCGGATCGATGATCATTTCCTTACCGTTTGCGCGGTATCCGAAATCGCCTTCAAACTGGCGGATAGTTGAAAGTACATGCCATACGTAAATTTGTCTTTCAGGGTTCCAAATAAAGCCGACATCCCAGTCCTTAACACCTTTTTCGAGTCCGTATTTTTCCGCAATTAAAATTGCTGTTTCTTTATCAACCTTCCAGTCGCATTGAGTTGGATGGATTGCACAATTCGGTATGCCGAGAATATCTCTCTTTTTTACAACGCGTCCGATGCTATCGACTGTAAACCTTATTGTTGAAGCCACGTAAGGTTTTTCAGGGATAAAAAGCTGGTACGCCATTTCGTAATAAGGAGGAACATACTTCGTTCTTGCAAAATCAGGCGTTATATATTTATTGAAAAACTCTTCACCTGTTTTTGAAATCACATATGAATTTGCATTATGCAATACATTTAATGGCACATTAGCCTCGTTGTTCTTACTGCATGAGGAACAACTACAGGAAGAGATTAACCATCCAACTGTGGCAACAACAATTAAAATCAGCATCACTTTTAATGATGTTTTCATGATCTCCTCGAAATGTTATAGATTTCCTGCAAGATAGATTTTGCCCCGGCTTTCAGCAAATCTCTTGCTAAAGATTTGCCGAGAGCATCCGGTTGGTTTCTACTTCCCCTTGCTTTCTTTCTGAAAGTAATTGAGCCGTCCAAAGATCCGACAACAGCTTCAAGGTAAAGACCTGTGTTTGTAACCTGCGCATAAGCACCTATCGGGACCTGGCATCCCCCCTCAAGAGTTTTAAGAAGCGAGCGTTCCGCCAATACTGCGATGTAAGTGTTTTCATCGTGAAGCAGTTTTAATAGTTTTTCAACAAATGAATTTTTTTTATTGATTTCAATTCCAAGTGCACCCTGACCAACAGCAGGTAAAATCAAATCCGTGTTTATAAATGACGAGATATATTTGTTAAGCTTCAATCTTTCCACACCTGCTCTTGCCAGGATGATTGCGTCCCAGTTAGAAGCAAGGAACTTGTTAATTCTTGTTGGTACATTTCCGCGGAGATCTACTACATTTATATCAGGACGTAGATGCATAAGCTGACATTTCCTTCTTAATGAACCGGTTGCTACAGTTGCCCCTTCTTTCAGGTTTTTGATTGTAGTTCCTTTTTTTCTTGCGATCAAAACATCACCGGGATTATGTCTTTTAGAAACAGCAGCAAGCTTCAATCCGGAGGGTAAATCTGTTTGTAAGTCTTTTAAACTGTGAACTGCCAGATCGATTTTATCCTGTAAAAGTGCTGATTCCAGTTCCTTTGTAAATAAACTCTTATCACCAATTTTTGAAAGCGCAACATCAAGGACTTTATCACCTTTTGTATGAATTATTTTTATTTCTACGCCGATGTTTTTATTCTTTTTTTCAAGCTCTTTTTTAATGAAGTTTGCCTGCCATAAAGCCAGCTCGCTTCCTCTTGAACCGATGACAACTTTATTTCTTCTTAAATCTTTCATCCGGGTTATTTTTCTTCTTCCGATTTATTTTTATCTATTCCAAATAAACTTCTGATAATGCCGATCTTGGTAACAGCATCTTCTGCACCCGTGCCTGATTCATTTACTTTTCTTAATTCGGTAGTAGGATGATGAAGAATTTTATTGATGATTCTTTTAGTTACAATCTCGAGCTTTTCCCGGTCTTCGGTGGAAAATTTGTTGATGTTCTTTTCTACTTCTTCGGTCCTGATAGTTTCAAAATGATCTCGCAGATTTTTTATTGTTGGTGCCGACTTCAGAGAGTTATACCATTCGAAAAATGAATCGAGTTCTTCATTAATAATTTTTTGAACTTTGGGAATTTCTGCTTTACGTTTTGTAAGATTTTGCTCAACGATGATATTTAATGAATCGATATCATGATAAAAAACATAATCTATCTGCTTTGAATGTGGATCGATATCTCTCGGCACAGCAATATCCATCAGCACCATAGATGCAAAATCTCTTTTCTTCATTGCGGCTTCAACATCTTTTTTGCTAATTAGAATATCTTCGGCACTGGTAGCGCTTACGATTATATCGAAGTTATGAAGATGGTTTTTAAATTGATCAAAAGGGAGAAAAGACGAATCAAGTTTTATAGCAAGCTTTTCCGCTTTATCGGGTGTTCTGTTCGTAATGGTGAGCTTGTGGATTCCCCTGTCAATTAAATGTTTTGCTGCAATTTCACCAGTTTCTCCTGCACCGATAACTAAAGCAGATTTTTTACTCAGGTTTGAAAAAATCTTTTCTACCAGTTGAACCGCCGCGTAAGCAACAGTAACAGCGCCTTCGCTTATAGCAGTTTCCGTAATGGCACGCTTTCCTGCTTTTAATGCTGCATTGAATACACGTTTCATAAGAAAACCAGCAAATTGCATTTCTTCCGAGATCCGGAAGGCATCTTTAACCTGCTTGTAAACCTGGTTATCGCCGATCAGTAATGAATCGATTCCGGTTGCAACTCTGAAAAGATGTTCAAGCGAGTCACGCGAAATAAAGGACTGGAAATTCTCTTCTGAAATTTTCAGAGTGTTTTTATTTTCAACAATAAACTTCTGAAGTAAAGGATGGTTTAAAGACGAATCTGCAGGTATGCCATACAATTCAGTACGGTTACACGTTGAAAGAATTAAACCTTCCTTCAGCAAACCGGATTTGGCTTTATCGATAAGCGAACGCACCTCTTCTTCACTAAGAAAAAGAGATTCTCTCAGTTCTACCGGAGCAGTTCTGTGATTGATCGATATTGCAAAAAGATTCATCTGCGTGCTTAATAAAAAGAATGAAAACTATGTGCTAAAAAATTTGAGGCAATTGTGGACAATAAAGCTAGCAAAAAGCCTGTAATAGATAGTAAAACTAATTTCTTACCTTTCCACTTGGAAAGTAACTTGCTTAAAATTCCTATTCCGTAAAGAAGCCAGACTAAACCAGACCCAATAAGCTTTGGATCAAGATATGAAAAATCCGGGAATGCTTTCGGCAGCCAGATTATCCCGATTATTATTGCTATTGAAAGAAGAATAAACCCGATGATTGCGGAATAAAAACTTAATCTTTCCAGAACTTCAAGGTTTGGCAAGCGGTTGAAAATCAATCCGAAACGGTTCTTTTTTAAATCTTTATACAGGGTAAGATATAAGAAACCATAGACTGCCGAAATTGTAAATCCTGAATATCCCAGTAAAGCGCTAATAACATGTGAGCCGAGCAGATTGTTTTTCAGAACTTCTTTTACTACAACCTGTTCCTGAATAAACAGGGAAGATATTAATTGGAAAATAAAAGAGATAATAATTATAAAGGGTCCGGTTCCTCTTATGTCGGTTACAAGTTCCAGCACGAAATATGAAAATGTAATTGCAAAAGCCAGTACGGTAAAAATCTCAAATACGTTTGTGATTGGCGGATGAGAGAACTCGCTTGTTCGTACGAACAAGTAAATTATATGGGTAAAAAGGGTGATAAAAATCAGGACTCGTTTTGCATTAAAGAATTTTTTCTCACCACGCATAAAATCATAAAAATAAACGGAAAGAGTTCCAAAGTAGAGAATAGGGAGAAGTATGTTCAGAAATATTATAACCGGCTTCATATTATTTTGCCTTATAAAATTGACTTGCCGGTCGAAATTTAGTTATTGCCGGAATGAGAAACAATGTAAATTCTGACCGACAAGTCATAAAATGGGGTGTATTAGTTTCCACCAAGGATTAATGGTAAGCCATTTTTACCCGATCCAATAACGATAACTTTCGTATTTGAAGAGTTCGCAAGCTTTTCAGTGGCTTCAATGCCTTTCCATTGCAAAAGCTGATCGCTGATACCTTTAGATACAATATCCTGAAAATCGGCAATACCTTTTGCTTCGATACGCTTTCTTTCTGCTTCCTGCTTCTCTCGTGTTAAAACGAATTCCATTCTCTGGCTTTCCTGTTCGGCTTGTAATTTTTCCTCAATTGATTTTGTCAGGCGATCCGGAAGTTTGATTTGTCTAAGCGGAGCTTGTTCAACTATTATGCCTCTTGGACCAACCAATCTTTCCAGCTCTTCCAGAATTTCACTCGCAAGTTTTTCACGGGAAGCAGTGTATAATGCCTTTGCTTCATAACGTGCTGTTACACCCCTAACAACCGAACGAAACTGGGGCACTAAAATGATATCAACATAGTTTGGTCCTACGGTTTTATAGATATCATTTGCTTTTTCCGAATTCAGCTTAAATAGCAAGCTTATCTCAAGATCGACGCCCAATCCTTCTTTAGATGGGACCGACATTAATTCTTTCAATTCCTGTGTTTTAATACTCATCTTTTCAACATTCGCCATAGGGTTAACCAGGTTAACGCCGGGTTTCAGAGTATTGTCACTTACATTTCCCAGAAAGTCGATAACACCGGTGTGTCCGGCAGGAATGATGGTCCAGCATTGAGAGAGTGCAATTACCAGGGCAACAACAATACCGGTAAGCGCAAACGAAGCCTCCGATTTGTTCATTCTTCTCTTTGCATTTTTATACACAAAGAAAGCTACAACTGCAGCTATTAAAGCAACTATAAACAACATGTTTTCTCCTCCTTAATAATGATTAAAAAATTCTTATGTAATTCTATTTCAGGATTATCTTTTTTATGAGTTTCGGTTTAAGAGATTTTGTCTTTGAATACGTAATCGCACTCGTTATCATTTTAGCAGCCAGTTCATTTTTCTGTTTTGAATCCGAGTGTATTTCTGCAATCACATTACCTTTGTTCAGCTTATCGCCTATTTTTATTTTAAAAACTATTCCTGCTTTCGGATCGATCTTATCTCCCAGTTTTTTTCTTCCTGCACCAAGCTCAAGTGAAGCCATACCCACTTGGAAATTATCGATCTTCTCAACAAAACCGTTTTTATCTGCAATTAACTTTTTAATAAATTTTGATTTCGGATATTTTTCCGGATGATGAATGTAATCAACTTTACCACCCTGAAGTTTTACAATCTCCGTAAACTTTGAGAAAGCTTTACCGTTTTTAATTTGCTCTTCGGCTAATTTCTTTCCTTCTTCTATTGATGAAGATTTTCTGCCGAGAAAGATCATTGCACCGGCGAGGTTTAAGCATAATTCGTACAGATCGTTTGTTACTTCACCTTTTAAAACCTTGATCGATTCATAAACCTCGAACCAGTTGCCGATGTAATTTCCTAACGGTTGATTCATATCGGTTATGAAAGCAATTACTTTTTTATCGAACGATTTTGCTGTACTGATGAGAGAATCTGCCAAATTCTCCGCATCTTTTGTTTTTCTCATAAATGCGCCGCTGCCGGTTTTTACATCGAGCACAAGTCCGTCAATTCCTTCAGCAAGCTTTTTACTCATTATGCTTCCCGTGATGAGCGGAATAGATTCAACGGTTCCGGTAACATCGCGGAGGGAATAAATTATTTTATCAGCAGGAGCGATTTCTTTTGTCTGCCCGATAAGAACTGCGCCGCATTTTTTTAAAACTGATTTATATTCATTCAAATTTAAATCGGTTCTGAAACCGGGAATGGCTTCAAGTTTATCGAGTGTGCCGCCGGTATGTCCTAATCCTCTTCCTGAGATCATCGGCACCTTAATTCCTGCTGAAGCTACAATTGGTGCAATAATAAGAGAAGTCTTATCACCGACACCACCGGTAGAGTGTTTGTCGATCTTAACACCTGGAATTGAATTCAGATTCAGGACTTTTCCGCTATGAAGCATCACATCGGTAAGGTATGATGTTTCTTTTTTGTTCATACCTTTTAAGAAAGCCGCCATTAGAAAAGCAGAAAACTGGTAATCGGGGATTTTATTCTTGGTGTAGCCGGAAACGAGAAAATCAATTTCCGTTTTTTCCAGATCGTTCCCGTCGCGTTTTTTTCGTATAAGATCAACGACATTCATAGTATCAATTTAACTATTATTGTAATTAAATGAAGAGATAACAGCGTGACGCACGTTTGCTGAAATCAAAGTATGCACAGCGCATCAGGATAAACAGAATCACGATAAAGAAAAAAGAAGGATTCTTTTGTTGATCAAGAAGTAATTATAAAATGTCTAAATTATATTGCTTGCCCCCGTAAAGTATTCTAACTAAGTTTCATCCAGCAATTTGTAACAATGGGGAATCAACAGGGAAAGGAAGTTTACAAAATTGCATATTTGTTTTTCATTTATCTTCAATGAAAAGATTCCCCTTTTTAAGTGAGATAAATATTTTTATTAAGTAAAAGTTTTCAAAGGGAGATTATGAAAACTAAATTTTATCTTCCGTTGTTTATAACAGCAATCTTATTTCTATATCCATCCTTTACGGAAATTAAAGCCCAGGATAGTCTGTATCTTATAGGAACGATAACAGGTGAATCAAGTGAAAAAAAAATCGTGGGAGTTAAAGGGGTTGGAGATGTAAATGGTGATGGGTATGGTGATTTTATGATTTCTATGAGAACCGGTAAGACAAGAAGTGATCAGGGGATAGCAAAATTATATTTAGGATCTGCAAATATCAATTTAATACCGGATATAACATTTCACTACCCGGGAAAAGATAGTTTGAACAATTTCGGAAACGCATCGGGGATAGGAGATGTAAACGGTGACGGGTACGATGATTTTACAATAAGCGGTAGTTTTGGCGATTGGGGATTTCCCAAGAGTAAAGTTTTCCTGTATTTTGGTGGTGAAACGATAGACACCATGCCAGTAAATGAGTTTTACCAACCTAATGCTATTCAGGATAACTTTGGAAACTCTGTGGTTAGTGTTGGGGATATTAATAAAGATAACTATAATGATTTTGCTATTGGCTCCTCATATAACTGGACTAATAGTAAGGGATATGTTTATCTGTTTTGGGGTGGAGATACAATCTCGTGGGAAAGAAGCGTAACATTTAGCAGCGATACTTTAGAGGACTTTTTTGGAGAAAGCGTAGCTAATATTGGAGATGTAAACAAAGATGGCTTTGATGACATTGCAATTGGCGCTACAGCTTGGGTTTCTGGACATGAGACGGGGAAAGTCTACGTTTATTATGGTAGTATTCAAATGGACACAGAAGTAGATGCTGTTCTTACTGCGGATAATTTCGAGTATGGTTTCGGAGACAAAATAAAAAATGCCGGAGATATAAATAAAGATGGAGTAATTGATTTCATGGTAGGTAGTAAAGCAGCAAATATTTTTTTATATCTCGGTATCGACAGTTTAACTATTATAAACGCTGGTCTATTTGGTTATGGAGGTTATATCAACTTTGAAACAGGTTGTGATATTAATAATGATGGATATAATGATTTTATAGTTGGAAATACAAATTATCTAAATGACGACAGTCTATGGGTCGGTGGTGCATTCTGTTATTTAGGTAACGAACAATTAAATAATATTTACCACTTTAAATATGAAGGGGAAACCAGAGGAAGTGAATTCTCTAAAACAATGTCTACTGAAGATATTAATAATGATGGATATGATGAGGTGTTTATTCTTGCTCCAAGCTTTCCAGATTTTAATAATCCACAAGGCAAAATTTATATTTATTCTTATAGAAACATTGTTGACGTAAAAGATGATGTAACAAATATTCCAAATTCTTTTCAACTATATCAAAACTATCCAAATCCTTTTAATCCAAGCACTATTATTAGTTGGCAATCTCCGGTCTTCAGTCATATAACCATTAAAATATTCGATATACTTGGCAAAGA
>Ga0307425_1002422_pt1 | contig 10537 bp, 9 predicted proteins | sample SalMarWE160330MG_FD_202152 | JGI IMG/M metagenome (GOLD analysis project Ga0307425, IMG submission 202152) | Salt marsh sediment microbial communities from the Plum Island Ecosystem LTER, Massachusetts, United States - WE1603-30 | ecosystem: Environmental > Aquatic > Marine > Intertidal zone >...
TAAAGCTGCGAATAAACTCCATTCCTCTGGTCGAGGTCAAAGTCAACGATTCTCCCCTGTGGGTGATATTCGACACAGGTTGCAGCACCGGTTTCAGTTTGACATCCGCTGTCGAAGGAAAGATCGAACACAAAGTCACAGGAAAGTCGGTAGAAAGGAATCCTGATGGGTCATACAGAGGGGAAACAACGCTTGCGATGATCGATTCTATCGAGGTCTTCGGGCAAAAGTATGCATCAGTGGAAACGTCTATTTCTGATTGGCGTATCTTTTCGACTGCGAAATTCAACGGATTGTTGGGGCTCAAATATTTCAAGGCTAAAAGGGTAACCCTCGATTATAAAAAAAAGAAAATCGGGATTACGGATAGGCCTCTTGTGTATGCCACTATTAGGGATTTCTCTGGGGCGGCAGTTCCTCTATTGGAGGCCTCAGGGAGCCAGGCTGACCTGGTCTATGTGTTAGGCCGGGTAAAAGGGCGACCCACAGTGATTTACTTGGACACAGGGAGCAGCGCTTCATTTATCGACCCGAGCATGTTGGAGGCGGGTGAGGTCAAAGATGGGAAAAGGCATTTGATCGCCGAGAATATCGAGATGTCGATAGGCGATTTTTCATTCACCGTAAAACGACTCCGGGTGCAGGAACAAAAAAGAGGGGCAAACTTTGAATACCCTCAGACCGTCAAGCTCGGATCGGACGTTATCAGGGGGTTCCTGTTCACGGTCGACAAAATTTCAGGTCGGTTATTCTTGGCCAATAACTGAATATCAAAGTCCATTCATTTTTTTCCTCTTTTATTGAAACAAAACTTCATAATATATCCCTTTCTTTTTCAACTCCCCAATGAAGCGGCTTCGATAATCCTGGAAAAAACTATCTCTCAAGGCTTCTTCCAAACCGTGGTGTCGATAAAAATTCCTGATCGCACCCGTATAATTCATCCTGTCGATATACACGTAATCGACCTTTCCGGCCAGATTGTCGACCAGCTTTTCGGGATTTCCAGGCAAAATCGGGCCGATAAAGGCGAAAGTCCGAATGCCTGCATCATGAATCGTTTCCAGTGACGTTATCCTCTCCTTCACAGGTGACGCCTGCGGTTCGAAAAGTTTGGCCACCTTCTCATCATCTGTTGCGATCGTAAACCCGACATCTATCGTTTCGAATTGCCTACAAAGGTCCAGATCCCGGAGCACCAGCTTAGATTTTGTCTGGATGTTGACAGGAAATTGTTTTTTCAGAAGTTCTCCCAGACATCCTCTAGTCAACCTGTATTTGGCCTCGACCGATTGGTAGGGATCACAAACCGAAGAAATCCAAACCGTGCCCTTTTTCGCCCGCTCAAGTTGCTTCCTTAGAATATCCACCGCGTTTATCTTTACATCCACGAATTCCCCCCATGGTTCCTTGTGTCCGGAATAGCGGGGCATGAAAAGACGCGCATAGCAATATCGACAGTTCGTTTGGCATCCCGTGTAAGGATTGAGGCAGTAATCGAACACCTTTGATTTGTTCAGGATGCTTTTAGCCTGGATTTCGCGGATGATCATTTTATCTCGTTAAAATGATATTATACAATGTTTCCCGTTAGGGATGAGTCTCACTCAAAAAAAGCGCGAGAAACCTGCAATAAATATTGTGTTTCTGCGTCTATTCCAAGTGAGGATAAACGAAATCCGAGATAACCATGAGTAAATTTTCCCAGTTCTTCCAAAAAGAATACTTCCGGTTGGTCAGGTATGTGCGACATTTGATCGACGATGCAGCAGATAGGGATGCCGAGGATATCGTGCAGGATGTCATGCTGAGCATATTCGACAAAGCCGATGTGACCATACCGATCGAGAATCTGGCTGCTTATGTTTACCGGTCGCTGCGAAATAAAGTGATCGATATTTTCAGGAAAAGAGAAGAGGTCCTGACTCTGTCAGAGGTGATTCATGATTCTGGATCCGATCCCGAAAGGGAGGTGGAAAAAAAAGAGCTTTTGGATATAGTATTTCGGGCCATCGATACTCTGCCAGACGAACAAAGGGCGGTTTTGATCGCCACAGAATTCGAAGGGTGGTCCTTCCGCGAACTTTCCGAGAGATGGGAAATCCCGATCGGAACTCTTCTAGCAAGGAAATCGCGGGCCCTTTTGTATATTAGAAAAAAACTAACCGGGTTGGTTTAATCACGAAAAAGGAGAAATTAAATGGAAAGACATCCGTTTCATGGACCAGGCGCTTTTAAACCTTCGCATGGTTCCAGAGCTGCTCACATCATCGGATGGGTTTTTCTCGGTGTCGCTTTTGCCGTTGTGTTCGCGCTCGTTTTTGGAATTGTGGTCAAACTCCTGTGGAATTGGCTGATGCCAGCCATATTCGGGCTTGGGGAAATCTCCTACTGGCAAGCGTTTGGCATCGTCATCCTCTCCAAGCTGTTGTTCGGAGCCTTCGGCCATCGCCGTAACAGTTATTCCAATCATTTCAAAAAGAAATTCCCTGATTGGAGGGAAGATTGTAATGTTAACAAAAAAGAAGACGGGATGATAGAAGGCTGGAAACATTACCACCAGTATTGGCAAGAGGAAGGCAAAGCGGCATTCGAGGATTACCTTCACAGGAAGAAAGAGCAGAAAGAGGAAAAAAGCGAGGACTAAAAAAGTCAGGTTCCAAAGTCCAATCTCTGCGGCCCAGGGATTCATTCCCCGGGCCGTATTATTTTTTATAAACGAAAATCGTGTGCATTTCCCCATCCCCGGTCGTAACCTCTGTGTACCCGATCTCCCTCGCTTGCCAATCCGGCATGTGGTAGTTGTGGGAGACCACCCTTGCGCCATCCTTAAGTTGTTCTTCTAGGATTGGACGCAAAATAGCATTGGATTCAGGAAGAAGGTACAAGGTGACGACCGTTGCCTCGGAAATATCGGATTTCATGACGTCCATGAGGCGAAATTCGACAAGATCCTCTACGCCGGCTTGTTTGGCATTCGCATTGGATTCTTTGATCCGTTCCGGGTCCAGGTCGATACCAACGCTGCGCGTGCCGAACTTTTTAGCTGCCGTGATCACGATCCTGCCGTCCCCGCAGCCCAGGTCATAAAGAATGTCGCTTTTTGTCACGCCTGCCATCTCTAGCATTTTCTCGACCACCACCATAGGCGTCGGCACATAGGGGGCTAAATCCGGAGCATCTGTCCTGTTGTGGGAACCTTCGTAAAGCTCCAGCTCCCCATCCTCATTGTCCCGGAATGAGTAAGCCATTCCTGGGTCGAGGCGGTAGGTGATAGTCTGGCCCTGACTTTGGAAAGATATGATAAGGGACGATCCATCGCTGAAACGCTCCAGTTCTCCAGCCGCAAGGCGCATTTTTTTCGACATGGGACTGGCATGTGAAATTTTTACCGAGTAGAAAACGGTTTGTTTGGTTAAATTCCGGATGGCAATTTCTTTGGATTGTGTTGTCGAACCATAGGAAATCACGAGGAAAAGCACCATGGGAAGGAAGGCGAAATGTCTTTTTTTCATTTTTTCTGTAGGTATTAACATAACAAAGTCGACCCCTTCAGTCAAAAAAGGGATTCATGTCTTCCCAGCTCATTCCTTTTTCCATCCACATTCTGGCTATGGATTTTAATCTTTTTTCCTGTCTTGAATGATTCGATCTTCAGCCTGAAGCAAAAAAAAATCTTCATTTCCCAAAAAAAATGCAACGAAATGGCTTAAAATATAGTATAAAGTATGTCTATAGGATTAATAGGGGATAAAGTATGACCATTTACAATGAGATCCGGGAGGAAAATTTCTTCCCGACCGCAGATTCGGTGAGACAGTATCTCAGAGACATGGGAAGTGTTATGCTCCTGACCCGAGACGGAGAATTGGCCCTGGCGAGAAAAATAGAGCGAGGGCAAAAAATGATCATGCACGCTCTTGCCCAGACTCAGCTGATCATCGATGAAATCCTGTTTCTCGAACAGAAGATAGAAGAGAATCCCGCTGTCGTTCATTCGCTTTTTGAATACACAGATGAGCAACTTTCAGGAGCGAAGATCGCGAGAGTAAAGTCTCGTGTGCTCAAAAAACTACAGGAGATTAAAAAATTGACGGCAGAGCTTGACCGAATCCCCCAGGAAAAAAATAACAGGTTTACACGCGGTCGCTTGGTCATAAAGATACAGGATTTTATCGAGAGATTAACGATACGGGAATCCCAAAGGGAAAAAATTATCGATAAAATTCACGATAAACTCCAGTCGGCACGGAGGTTGGCCGAGGCAAAACAGGAGTTGCAATTCTTGAAAAAAGGGATTAAGGGAACGGTCGAAGAAAAAAAATTGGAGCAAAAACTCAGAGAAGTCAGCAAGCAGCTTAGATTGATCCAACGAGAGATTCGCCTTCGACCTAATCGAGTGAGGGAGATCCTCACCCTGTTGGAGAAGGGAAAGAAAAAGAGAGATCAAGCAATGCAAGAAATGGTTGCGGCCAATTTGCGATTGGTCGTATCGATCGCCAAAAAGCACCAAAACCGGGGTGTTCCTCTTCTCGATCTCATCCAAGAAGGCAACATGGGCCTGATGAGAGCGGTCGAGAAGTATGAGCACCGCAGAGGGAACAAATTTTCGACCTATGCCACATGGTGGATCCGGCAATCTATCACCCGGGCTATTGCCGATCAAGCGCGCACGATAAGAATCCCTGTGCATGTGACCGAGACGCTGCATAAACTCAGAAAGGTGGCCCGGGCTATCGGGGAGATGAAGGGAAGAGAGGCGACTTTTGACGAGCTGGCCGAAACTACCCAGTTACCGGTCAGCAAAGTGAGAAGTCTTATCAAAAACACTCAGGAACCCGTTTCGATCGAACTTCCCATCGGTCAAGATGGGAGTGGACAGATCTCTGATTTTATCGAAGACAGAGACGTTCTGGCTCCACCGGACTCTGTGGTTCGCGCAAATCTCAGGGAGAAGATCAAACAAATTCTGAAAAATTTGACGGAAAGAGAAACAAAAATCTTAGAGATGAGGTATGGTTTGGTCGATGGACGGGAACACACACTCGAAGAAGTTGGAGAGAGGTTTAACGTGACCCGTGAACGAATCAGGCAGATCGAATTGAAGGCCATCAGAAAGCTTCAGCACCCTTCCCTCAGCCAAGAACTAAAATCTTTTATTTAGGGGACATCCCATAAGGTTCCACCCCATCTCATCAAACTTTCTATTTAGCCGTTCTCCCCCCTAGTTTTCAATGATTTTGTAAACGTAGTACTGCATCCCGCGGAATTTATCCAGGATAAAGATTCTGTCTTTTACGATGTGGATATCATCAGCGAATTTGTCGAGCTGGATGCTGCCGAGCAGGATGCCATCAGGGTCGTAGACTTCCAGCACATACATGTCTGTCTCATCGACGTCGGTGTTTCCCGAAACCGAATAATTCTGTGACCTCTGCCCCCCTTCCTGAGTTACCATCACGGATGTCTGAACCTGCTCTTCCTCCTTGATCTGTCTTTTGTTGGTTACGACCCAAACTCTTCCTTTCTGGTCCACTGCAATTCCGCTGGAGACATTGTTCATCTGCGGCATCCGGACGGACACTCTGCCACCGCTTCTGGATATGTCTCCTTTTGCTTTGGGTGTCGTTACGTCGTAATCCAGTTTACGGTCCGCCCTCCATAGCAGATTTCCTTCGGGAGAATATTTCTCGATCCGGTTTTGATAATCGAAGGACAAATATACATTACTCTCTTTGTCGACCGCAAAATGATAGCGGTTTCCTATCCTATTCACCAGCATGTCTTTGTAGTCCTTTTGGTCTCCGAATTCCTTCTGAATTTCTGCGTCCATATCCAGAACTTTTATCAATTTTGGAAGTACTTGTTCTTCTTCCATGCTCATCATCCCGAAACTGTAGACAGAAGAGCCCTGCCCCATTATCATCCGGTCGGATCTGATCCGGACGATCCCGGGAGCTTCATCCGTCTTTTTGATCTCTTTTTCCAGCCCCCCATCAGGTTTCAATATTTGTATTTTTTGGTTTCCCATATCAGAGACATACATAAACCCTTGCTCATCGATATCGATGGAGTGGGGGTACTGAAATTCCCCCGGCCCCTGTCCCTTTCTTCCGAAGGAGGCGAGAAAATTGCCTTCATGATCGAATTTCTGGATCCGGTGATTGCCCGAATCCAGCACATATATGTTTCCTTCATCATCGACGGCTATATCTGCGGGCATGTAAAACAACACATTTTCATCGTCCGACTCCAAGTCACCAATATTTTTAACATAATCCAGGGAAATTTCTGGTTTTTCCCCCCATTTTCCCTCTTTTTCATTGTGGACAAGACGAATGCCGTCTTTTGTCTCGATTTTTTGAGAAAAAGAAGCAGTTGTTACCAACAACAACATAATTCCTATGTGCATCGTCAAATTCATTGTTTTACTCATACTCCGACCTCCTTAAAATTATATAACCCACGGAGAAACAAATTTGTTGCATTTTCGGGAATAGAGAAGCTTATACTTCGTTGTGGTTTTAAGCAGATAAGCATAGGCAGAAATTCATCCTCCAAAAAAGTCGAATGCGCGAATTTAAGCTCCTGCACATCGAATCCCGTTGTTTTCAACAACTGGCGCCAGGTATCCATTTTAAATACTCCCCATATATGGGAGTCTGTGTGGATTTCAAAGTTACCCTTTTTACGGACGAGGTAGATGAATGTCATATCGAAATGATCGTCATTTGGATTTGGATCAAAGCTGTTCTCGATGAATGTGACCTGTGTGTCGTCAAACGCATGTGTGGAGGAGATAGTCCGGTTCTGCTTGAAACGCTCACGACTCTCCTCTACGACCGTGATAAAAACACCCCCTGGATTAAGGTGCTCATAAGCTGTCTGGAATAACTGATTCAGTTCTTCCTCGGTCTTCATGTAATTGACTGAATCCAGGGCGGCAACGCAGTCGAACGTCTTGTCCAACCGAATGGAGCGCATGTCTCCCAGTATGTATTCCGATGCCGGATTGAGTTTTTTTGCCAATTCGAGCATTTCTTCGCTGATATCCACACCTGTCACGGCGAAGTTTTTTTGGAAGGTGAAATCATTCCGGCCTCCGCCGCAACCCAAATGAAGAAGGGATCGAACGTTTAATTTTGCCTCTTCGTTGATGACACGGCAAAAAAATTCGGTCTCTTCGACATAATCTTCTGGAGGGCTGACGATTGGCCAGATCCAGCTGAGATCGTGATAAAGGCGCCGGGTTTCCTTCATGATTTTTGGGTCACCTCATCCGTTTGGCAGAATGCCAGGCAATTCACTAAATGGATGGCTTTGATGTCTCCTATCCTCTCTGCGCGAACCGTAATCATAACAACCCATTCTATCATAATTCGGTACCGGGATAGCCTATACCCTAATTAGCCGTTTAAGAAATTGGGGACAAGAAATTTAGGGGCAGGTAGCGAATAATATCCTGGTACCGAATAATGTTGTCAACTACGATAGGATTTGATAATCTGGTCCTGACTCCAGAGCTTATCGAGAGGAGGGGAAAAAATGGTTCTAAGCCGCAGAGAGTTCTTGAAGGCCAATGCTGTCGCCACTGTCAGCCTGGCGGCCAAAAAACATGGAATCAATCCCCGGCTATCTTTCGATGATCAAAAGCCTGTAAGAGTAGGCGTTGTGGGCACAGGTAACCGTGGCCGCAGCCTGTTGGGGATCTTGCTCGGTTTGAAAGAAGTTGAAATCCCGGCGCTTTGCGATATCGACAAGGATCATCTGGCTATGGCTCAGGATATGGTGGTCAAATCCGGGCGCAAAAAACCGGAGGGGTATTCCAAAGACGAATATATTTTCAAGGAATTGATGGCCCGCGATGACATCGATGCTGTGATCATCGCCACATACTGGGAATGGCATGCTCCGATGGCTGTCTACGGGATGAAAGCGGGCAAATATATCGGCGTGGAGGTTCCAGCGGCCTATACCCTGGAAGAGTGCTGGGAGTTGGTCGACACGTTTGAAGAGACCCGCACTCCCTGCATGATGTTGGAGAACTGGAGTTTCCGGCGAGACAACCTGGCCGTTCTCAACATGGTCCGCCAGGGGCTGTTGGGGGAGATCGTTCATTGCCACTGTGCCCATTCTCATGACTGTATCGACCACTGGTTCTTCGATCCCGAGACAGGGGAGGATAGATGGGCTGCCAAGTATCTTCTCCAACACAACCGCGACCAGTACCCCACCCACCAGCTGGGCCCGGTCATCAGCTGGCTGGATATCGGGTGCGGCGACTATTACGATTCCCTCACCTCGACGGCCACCGATTGTTTCGGGATCAATGACTATTTTATCCGGCGATTCGGGCCCGACCACCCCAATGCCAAGCGCACGTATGCCCAAGGCGATATCGTCACCACCGTGGTCCGGACCAAAAAGGGGAAGTCCATCGTGATCAACTATGACATGCAGCTCCCCCGGCCGTATGATAACCGGTGGATGATCCAGGGTACTCGAGGGATTTACAACGAGCAGAGGAATGCGGTCTATCTGACGGGTATCAGCCCCAAGTACCACGAATGGGAATCCTTCGATCCTTACCAGGAAAAACACGAACACGCCTGGTGGCAGTCTATGAAAGATCAGTCCGGCCAATTTTCCCATGGAGGTACTGACTATTTGGAGATCAGCCTTTTTATCGATGCGGTCCGCAACAAAACACAAACTCCGATCGATGTGTATGACTCTGTAATCATGAGCATTCATGGGCCTCTTTCAGAACGATCCATCGCCGAGGGCAGCGTCCCCGTAAAAGTTCCGGATTTTACAAGAGGAAAATGGAAAACCCGAAAGCCAGCCTTTGGGATCAATCCATAAAAGAAGGCGGCCCTGATTTTTTTGATGAGAAGGACCTTTGGATAAGGAGTAGCTTGTGAAAAAATGGAAGATCGCGGGGATCGTCTTCATCGCGTTGATCGCAGGGGCGTTGATCGCAGGAATCCTATTGATTCGATCCGTTGCACGGAGAGGACTTCCCGATTACAGTGCATCCGTCGAACTCTCAGGAGTCACCGATGATGTCATTGTGTACCGGGATGCATGCGGAATTCCCCATGTCTATGCCCAAAATGAAAACGATCTTTACCGGGCAGTCGGATACTGTATGGCCCAGGACCGGCTCTGGCAGATGGACCTTCTCCGCAGGGCATGCACAGGGCGCCTCTCCGAAATATTTGGGGAAGATTTGGCAAACACAGACATCCTGATGCGATCTTTGCGGATGTCTGAGAAATCTCGAATGATCCTGGAAGAGTCAGAGGATCCGTTGATCGGGGCTTGTTTGGCTTTTGCGGACGGCGTCAATCAATACATCACATCCCATATCGGCAAACTCCCCCCCGAATTCATCATCCTTCGGTATGAACCAGAGGCATGGCTGCCCGAACACTCCATAAATCTCGTGGGATATATGGGCTGGGATTTGGCACTGGGTTGGAGTGAAGAAGTGGTACTAGATAAGATCCGGAAAAGATTCGGTGAAACTAGAGCCAAAGAATTGGTTTCTGATATGGTTCTTCATGATACCGTCGTTTTCCCTAGCATGGAGTCAACTCTCCTGTCAGCCAACCGTTTTCTCGAAAGGCTGGGGCTTGTCGTTTTCGGGGGCAGCAACAATTGGGCCGTAGCGGGAAAAAAGAGCGTGACGGGGATGCCGATTCTGGCCAATGACATGCATCTCGGACTCAATTCCCCTGGGATTTGGTACCAGATGCATCAGGTGGTGGAAGGAGATATGAATGTCACAGGCGTTGTCCTTCCAGGCCAGCCCTTTGTCGTGGCCGGGCACAACGACCGGATCGCCTGGGGCTTCACAAACGTGATGGTAGACAATGTGGACTTTTATATGGAGAGAATCAACCCTGAAAATTCTTGCCAGTATGAGTTGAACGGAAAATGGCAGGACATGGAGGTGAGAACGGAAGATATAGAAATATCAGGAGGTCGAACCATACAGGAAGAGCTCCGGTTCACCCACCGGGGCCCCATCGTTTCCCGGTTTCAAGATGTGGAAGACTCGGCCATTTCCATGCGGTGGATCGGGAACGATTATTCCAACGAGCTCCGGTCCGTTTATCTTGTCAACAGGGCCGATAACTGGGATGACTTCAGGAAAGCGATGAGCACTTTTCTTTCGGTCAGCCAGAATACCGTTTATGCCGATGTGGATGGCAACATCGGTCTGTATTGTTGTGCCGGCGTTCCGATCCGTAAAGATGGGGATACCCTTGCCGTTTTCCCAGGATGGACCGATGAATATGATTGGCAAGGGATCGTCCCCTTTGAAGAACTACCCCACAGCTTCAATCCGGAGCGGGGTTATGAATCCAGCGCCAACAACAGAACGGCAGGGCAAGAGTATCCCCACTACATCAGCCACTGGTTCTTCCCGCACACACGTATAGACCGTATCAGAGAAATGTTGGAAGAAAAGGACCTTTTATCGGTTAATGATTTCAAGAGGATGCAGGCGGACCAGAAATCCAAATTG
>Ga0307425_1002423_pt1 | contig 10533 bp, 9 predicted proteins | sample SalMarWE160330MG_FD_202152 | JGI IMG/M metagenome (GOLD analysis project Ga0307425, IMG submission 202152) | Salt marsh sediment microbial communities from the Plum Island Ecosystem LTER, Massachusetts, United States - WE1603-30 | ecosystem: Environmental > Aquatic > Marine > Intertidal zone >...
TGAAATCTTTTCAACATCCTCATACCATAGCTCTATTCGGATTGCTTCTTCGTTTTCGTAAGCGGGGATAATTTCTATTACATCACCACGCGCACGAAATGTTCCTCTTCCAAACTCAGAGTCATTTCTCACAAAATGGATATCAATCAAATTACGGAGGAATCTCTTACGATTCAGTTTTTCTCCTTTTTTAACGAAGATAATTTGCTTTGCATATTCATCCGGTGCGCCGATACCGTAAATACAGCTTACACTTGCTACAACAATTACATCTCTCCTTCCTTCAATGAGAGAAGTTGTTGCCTTTAACCGAAGACGGTCAATTTCTTCATTAATTGAAAAGTCTTTTTCTATGTAAAGATCGCTGGAAACCACATACGCTTCAGGTTGGTAGTAATCGTAATAGCTTATGAAAAATTCAACTGCGTTTTCAGGGAAAAAAGATTTGAACTCGGAATAAAGTTGCGCGGCAAGTGTTTTGTTGTGAGAAATTATTAGAGTTGGCTTGTTTATCTGTTCAATTACATTGGAGATTGTGAAGGTCTTTCCACTACCTGTTACGCCAAGTAATGTTTGGAACTTATCTCCGGAATTAATTCCATTTACTAATTGCTTAATAGCTTCTGATTGATCTCCGGCAGGTTTGTAATTTGAGACGAGCTTAAATTTATTCATAAATTAATCTTGCAGAACCTCGTGGGCATGAAATCCTCCCTGACTCAAATGTCCTCTTAATATAATTACATTCGCGTTTTCAAATCCTTCAGGAAGCATAAATGAACCAGAAACCTGAACAACTTTGCCATTCTTATCTGAGGTGAAAAAGCTTACCTCACCTCCTTGCTGTTCAATTCCTTTATCGATTAATAACTGGACTCTTATTTCTTTCACTGCACTGTTATTTGGATCAAAATCGGAGAAAGAGCCTAATTCGCTGCCTTTGTCAAAGTAGAATTTGTAAACTAAAAAGATAGCTGCGATTATTAATACAGGAAGTATAAGTTTTTGTAGAATTTTCATCTTTTTTTTATTTGGTTAAATTGCGGGCAAATTTAAAGAAATTACACTCAACTATTCAATGCAATTGAGGATTGAAATGAATAACAAAAAGATGTGGATAATTATTTCGGCTGTGTCGGGTTTTACTGCTGTAGCAATTGGTGCTTCCGGAGCTCACGGATTGCGTGAAAAGCTTTCAGCAGAAATGCTTGAGGTTTATAAAACCGGAGTTCTTTATCAATTCATTCATACAATTGTTCTTTTAATTCTTTCCTTAACAAATTTTATAAAAACTAAAATTGCGTCAATATTTTTTCTTTTTGGAATAATACTTTTCTCTTTTTCACTTTATATCTATTCAACTTCAGGCGTACAATTTTTTGCAATGATAACACCGGTTGGTGGTGTATGTTTTTTGATTGGGTGGTTTTGGATAATTGTTGAAATTATTAAAACTAAAGCACTGAAGTAAAATCACTTAATTGCACGTAACTTAAAGAAAACTTCTTCAGGTGAGAAAATTCCAGCAAAAAATCTTTCATAAATAACCGGTTCAAGGTTAATAAAAAAGTCCATCCACTTTAACAGAGCAAAGTGTGATGTAATGAATCTTTTTTCAAGAACTTGAAATTGTGCTTTACCTTCATAATTAGTCCGGTGATTAAGCTTCCATTTTTCATAAAATTTTAGCTTACGGTTTCCTATAAATTCATAGTTATCGAAAGTGCGGATTGAGAAGGGGATTTTATGATCGGGTTCACCGAAGTATTTTGTATTTAAAAAGAAGGGTGCATAAACAATCAGAATTCCATTTGGTTTCAGAATCCTATAAAGCTCAGTTATTGTATTATGAAAATTATTCAAGTGTTCGAGGACGTGTGATGCGTAAATCTCATCAAAATAATTTTCTTCAAAAGGGTAGGGAAAAGTATTAATATCGTGAATTAAGTTTCCTCCATAATCCACGATGTCCAAGTTGATATAACCTAGTTTAATATCTTTACCGCAGCCGAGGTTTAGCTTGTTCATTTTTAATTATAAATTCAATAATAATATCTTAAGCAAATTTAAGGATGAGGAATGATAATATGGAATAAAAAAGCCCGATCTGAAATGACCGGGCTTAAAATAATTAGTATTAGTTGTTAATTAACCAATGCAGTGGGGTTCCCTATCTCACCGGGTATAACTTCCTGAATTTTAACCCTAGCGACGCCTTTCTCAATAAGTCCTAGCTTAATTGCTGAACCCTTAGAGAGATCAAGTTCACGGTCACCAATGTAAGGGCCTCTATCATTTATACGAATAATTACTGATTTTCCATTTTTCGGGTTTGTAACTTTTAATAAGGTTCCGAATTTTAATGTCTTATGAGCTGCAGTTAATGCCATTTGGTCATAAATTTCACCATTTGCTGTCAATTTACCGTGAAACTTAGGCCCATACCATGATGCCTTCATAGTTCCAAGATTAATATAATCAACTGATGAAGTATTAACTGTACTTTCTTTTATTGTTTCAGGAACTAATTCTTCAATTAGTATGCTTTCAGAATTTCCCTTTTTTTCATTGTTTATTACTGTAAATCCAACCAATCCACCAATTACTATCATAAAAAACACTATTGCTAATGATTTCAAAAAATACCTCTTCTTAGTTAAACATATCTTTTTGTTGTTTCAAAGTTAAAATGTGGAAAGCCACTATCCTATATAAATCTTTAGACGAAGTATCTATATGTAAGATCACAAACTTATCGAATAAATAAGTTTAATAGTCGGAAACCATTATTTTTAAAGTGTCTTTATCGATAAATAAGGCACTTTTTGAATTAGTCATTTTTTATTTAATTACTTTTTTTATTTACTTTTAAGATATGGCAGATAAGAAAAAACTTAAGAAAGAATTATCTCTTTTTCATGTTTATGCTATTGCTACAGGAACAACTTTAAGCGCCGGATTCTTCTTGCTACCAGGATTAGCGTCGATCGAAGCGGGTGCCGCACTTCCTTTAGCATATCTAATAGCGGTTATCCCTTTAGTACCAGCGATGCTCAGTGTTATAGAATTAGCTACTGCGATGCCAAGGGCTGGTGGTGTCTATTATTTTCTCGACAGAACTATGGGACCTATGATTGGAACTATTGGTGGAATTGGCACCTGGCTGGCATTAGTACTAAAGGTAGCTTTTGCATTAATTGGAATGGGTGCTTATGTTCATCTGTTTTTCCCTGAAATTGGAATTATTCCTTTTGCTGTGTTGATTGCTTTGATTTTAGGGCTATTTAGTCTGTTCGGTGCAAAAAAGAGTGGCCATCTTCAGATACTGCTTGTGACATTCCTTTTAGCATTTCTTTTATTCTTTATAATTGGAGGTGTGCCTCAGGTAAATTTTGAACACTTTAAGAATTTTTTAGGTTCAGGGTGGAACTCCATTCTTTCGGCAGCCGGGTTGGTGTACATCAGTTATATAGGTATTACTAATATTGCAAGTCTCTCGGAAGAAGTAAAAAGACCTGAACGTAATCTTCCACTTGGATTGTTTTTAGCAATAGGTACGGCTGTTTTAGTTTACGCACTCGGCACAGGAGTAATGATTGGTGTTTTGCCAATTAAAGATTTGATGGGAAACTTAACTCCTGTCGCTGCTGCTGGTGAAGTTCTGTTTGGAGAAATTGGTGTTCTTATTCTTTCAATTGCAGCTATTACAGCTTTCATTTCTGTGGCGAATGGAGGTACATTAGCTGCATCCAGGTATCCTTTGGCACTAAGCAGAGATCATTTACTTCCCAGATTTTTTCAGAAGCTTACTCATTGGGGAACCCCTTTTATTTCAATTATTACAACCGTTGTTAGCATTATTTTGCTGATTGCTTTTTTAGATCCTACAGGGATTGCTAAACTGGCCAGTGCATTTCAACTCCTGGTTTTTTCTTTCATCTGTCTTGCTGTTATAATTATAAGGGAAAGCAAAATAGAAGCATACGACCCGGGATTTAAGTCTCCGTTGTATCCGTGGTTGCATTTACTCGGTATCTTTCTTCCCTTTATTTTGATTTATCAGATGGGAATTTTACCACTGTTGTTCAGTGTTGGATTAATTGCTGTTGGAGCATTATGGTATTGGTATTATGCAAGAAAGAAAGTAGTGAGATCTGGTGCCATCTATCACTTGTTTGAACGCCTCGGTCGTTCAAGATTTAGTGGACTGGAAACTGAAATGAGAGGAATCCTGAAAGAAAAGGGTTTGCGTGAAACAGATCCGTTTGATGAAATAGTTACCCGCAGCCATGTCCTGGATTATGATGAACTGGAAAATTTTGAAAATGTTGCAAAGAAAGCATCTGAATGGATTTCACAATTCGTTTATTTTACTCCATCAGAAATAGAGAATCAGTTTTTAAATGGAACAAGAATGGGCGCAACACCTGTAACACACGGAATTGCACTTCCTCATTTACGTTTAGAAGGTTTACCGCAAGCAGAGATAGTAGTCGTGAGAGGCAAGAAAGGTATTCATATTAAATATAAAGATCCTTTAAAAGATTCTGATACGGAAGATGAGACAGAAGTTAATGCTATTTTCTTTCTCGTCAGTCCTGAAAAAGATCCTACTCAGCATTTAAGAATTTTAGCGCAGATTGCCGGACGAGTTGAAGAAGAAGGATTTGCTGATGAATGGATTAATGCTAAAGATGATCAGGAACTTAAAGAAGCTCTTATTCACGAAGATCGCAGCTTATCACTTTTAATTGATATGAAAAATTCAAGTAAAGAATTGATTGGGAAAGCGCTTAAAGATATAAGATTTCCTGAAGGATGCCTCGTTGCCATTTTAAGAAGAACCGGCCAGACACTTATTCCAAAGGGTAATACGGTTTTAGAAGAAGGAGATCGATTAACAATTATCGGCGATCCTAAAGGTATGAGTGAATTAAAGAAAAAATTTAGAGAAGCTTATTGATTGAGCATTAATTTAAGGGAGTGACCTTTTCCCTCACCAACCTTCCGGCCAATTCTATCAAGCATTACTTTTAACTCGTTCAAAAATTCTATTGGGTCATAAGTTTTTTTGTCTTTATAGATTTGGTAGTTGTCCCGATACGGTATTGGAGTATAGTTTGGCATTATTACATTGGCACCTACCTTTAAACCGATTTCTGCACCATTTCCTATTAAGGTTGATAGCGCAGTAGTTGAAGGTATGTGAACATTTTTTAATACAATCCGTGCAACTGCAATTGTTTTTAGTGTAAGGTCGGTATTAGCTGAAGGCACTTCCCTGAGTGGTGAATCTTGCGACGGAATAAACGGGCTGAATGAACACATGTCGCATTCCATTTCTTTGCAGAGAAGAATATCATCGGCAATATCTTCAATATTTTGTCCAGGCAGACCAATAATATTCCCGCTTCCAGTTTGGTAACCGGTCTCTTTAAGGCATCTAATATGAGCGAGCCTCGCTTTTAATTTCTCTTTATGATGGAAAGATGAATATAACTCTTCATTAGCTGTTTCGTGTTTTAAGAGGTAACGATCGGCACCGGCTTTTTTCCACTCCTCATACTCATCTCTTCCTCTTTCACCTATGCTTAATGTTATTGCGGGCTCAAACTTTTCTTTAATTGTCAGGATAATATCAGTAACCAGAGAACTTGAATAAAAGTGATCTTCGCCGGATTGCAGCACTACAGTTTTAATTCCCGCTTGAGTAATCTTTTTAGCAGTTGAGATAATTTCATCTTTTGTCATCCTGTATCGTTGAAGATTTTTATTGGATTTCCGAAGACCGCAATACAGACAATCCTGCTCGCAATAATTGGAAAATTCAATTATACCTCTTAAATGGACTTCATCACCACAATATTTTTTTCTGATTTCATTAGCACAGGTGTAAAGTTTTTCTATATCAATTTTTTCCTGTAAAGACAAAAGAAAAACAATTTCGTCTTTGGTTAGTTCTTCTTTATTTAATACTTGGTCAGGATTCATTTTCAGTTAAAGATAAACGTCTCTTTCACCTTCATTTACTCTTTCAATCATTTTCTCAGTTTTCTTTCTCGTTGCACCCTCGATCTTTTCGAGTTCTGATTGAAGAAAATCATCACCAATTAATTTAGTATCATCGGTAGCAAAATCATTCAGATATTCCCGGAACGTTGCCATTGCATTAGGCACACAAATTTTACCAATGTTTCCGGTTTTTGCAAGTTCCATAAACCTGTCGCCTGTTCGCTGAGAACGGTAGCAAGCAGTACAAAAGCTTGGCATATAACCAAGTGAAGTTATATCTTTCACTACTTCGTCAAGTGTACGATGATCTCCAAGCTGAAATTGTTCAAGGTCATGTTTATCAATACTCTCCTGCGATTCTTTGTAAGCTCCCGGTGCTGTTCTGCTTCCTGCACTAATCTGTGATATGCCAACTTCAAATAATTCTCTTCTCAGCTCAGCTCTTTCTCGTGTGGATAAAATCATACCGGTATAAGGAACAGCAAGTCTTATAACAGCAACTAATTTTTTGAATGAAATATCATCAACAGCGTGAGGAGGATTAAGAGCAGCAGGTGCATTCAACGCTGGTTCCAATCTTGGAATTGATATTGTGTGTGGACCTATTCCATACTTATAATCAAGATCAAATGCATGACTTAGAAGACCAAGAGTTTCAAACTTGTAATCCGTTAATCCAAATAATGAACCAATTCCAACATCATCAATTCCTGCCTGAAGTGCTCGATCCATTGCATATAATCTCCATGCATAATCACGCTTCGGACCTTCCGGATGCATCACTTTGTATGTTTGGTAGTGGTATGTTTCCATAAAGCATTGATAGGTTCCGATTCCAAAACTTTTCAACAATTTAAAATCTTCTAAAGTTAAAGGAGCTGTGTTTACATTTAACCTTCTTATGTTGTTTCCGTTCAGATTTATGCTGTAAATTCTATCTATTGCTTCTCCAATAAAATCCATACTCGCTTTTTTAGCATGTTCCCCGGCGACTAGAAGTATTCTCTTCTGTCCGGTTAATACAAGAAATCTTGCTTCTTCCTCAACTTCATCAATCGTTAAAGTTCTTCGCTTAAGTTCTTTATTATCTTTTCTGAAGGCACAGTACAAACAATTATTCACGCAAACGTTTGTAATGTATAGAGGGGCAAATAACACAAGTCTGTTGCCGTAAATTTTTTCTTTGACTTGCTTCGCTGTGTGATGAAGTTCTTCGAGTATTTCGGGCGAGTTTATATTTAATAATGCGGCGGCTTCTTTTAAGCTAAGTCCTTTTGCTTCGGAGCCTTTTTTAATTAAATCTCTTTGATAACTTTCATTGAGAAGCTGTTCGTTTTCCAGCAAGTAATTGATGTAACTCTCGTTTATAAATTCCATTTCCTTTTCCCTCGTTAGTCCTTAATTATAATAGGCTTCAGATTCAGAAAGAAGAGTTCAATTAACATACCACCAGGACTACACGAAATCAAATTCTATTACTTAGTTATTAAAGAAGGATTCTTAAAAGAGAGAAATGGATTTTTATTAATGGAACCCTTAAACAAGAAACAAGCTTTAACTTCATTTAACACTTAATAATTATCTTCTTTTGATAACGTTCCCGATGGAACGCTTTTTGAACTTTGCAGTCCACTATGGGTGATAAAATGAGGACAGAAAAAGATTCAATAGGAAAACTGGAAATCCCTTCGAACGCTTACTATGGGATCAACTCTTTGCGCTCACAAAATAATTTCCCAATCTCTGAAGAAAGAACCAATCCACAATTTATCAAAGCATATTTGCAAGTTAAGCTCGCCGCTGTAACAATTAATGCTAAATTGGAACTGATGTCGGATGAAAAATCAAAAATAATTAAGAGTGCAATTGAAGATTTGCTTGACGAAACAGAACACGCGATAGAGGGAAAATCTCTTTCAATTTATGAAAAAATAATTGTTGATCCTTACCAAGGCGGTGCAGGTACTTCTCTTAATTTGAATATAAATGAAGTGATTGCAAACAAAGTATTAGAATTAGCAGGCAGGAATTTTGGTGATTATGATTTTATTCATCCGATTGATGATGTTAATCTATCTCAATCTACAAATGATACTTATATAACAGCTTTAAAGATCGCTTCAATAATTCTGCTTAGAAAGCTGACAGAAAGTTTCGCTCTTCTTCAAGGAAGATTACAGGAAAAAGAAAAAGAGTTCGGTGGAATTATGAAGTTGGGAAGAACTCAGCTTCAGGATGCTGTGCCAATTTCACTAGGTCAGGAGTTTGGTGCTTACGCCCAGGCTATCGCGAGAGACAGATGGCGGTTATATAATGCAGAAGAGAGACTTCGTTCTGTTAACTTAGGTGGAACAGCTATCGGAAACTCAATAAGTGCTGATAGAAAATATGTACTTAGTGTAAATAATGAGCTTAAAAGAATAACTAGGCTGCCTATAGCAAAAGCTGAAGATCTCATTGATACAACTCAAAATCTTGATGTATTTGTCGAAGTTCACGGTTTGGTTAAAGCGGGTGCCTGCTCGATAATTAAAATTTGTAATGATCTACGCTTACTTTCCAGCGGACCGCAAGGTGGAATTGGGGAAATTATTTTACAACCGATGCAGGCTGGGTCAAGCATTATGCCCGGTAAGGTAAATCCTGTGATTCCCGAAAGCGTGATACAAATTTGTGAACTGGTAAAAGGGCACGATGTGGTTATCTCAAATGTTGCATCAGCCGGAAACCTTGAGCTGAATGCATTCTCTCCACTGCTTGCACATCTGTTCCTAAAATCAATGAAGATGCTCAGCGATTCTTTAACTGTTCTTACAGAGAAATGTATAGTTGGAATAAAAGCCAATGAGAAACGATGTCGGGAAAATTTAGTCAGGTCATCTGCAATTGCTGCATTGCTGATTAATGAATTTGGATATGATAAAATTGCAGAGCTTGTTAAGGAAGCGACTGAGAAAAATGAAGCTTTTGTTGAAGTGATTAAAAGAAATAATCTTTTATCTCAGAAGGAAATTAATGAATTGATTTCAAGTAGTATGGGGATTGAAAATTGAATAAAATTGCCAGTGCAGAGCGAACCCACATAGCTATTGTTGGGAAAAGAAACGTTGGTAAATCATCGCTGATTAATTGTCTTACAAACCAGGAGCTTTCTATAGTTAGCGAAACTCCCGGTACAACTACCGATCCTGTAAGTAAAGCTGTTGAGATGTTTCCGTACGGTCCGGTTGTTATGGTTGATACAGCTGGCATTGACGACGAGGGTGAACTGGGGAAGAAAAGAATAAGCAAGACTATCAAATCAATTTCAAAAGCTGATTTTGCAATTATTGTTTTGGATGCACGGGAAGAGCTTGATAAAAGTGAAACTGAATTAATCACCTTCCTCCAAAAGATTGAAGTCCCGTTTTTAGCCGTTGTAAATAAAATCGAGTTCGGGATTAATCCGCATTTATTAATAGAACTGGAAGCACTTGAAGTGACCCACTACGAAGTCTCATGTAAAGAGCATGCAGGAGTTGATATTTTCAAAAAGAAACTGATTCATCTTCTGCCCGGTGAAATTGAAATTCCTTTGATTAGTGATCTTGTTGGTCAGGGAGATGTGGTGGTAATGGTTGTACCGATTGATCTTGGTGCACCCAAAGGAAGACTTATTAAACCACAGGTTCTATCAATAAGGGAAGCGCTGGATGAAGATACTATTTGTGTTATTGTAAAAGATAAAGAATTAAGAAGCGCATTATCATTATTAAAAAATCCTCCTGACCTGGTGATTACAGACAGCCAGGCGATTATGCGTGTTGCTGCTGATGTTCCGGAAAATGTTAAGTTGACAACTTTCTCTATCCTTATGGCAAGGCACAAAGGGAATCTCCCCGAGTTTGTTAAAGGCTTAAAACGGGTTGAAGAATTAAATAGCGGAGACAAGGTTTTAATTTCAGAAGCCTGCACTCATCATGCGCAGGAAGATGATATAGGAACTGTAAAAATTCCTCGCTGGTTAAAACTCCACACTAAAAAAAATCTGCAGATTGACATCATACACGGATACGACTTTCCGGATAACCTTTCCGAATATAAGCTTATAGTTCATTGCGGAGGATGCATGCTTACAAGAAAAGCGATGCAGGTTAGAATTAAGCAGACAAGATTACTGGATATTCCCATAGTTAATTACGGTGTGCTTATTTCTTATATGCACGGTGCTGTCCCGAGAGTACTTCTTCCTTTTAACGAAGCTATGGCTGAGTGGGAGAAGGTTGGATTAGTTGTTTAATACTGATAACAATTTAGCTGCCCCCATAGTAAAAACTCTTTTGCAATTTATTTAAGTTAATGGAGTCATTTTATATACTATTTAAATTGACAAAGAAAAATTTGTTCTTACTTAAATTCAATTTTATTCCTTAATAAAACCAAGGGAGTTCATATGAAAAATTATTTACTTCTTTTCACTTTCTTAATAGCAACCAGTCTTAATGCACAAAGCCGTTTACCACGTGCAGGAGAAATCCCGGA
>Ga0307425_1002425_pt1 | contig 10529 bp, 11 predicted proteins | sample SalMarWE160330MG_FD_202152 | JGI IMG/M metagenome (GOLD analysis project Ga0307425, IMG submission 202152) | Salt marsh sediment microbial communities from the Plum Island Ecosystem LTER, Massachusetts, United States - WE1603-30 | ecosystem: Environmental > Aquatic > Marine > Intertidal zone >...
GCTCCTCGCACTTCGAACCTCCAACTGTTTCTACTCGTCACCCATCACCCATCACTCGTTACCGATGTCGTGACTGCCGACTGATGACTCCCGACTCTCGACTGTTTTCCAACTACGAACGACGCACTACGAACCATTTCCCCATTTCCGACTGCTGAAGGCTGATGGCTGTTCGCTCCTCGACTCCGGACTTCCAACTACCGGCTGCGTCTTCTCCTCGAACCTCGCACTTCGAACCTCCAACTGTTTCTACTCCTCATCTCTGATCATTCATCTTTTTCTTGGCGGACGCGACTTTGTGCGCAAGGCCTTCGCTAACGCCCTTTCGATCATCGATCTTGATCGATATCGACACACGATCCGCATGGACATGCATCAACCTTCGACAAGCATTGATCAAACCCATAACATCGTCCCAACTGCCTTCGATGTTCGTTCCCATTGCATGATGTTCGTACGGAAGACCGCTTCTCTCGATCAGGGCGAACACCTCCGCGATGCAACTGCTGAGTGATTCTCCCTTTCCGATCGGCGAGATGGAGAAGTCCGCTATCAACCCTGCCTCCTCATGCTCCTTATTGGGAAAATCATCAGACTGCAACGGCCACCTTCACGTCGAGGGGCGAAGAGTTTGCTCTAGTATTGCAGATTCCAATCTTCCTGCTTCCCCGCTCCTTTGATCGTGATCGTCCGCGCGTCCGGATCGAGCGTGACGCAGGCCCATGTTGGCGGCGTGCCCTGATCGACAAATGCCGCAAAGGTAATGTAGTAAATCTTGTTCACGAGCGAGTAGCGGTTCTGGTGATCGTGCCCCTGGAACACGGCAATCACTTTTCCCGATGAGGCAAGGAGCGCGCGCACCTCCACTGCGTTCTGCACAAGCGTCCAGCCGGCGGCCGTCGGGGTCGTATCCAGCATCTGATGCACGCATACGATCGTCGGCTTGTCGGTGGCGGCAAGATCTCCGCGCAGCCACTCCATCTCTTCTTGGGGCACTAGCCCGCGTACGCCGGTGAACGTATACGAAAGATCATGTCCCAACTGATCAAACTGCACATCGAGGACCACAAAATGGAAGCCGCGGATGTCGAAGCTGTAGTAGGTGCGATCCATTCCCAGGATGCTCATGTATTGCTGCTTGGAGAGGTTGTACAGATCGTGATTCCCTATCACGTGATACGCCGGTCCATCGAAACGAGTGAAGACCGCGTTCGCCTGTGCGAGGATATCGGGTATGCGTTCCGGATCGCCCGGTGGGGTACCGAGCACCACCCAGCCATTGACAAAATCGCCGAGCTCGATCACGAAATCGGCCGGCCACGCGTTCATCGCATCAACGAAACCCGACAGGCGCTGCTGGTATTTCGCCATCATCTTCCCCTCGAGCGGGGAGTCGATGTCGTGCGCATGTATATCAGTAACGACGCCAAACTGGAGAACGCCCGTTTCGCTTCCAAGCGCGGCGATCGAGGCTACACAAACGAGTAATGCGACTATCGGCCATATCACACGAAACCGGCGCGCCATTACGCCTCCTTACGCATCAATAGACAAGATCCAGATCAGACTGATCGCCCACGCCTTTGATCGCGATCGTCCGCGCGGTCGGATCAAGAGTCACATAGGCCCAAGACGGGGCACTTGCATCTTCATCGGCTAGCTGATCGAACTCGACATAGTGAATGCCGTCAATGAGCGAGTGCGCGTTCTCGTGATCGTGCCCCTGAAAGACAGCGATGACAACGCCGGAATCGACCAGCACTTGCTTCACGGCCGCATTGTCCAGGATTTCCGGCCCACCCGACAAGAGATCGTAATCGACATCGAGCCGCTGATGAACACACACAATCGTCGGCTTGTCGGTGGCGGCAAGATCCTGTTTCAGCCAATCAAGCTCTGGCGCGGGAATATTCCCCTGCACTACCCACCCCGCGTGGCTGAGGTCGGCGCCCTTCTTGTTGTACTGCGCATCGAGTATGACAAAGTGGTACGCTCCTTGGTCAAAGCTTTCGTACGTGGCATCGGCGCCGCTTCCCGCAAGGAACTCATCTTTGGAGAGGTCATAGACGTCGTGGTTACCGAGCACGTAGTAGCGCGGTGCGTCAAGACCGGCGTAGATCGCGTCCGCCTGTGCAAGAATTCCCGGGATACGTGCCGGATCTCCGATCGGTGCGCCCATGACGAAATTGCCGTTCACAAAGTCACCCAGCTCGATCACCAAGTCGGCCGGCCATGCGTTCATCGCATCGACACACGCTTGCAGCCGAGCGGCGTAGTCGGTCATCACCTTACCTTCGGCCGGAGAATCAGTGTCGTGTGCGTGCAAGTCGGTGAAGATTCCGACGTGCAGCACATCCGTCGCCGCGTCATCCGCCACGCCGACAAGCGACACGCCCGTAATTATCAACGCTCCAACCAACAAGACAACAAGAATGTTCTCTCTGTTCATGACCCTCCCTCGTTTCTTCTCTGCATCAGACTAGCATCCCGGTCACAGGTTGACAAGAGCGAGAGTGCCGCTACCCTCTTGTCGGTCCATACGAAAGGAGAAAGATCGATGCAAATCACCGAGATACAAGAACAGGTCCACCGCACCGCAATCGAACACGGATGGTGGGACGAGCCCCGCTCGACCGGCGAAGTGTTAATGCTGATGGTAACCGAGATCTCAGAGGCAATGGAAGCCTATCGCAGCGGCAATGGAGAGAGCGACAAGATCGCGGGCTTTTCCAAGATAGAAGAGGAGTTGGCCGACGTGATCATCCGACTTCTCGATTTCGCAGGCAAAGAGGGGATGAACATCGAAGGAGCGCTCGCCGCGAAGATGGCCTACAACGAAAAGCGCCCCTATCGTCACGGGGGAAAACTGGCTTAGGGCACCTGACTCGCTGCAAGTCCGAGCCGGAAACCATTCAAGTTCGTCTCGACAATCGCCGCGGACTTGCCTCCGAAAACGCGCTCAATCGCACCACGCAAACTCTCCTCGGACAGTCCCAGATACGGTGCTCCCGCGCCAAGCATGACCATGTTCGCACAGCGGATCGACCCTGCTTCCTTGGCAATGGAGACGGCATCGATCAGCAGCCGATGCTCAAGCCTCTCCAAGCGAGGCAAGATCCGCTCCTCCGGCGGGTAGCTATCGATATTCTTCATCGGAACCAGGTTGGAGACGACCATTCCGTCCTTACTCAAGAATGGAAGATAGCGCAGCGCTTCCATCGGCTCGGTCGCCAGAATCAGATCGGCACACCCACTGCGAATGAGGTCGGAATGAATAGGGGAATCGCAGATGCGAACATGACTCTGCACCACCCCACCCCGCTGTGCCATCCCGTGCACCTCAGCCTGTTTGATGTACAGGCCGGCCTGCATCGCGGCTCGGCCGATCACGGCGGCGATGGAAAGAAGCCCCTGACCGCCCACGCCGGCAAGGATAATGTCCCGTTTCATTCTTCCCCCTCCCGTTTCTTGTGCCGCCTCGCCGTCTGGATGCACTCCCGTTTGGAGATGATCACCGACGGACCGCGGTGGGCGATCTCGTGCTCGATCAGCGCCGCATTGCCTTCATGTTCATTCGGAAGCGGCACCATTGTTCGAATATGCTCGGAGTCGACGCCGAGGCCACGGCAGATTGCGGCCACGCGTTCTGTCGCGCTCGAGTCCTGTCCGCCGGTCATCGCCACAGTCAGGTTGTCCAGAATGATGATCGTCACCGGCGATTGCTCGATGACACAGTCGAGAAGGCCGGTCATCCCGGAGTGGGTGAATGTAGAATCTCCAATCACGGCGACCGCCGGCGCCAGACCTGCGTCAGCCGCGCCTTTGGCCATCGTAATCGACGCGCCCATCTCGACGCAGGTGTCGATCGCCTCATACGGCGGGAGCGCCCCGAGTGCATAGCAGCCGATGTCCGAGAAGACGCGCCCATTGGGATGTTTCTCCATCACCGCGTTCAAGGCACGATACGTATCGGCGTGCGGACAGCCCGGGCAAAGGGCGGGCGGGCGCGGCACGGGTGTCGGATCCGGCGGCAGTCCGGCCGTTTCCTCCAACCCCAGCGCCTGCGCCACGATCTGCGGGTTGAGCTCGCCAACGCGTGGCACCGTTCCATCGAGTCGTCCTCGTATCTCAACCGATCGGCAGTCGAGCAGTCCACGGAGCTTTGCCTCAATGAACGGGTAGCCTTCCTCGAACAGGATGACTTGCCCGCATTCGCCCAACAGGCGCCGCACCAGCGCCACCGGTATCGGATACTGCGAGATCTTGACAAGCGGGTGCGGGCACACGCCACCGTACACTTCTTGCACATAGTTGTAGGCAATTCCGCTCGCGATAATGCCGATCCGCTTGTCCTCTCCACCGAGATAGCGGTTGAACGGACTAGTTTCGCTCTCTTCCAGAAGCGCCGGCTGCCGATCGAGCAAGCGGCGATAGCTACCGCGCGCGTTCACCGGCAGTAGGATGTACTGGCTCCTGTCAATCGGTGGCAAGAGCTCGTTCTGTTCCCGCCGCTCGGAAACGCTCACCACGGACCGCGAGTGCGCCAACCGCGTAGTAAGCCGCACAAGCACGGGCACCCTGTATCGTTCGGACAGATCGAAAGCATATGCCGCGATGTCGTACGCTTCCTGCTGATCGGACGGCTCGATGCACGGGACAAGCGCGATATCGGTGTACAAGCGCGAATCCTGTTCATTCTGCGATGAGTGCATCGACGGATCGTCGGCCGCCGTAACCAGAAGACCGCCGTTGGCGCCGGCGATCGCCGCATTCACGAACGGATCGGCGGCAACGTTCAGTCCGACATGTTTCATCGTCGCCATCGCCCGCTTGCCGGCGTAGCTCATGCCTATCGCGGCCTCAAGCGCGGTCTTCTCATTCGTCGACCAGCGGCAATGAATGCCGCCGCTTCTTGCTTGCTCGCTTCGTTGTATGTATTCGGTGATTTCGGTGGATGGGGTCCCCGGGTAGGCGTACGCGCCGGAGAGCCCGGCGTCGATCACGCCCTGCGCCAGTGCCTCATCACCCAACAACAGCCTGGTCGTCATTAACGCCTCCTCAAGAATCGAAAAGAAAAGGGGAAGTCGGCGAAGATGTTCGCGCCTTGATCGCCAGGATAAACCCACCATAAAGGATAAGTGCGCCGATCGATGGGTGCAAGGGCGCGATGTTGTTATTATCCGCTCCCCTTGGTATACTGCGCGGGAGTTCTCTATTAATCACACGTAGGGGGGATATTCACATGGGGCAAGCGAGGAACATCTGTTTGGTGGGGCATTCTGGCTCCGGCAAAACAACCCTCGCCTCTTCAATTCTGAAGAAGGGCGGCGTTAAGGATCAGATCACACTCGATTCATCCGTAGAGGAGAAAGACCGCGGCTATTCGATCGATATGTCGTTCGGGTCATACGATGCAAAAGGGACTCGGATCACGATAATCGACACGCCGGGCGGAGACGAATTCATAGAAGAGATGTACAAGGCCGTTCCGATCGCCGACCTGTCTCTGCTTGTGGTCAATGGCGAAAAGGGAGTGGAGGTCGTCACCGAGCGCGCCTGGGAAATCACGGGCAACGCCCATCGCCCGACAGCCGTGTTTGTGAACCACATGGACCACGCCAAGGTGGACCTTTCCGCACTGGTCGACACACTGCGTGAGCGTCTCGACGGCAAGTTCGTCCCCCTACAACTGCCGATTTACGACAAAGACGCATTCGTCGGCGTGATCGATCTCCTTGGCAATCGCGCAATATACTTCGCCGACAAGGCAAAGACCGACATTCCCGCCGAACTCAAAGACGCGGTCGACGTGGGGCGAGGATTCATGCTGGAAGAGGTCGCGGCCGTCGACGACGATCTGATGATGAAATTCCTCGAAGAGGAAGAGATCACGGCCAAAGAGCTCACAGCGGTACTTTCCAAGGGTATCGCCGATGGTGCCATCGTACCGGTATTATGCGGATCGGCGAGCGAAGAGAAAGGCATAGATCAACTGATGGCCGCGTTCGTGAACCTGGTCGCGCCAACGGCCGCCGGCGGCGGCAGTCTGCGCGCAGTCGTGTTCAACCTGGACAACGACCCGTATCTCGGCCGCCTCACATACGTGCGCGTCCTTTCCGGCACACTCAAGGAAGGATCGACGTGTGTCGACGCCAAGAGCGGACACAAGATCGAGATCCGCGACATCTACGCCATCGAGGGCGTGAAGCAGAAGCGCATTCCACAGGCCACGGGCGGCGACATCGTCGCCATCGGAAAGCTGGAGGATACTGCGCTCGGGATAACAATCGCAGCACAGGAAGGCGCGGAAGAGTTTGCAATGCCCAAGTTCCCGCAGCCGGCGTACTCGCGCATGATTCTTCCCAAGAGCCAAGGCGATGTCGAGAAGATGAGCGGTGCCTTGAAGGAATTGTCCGGGACCAAGGTGACCATCAAGGTGGAGCGCGACCCCGTCACCAAAGAAATGCTCCTGTGGGGAATGGGCGACGTCCATCTCTCCGTGTTCATCGATCGGCTGAAGAGCCGGTACAACGTGATGCTCGAGACGCATCGGCCGCAGATTCCCTACAAAGAGACGATCCGCAAGACAGCGAGCGCCAAGTACCGGCATAAGAAGCAGTCCGGCGGCCGCGGCCAGTTCGGTGAAGTCGTACTGCGCGTCGAGCCGCTCGCCGAAGAAGAATTCAAATTCATCGACGAGATCAAGGGCGCATCCATCCCCGGCCAATACATCCCCGGAGTGGAGAAGGGCGTTATCGAAGCGATGGAAGAGGGAAGCCTTGCAAAGTATCCGGTAACGAATGTCGCTGTCGCCGTATATGACGGCAGCTTCCATCCGGTCGACTCCTCGGAGCTGGCATTCAAGCTGGCAGGACGCAATGCCTTCCGGGCAGCGTTTGACCAGGCAAGCCCTTGTTTACTCGAGCCGGTGATGAGCCTTGAAGTGCGCGTGCCCGAGGACCACACGGGCGACATCGTCAGCGACCTGAACGGCCGTCGCGGGCGCATCCTCGGTATGGAACCGGAGGGACGTATCACCACGATCCGGGCGGAGGTGCCGCTGATCGAAGTGCAAAGCTATGCCCTCGATCTCAAGTCGCTTACGCAAGCACGGGCCACATTCCAGATGAAGTTCCTCAAGTACCAACAGGTACCAGCGAATCTGCAAGACAAGATCATCGCGCAGGCAAAGGCAGAGGAAGAATGATCGTAGGGCACCACATGCATTCCGACCCGGTAACGGTACCGGTCACCGCCCCCATCTCCGAGGCAAAACGCATCATGGACGAGAAGGGATTCTCGCTCCTGCTGGTTGTCGACGAGGGACAGACGCTCAAAGGTTTCATCACCAAGGGCGCGCTCAAGAGCATTACAGACTGGGATGCCCCGCTGGAGAAGGCATGTTTTGACGCCCGTTTCGCCGTTGCGCCGCAAGACACTGTGGAGAAGGCGGCCCTCATCCTGATCGACAACCAGCTTGTCCTTCTGCCGGTGGTGGCGGATGGCAAGCTGGTCGGCGTGATCTCGCAGAGCGAGATCCTGCGGGCGCTGGCGCTGGCGCTCGGAATCGGTCTGGAAGGCACGCGGGTCACGCTCAAGATTCCACAAGATCTTGATGACAAAGCCGTGTACAAGATACTCTCCACGCTCGATGAACAGGACGTCCGCCTGGTGAGCCTCGCCCGTGGCGAAAAGACCGAACGTTACGAAGAGATCATCGTACGTACACAGGGGATAAAGGACAAGGAAGCGCTGTCGAGCAAGCTTGAGGCAATACTTCGACAAGAGTGATCTCGATGCACACTATCAGCATCAACATTGAGACGGATCGCAAGGACGTATTTGTCGACATCACCGCCGACGTCGAGCGCGCGCTGGCGAAAGCTCATGCAACCACCGGAATCTGCACCATCTTTTGCCCGCACACCACGGCCGGCTTGACGATCAACGAACACGCCGATCCATCGGTGGCGCATGACGTCATCTCGTTCCTGAGTGACGCCGTTCCCGGGCACAGGCACTATACGCACCTGGAAGGAAACTCTCCCGCGCACATCAAGGCGGCGTTCATGGGGCCTTCTCTTCAGGTGATCGTAGAGGAAGGCAAACCGCTGCTCGGAACGTGGCAGGGGATCTTCTTGTGCGAGTTCGACGGCCCGCGCACCCGCAAGGTGTGGCTCACATTTACGCCCAACGATCCAGCCGCGGAATGAGCGCCATCACCACCGCCTCGCGCGTGATCGTGAACCGATCGACCAACCCACTCGACAGATAGCCGATTGTCCCCATCTTCTCCTTGATTTCGTCGATTCCGGAGATATCGCTCATTTCCCGATTCAGCGTAGAGCCGGCTTTGAGGCGGGCCAACACTCTTTCATGGAGCGCATATCCCGGGCCATGCCCAACGCTCATCTCCCCTTCGCGATCGACGATAGCGCAGAACTGGACACTGAGCGGGTGTTTGCATCCGGGGAAGGAGACGAGGCCCGCCTCTATGCCAACGCCGTAGTCGGCATCGAGGAGCGCAGCGCGGGCACGCGCCATCGCACCACCCACCACCTGTTCGTCAAACGGTTGCGACGGCACGGTGGAGGCGACCGCGATCCTGTGTGCCTCGATCTTGCTTTCCGGGAAAACGGCCGCAAACGCGGCGCGGGCGGCCGCCACCTTCAACTGATTGCGCGTACCGACGTTGATTCTCATGTGCTCAATCCTAGCAAGGAGAATGTGGTTGCGCAATCCCTGTCCTTGTTGTAGCCTTGTTGCATGGACATCAAGGTGGTCGCCACCAATCGCAAGGCGCGTCACGAATTCGACATCGTCGACACGGTCGAAGCGGGCATTGCCCTCGCCGGAAGCGAGGTCAAGAGCCTGCGCGAGGGACGTTGCTCCCTGCAAGAGGGATACGCCGTCATCCGAAACGCTGAAGTCATCTTGAAGGGAGTGCACATCGCCCCGTACAAGCAGGCTTCGATATTCAACGTCGATCCCGACCGCGACCGCCGCCTGCTTCTACATCGCCATGAAATCATCCGTCTCGGGATCAAGGTCAAGGAGCGCGGCCACACACTCGTGCCGTTGCGCGTCTATTTCAAACAGGGATACGCCAAGGTCGAGCTTGGGTTGGCAAAGGGGAAGAAGACTTACGACAAGCGGCGCAAGCTGCGCGAAGATGACGATCGCCGCCGCACGCAGGAGGCACTGAAGAGATACAGCCGGGGGCAGCACGTATGAACGACCGCGGGGCAAACACATCCGCAATGAACATCCGGCAGGAACTTGAGGCACGCGAGCGGCGCGATCTCGCGCCCTACGCGATGCCGAGTACCGGGAGCCGGGGCAGGGATTATCCGATCGATGACGATCCTATCCGTACTGCGTTTCAACGCGACCGCGACCGCATCATCCACTGCAAAGCATTTCGCCGGCTGGAATACAAGACACAGGTATTCGTAAATCACGAAGGCGACCACTACCGCACCCGCCTCACGCATTCGCTCGAGGTGTGGCAGATCGGACAGACGATCGCCACGGCGCTCGGCCTGAACCCAGATTTGGTGGAGGCAATTGCGCTTGGACACGACCTGGGGCATACGCCGTTCGGCCACTCGGGAGAGGACGCCCTCGACTCGCTCCTTCCGGAAGGATTCCGGCACTACGAGCACGGGGTGCGCGTGGTGGAGGAGCTGGAGGATGCATATCCCGGTCAGCGCGGCCTCAACCTCACGTTCGAGGTGCGCGAAGGAATCCTCAAGCACGTGGTATGGAAGACCAAGCTCGATCCGGACCGGTTTGCGCATCTGGAGCCAAGCGTCATGCCGACACTCGAGGCGCAGGTGATCAACCTCGCCGATCCAATCGCGTTCATCAGCCACGATCTCGACGATGGCATCCGCTCGGGTATCCTCAACCGCCACTTGCTCCACACGCTCAAGATCGCGAAACGCCTATCCGCGGCCGAAGGTGAGAAGCCGTGGACGCGACGCGTCATACCTTGGCTCGTAACGGACGTTATCGCGACCACGAGAAGACGACTCGAACGACTGGCGATCTCTTCACCAGGCGACGTCCGCGACCAGCCCGAGTTGATCGTTCAACTCTCAGACGAAGTGAGGGAAGAGAAGGAAGAGCTGTCGGCCTACCTGTACGAGAATTTCTACGACGACTTTCGCGTGCGGCGGATGCGAAAGCAAGGGATTAGGATCATCAAGGATCTGTACCATGTGTTCATGAACGATTGGCGCCTGTTGCCAACGGCGACCACTGCGCCGGTGCGGGATAAACTGCTGGTGACGGAGGAAGATCGATCGGCACAAGCGGAGATCCTACGGCCGATCGTGCGCGATTACATCGCCGGGATGACCGATCGTTTTGCATTTAGGACGTACGCCAAGGTGGTCGGCATGCCGATCCTGACCGACTAGCTGCGGAACAGAACCGCCTCGCGTTTGAACACCCTTATGGAAGCGGCGATCAATAGGCCGCCGCACACAACGTTCGCCGCCAGGGTGTAAAGCAAATGTGAGAAC
>Ga0307425_1002427_pt1 | contig 10523 bp, 5 predicted proteins | sample SalMarWE160330MG_FD_202152 | JGI IMG/M metagenome (GOLD analysis project Ga0307425, IMG submission 202152) | Salt marsh sediment microbial communities from the Plum Island Ecosystem LTER, Massachusetts, United States - WE1603-30 | ecosystem: Environmental > Aquatic > Marine > Intertidal zone >...
TATATTGCCGAATCCACCGGGCCGATATGGCCCACCGTAATCCTCGGAAAAAAAGAGTGACAGACCGTTGGCTGAGATAAAAGGAAAATTCTCGTCAGCCGAACTGTTGACCACTGGACCAAGATTAACTGGAGGTCCCCATGGATCATTTACCGTTGTTCTTTTGGATACCCATAGGTCGGCGGCGCCGTATCCACCCGGTCGGTTCCAGCAGGAAAAATAGAGTTCCAATCCATCGTTAGAAAGCCGCGGTGCGTGCTCTTGGCCAGACGTGTTAACCGGTGGTCCGAGATTCGCCGGCATACCCCATTCGTCGTTTACCGTTTCCCGCGTCGTAACCCATGTGTCCCAATCGCCAAGGCCACCGGCCCGATTGGAGGAGAAGTAGAACTCCAGGCCATCACCCGAGATGCACGGCAAGGCATCTTCTTGCCCGGTATTGATTGTTGGCCCAAGGTTAATGGGGGTGCCCCATTCGTCGTTTATCGTTTCCCGTGTCGTTACCCATATGTCCAAAGTACCGGATCCACCGGGTCGATCAGAAGTAAAGTAGAGTTCCAGGCCATCAGATGAGAAGCAATTTGCAACCTCACCAGACGAACTATTGAAAGTTGGCCCGAGATTAGTGGGTGTGCCGAAGGTAAAGTCTGCCTTGGCCACATATGCGTTGGTCAGGACTACGCAGGCCAATACTGTAATAAGCAGCATTCCCCCGGCCCACCTTGGGCGTGAAGTCTTTTTGTAATCAGCAATCATCTTAATTCTCCTTTCCATTTGACATGTGTCTTCTAATATTCCCGCCACAGAGGGCAGGTAACGCACCTGTGAGAAACTTTCCAGAAGACTAACGATGGTCCTTCCATATTCGGGCGGCTCATCCGGTCCCATCGTCGAAATCGCCAGGCTGTCACAGGCCAATTCACGGTCCGCCCGCATCCGGCCGAATGCAAACCACATTAAGGGATTAAACCAGTGCACTACTTGCAGCAGCGCCATCAGCCAGCCAAAGTAGATATCACGCTGTTTGAGATGGGCCAACTCATGTATGAAGACATAGCGCAGCTCTTCAAGGCCATAGGTTTCGAGCATGCCCTGCGGCAGCAGTAACCGCGGCCGGACAAAACCAAAAAGTGCCGGGCTCTTGATTCTGTCGCTAACAATAACACCTACGATCGTCTCGACACCCATTTGCATCTTGCAGTCTTCGAGCAGATCGAGAATCTCCGAGTCGGTAATCGGCCGCTCGCGTTTGACTGTCCGCCACAGACTGATGCTTCGCATGAGAACATAGCCCGCGATAAGCACTGTTCCGACAAGCCAGAGAGCCGGCAATGCACGCACGAATTTGATCGAGAAAGTTTCAGATTCTTCTGTTCTCTGTGGGGCATTTGCAGATTGGACATGCATGTAAAATCCCATCGGATCAGCGCTTCGCGATTGCGAGAAAGATTCTATTATCCGTCCCTGCTGAACTGATCGCGGCACGAGATTGAAGATGCTCATTTTGCTCTCGGGCAACCAGGGAATTGCCAGGCGTATCAATAGCAGCAGCCAGAGAAGGTAGTGCCAGTGAACGGGGAGCCTGCGCCGCAGGATTTTCTGGATAATTACAATCATCACAATCAGCACCGTCCCCTGCAGACTTGCCCACAAAAGCCAGTCAAAGAATCGCATCAACTGCGTATTAAAGGCTTCCATTTTCAGGCCCTTTCATCATTCATCTTCACCGGCGGCTTCTGCCTGGCTGAGAATGCTCTTTAGCCTGGCAATCTTCTCAGCCGAAAGCTGTTTCTCTTCGACAAAAGCCGCCAGCATCGGTTCGATTGAGCCGCCGCCGATTCGCTTTACAAATGACTCGGCTTCGGCTTTGATCCCCTCGGCTTCGGTCAGACGCGGGAAGTAGTGGTACTGCCGGCCCTTCTTCTCGAAGCCCAGCGCCTTTTTCTGCACCAGCCGGTTGATTAGCGTGCGGATAGTTTCCCGCTTCCAATGAGTTTTTCCCTTCAGCTCTTCCACAATTTCATTTGCCGTCTTCGGCGAAGTTTTCCAGAGGACTTTCATTACCTCCCACTCGGCTTCTGAAATTTTCGGTACCTTTGCCATACTGGCCTCCACTAAATGTTACATTTGTAATATATACTATTGTTACATTCGTAACATTTTGGTCAAGTAAAAATTTCAGGATTTTTGTACTTTGGGCGAAAAAGGCCCATTTGGGGCGTGAAAAGTCGGATTATTTTTGTAGCCCGGACAGCTTTTTTTGGCGCAGAATTTCCGAGAAGGTCAGTTTTGCATGTTTTGATACGAAACCATCAACCAGACGCCTCTAATTCCCCTCGATGTAGGCATCTATAGACTATAAAAGTCAAACGTTCAAAATATCGAGCAGTTCGAACTGTCTGTCGAGTACGGTCCGGCTATTAAATCCAAGCCATCTGTCTAAAACAGTCGCGTAGATGCGGCGGAAGTCAGTGTGGAACTTCATGGCGTCGTTATCCAAATCAGTAAGGCTGGGATGTGACCCGATAAGACCACTCTTTAGTTTTCCGCCGGCCAGGAAGACAGGGGCAGCCGCGCCGTGCCCGGTACCACGACGACCGTTCTCTTTGACAGTTCTGCCGAATTCGGAGATTGTCATCAGCAGGACTCTGTCCAGAAGCTTGTCTTTCTTCAAATCATCGACGAAAGCGGCCAGCGACTCGGACAAATGGTGCAGCAGGGAGCAGTGGTTGCCTAATTGGTTGGCGTGATTGTCAAAACCGCCGATTCCACCGCCGCCGAGTTCGGTGAAGAATATCCTGATGCCGATGTCGGCCCGGATTAGCCTGGCAACCGTATGCAAAGTCTCGGCAAGTCGGAACGCCGGGTATTCGGCCTTGTTAGCGGATGCCCTGGCCACCGCCTCGATTCGTCGGCTGTTGGCACGGGCATTTGCCGTGCAGTCCCGCAGGTGGTTGAGCAGTGGGTTGTCCTTGTCAGCACGAGAAAGCTCGACTGCCTGCTTTGGCTGCGATTCGCCCGGCGCAGGATCGATAGTCAGATCATCCGATGACTGGATAGACGGGATGATTACGTGTTCGGCCCTCAGGCCGAAAGGCTGAACGATCGGCCCTACGAACACGGCGGGCGTGTCCTTCTGCTTCGTGTGCCAGACGCTGTCTGCGGCCCGGCCCAGCCAGCCCGTCTGGCAATTGGGATCCTCCGGCTTGGCGGTATGCCAATGGCGCATTGCGACGTCGTGAGAGCGGTCTGAATTCGGATAGCCCACACCCTGAACGATGCTCAGGTGTCCCTCCTTGTACAGACGTAAGAAGCCTTCCATTCGCGGATGGAAGCCCAGATACGAGTCGATCTTGTGTACGTCTTTGGGCTGTAAACGCAGCGTAGGACGGTTTCGGGCGTATTCGTCGTCGTCGTACGGCACCACGGTGTTGAGACCATCGTTGCCGCCGGATAGTTGAACGACCACCAGGACTGTGTCGCGGTCATCTCGCCGAGCGGTGCCGGCCGTCGCGGCACGAACCAGCAAATTCGGCCCCGGTGATGCGAGCGACAGCATCGTTGACGCCCCCAGAGCGGCCTTCAAGAAATTGCGTCGTGTATAGGACATTGTATTATCTCCCAATTTAAGCCAGGTGGAATTCAGGTAGCGTGACGATTGCGTAAGCAAGAGAACGTATTCGTCCCCCCAGGTCATTATCCTGCTCCCTGGGCGTATTCGGCAGCGTAATGTAAACGTCGGAATTAAGATCGCCTTGCAGGAAGAGATCGAGCAGAAATCCCCGGGCGGATTCGCCCGTCGCGCACCCGTGCTTTTGGGCGACGGCCCAGGGATTGAGCTTGTTGTCGTACGGGCCAGAGCCTTGCAACAATGCCGAGGCAAGGTTCTGGCGAGCGACTATCGCCGTGCTGTTGATCCAGTGTTGTCCGCCAGCCCAGCCTTTTACGGTCGGCGGGTTGTAAAGATTTTGGCCGAGATCAGCCAGGTCGTTCGCGAGCTGTGTGGTGGAGACCGTTTCTTCCAGGGCCTTGACTATACCAATCGCAAACTCCGCCGGGCTTTTAATTCGCCTGCGATATGCCGCCGCGGAGAAGAATAGGTTGGATCGCAGCATCGTTTCGACGAGTTTCTGCACGTCGTAATCCTTCGCGAACGATTCGGCCAGTGGGGAAATTAGAGCCTCGTCGGGCTGCTCGGTCTCGCTAATCAGCCAGCGGTACAACTTGTGGACGAGTCGGCGAGATGTGGCCGGCTGTTCGAGTATGATTCGCGTTACGTCGTCGCGGGCAAAGTTTCCCTGTTGGCCGAGGATTTGTTTTTCGCCGTCGTCGTGTTCGCGAGGGATATAGCGCAGCTTGCTCCTTAGCACGAACCAGCCGGTGAAGGCTCTGGACGCATCCCGGATATCATCTTCCGTGCAGTGGTTCGGGCCCAGCGTAAAAGTCTTCATGAGCACCCGGGCGAGGTACTCGCTCGGCTGTGCTTTGCGATTTGCCTCGGCGTCCAGCCAGATGAGCACGGCGGGGTCTTGTGAGATACCTTCCAGAAGAATCCGGAACGAGCCCAGGGCCTGACTGCGCAGAAGCCGGACGTGCTGTTGCATCAATTGGGTGTTCTTGACCTTCTCGGCGTTGGTGGCGAAATAGCCGTGCCAGAACAGCGTCATCTTCTCCTGCAACGGGTGCGGGGTTTGAATCATCCGCCGCAGCCACCATGCCCGCAACTGATCAACCGAACCTGTGGCGACTTCATATTCGTCGTATGTGCGGTTGAATCCTGCTATGTCGCCCTGAGGCTGGAGCAACATGTCGATGGTCCGTTGCGGCCCGTCGGCGAGCGCCTGCTGCAACTGGTCCCAACTGGCTCCGAAAGCGGCGCGTCGGTAAAGATGTCCCGCTCGCGCAAGATTCCAGGGGCGATCAGCGTCAGGTTCGTATGCAGCCCAGGCCCAGCGGGGGTCCGTCAGCTTCTCAGTTTGCTCAGCCATGAGTCGTTCCTTTCGCTATTCAAACCCGCAGATAAACGTTAGCACAAACAGAAGTTTACTGCAAATTTAGCTTCATTTCCAGACTTGCTTCGGTGGTTCCCTCGTGCATGCCGATGCTCAGCTTGAGGCTCTCAAGAAACTTTGCCGCGGTGATCAGCATGTCGATCCCGGCCTCAGCTTCCTCCTGCGTGCTGCCCTTTTTGACCATGTCCCCGCGGACGAGCGTCTGACGGTTAGCTTGAAGGATCGAGGCCAACTGGACTCCTTCGATCTCGAGAAGGCTGTGCGTTTCAGCTAATGGCTTGACCGTCTGCTCGATTTCTCTGCCCAGAGCATCGACGAGGTCCCGGGCCAGACCATCGGTCGAACTGAAGATCACGTATTCGCCCGGCATCGCCAGCGAGGGACGAATATTGAACCGCTGGGCCAGCTCCGTTTTGTCCTCGATCTCCGCGGTTGAAAAGTAGGCCACAGTCAGCTTGGTATCTCGGTGCATGGGACGGTCGATGATCAATCCCGGCATCGCCTGCTGTCCCCGTGTGAAATTGACCAGGCCGATGGCCTTCTGCCACGCCTCCTCAACCACCTCGTCGAACTGCTTTTCGTCACGCAGGCGGAGGATCATGGCAAACGCCGGCAGTTTCACACTCGGCGTACCTATCTCAGGGTCAAACTGCTGCTCGGCGACCACAAATCGGATATCAGGCCTGGTCTGCGCCAGAACCTCATTGGTAAGGTCGCGGCCGCTAAAGAATATACCCATCATGTTCTCAAAGAAGATCAACCCGGATGTGCGCTCGGGGAAAAGGTCGTCCTTAGCGGCGTAAAACTGGTGCAAATCCCGGTACAGAGTCAACGCCGCGATGCGACGCGGCACGGCCAGATTCGGCAGGGCGCCTTCACCTGGTTCTTTCGGCAAAGCAAAGGCCGCTGGACTCGTCCGGGCCACTGTTTTACCATCTACCGACGCCCGGCAGATAAGTGTCTCATCCTCGATGTGCAGCCTCAGCGCCAGCCAGTTCGAATCGCGTATCGACTCGACGATCCCGGCAAAAGCCAGCGCCGCTAAAGGATTCTCGCCCTGTTGCTTCAGAAGCCCGGCGATGTTGGGAGCCTGCATCAGCAGTTTCAGGTCGGCAAAAACCGTGGCTGCGGCGTCAGGTCCCGTTTGGCGTCTGGCGGCCTTATAAGCTGAGTTCGACACCAGATTGTCGCCCCCGGCCTCGGCGCGAAGATCCAGGACGGTTTTGAGCCCTTCCGGACGGTTGGACATGACCAGCCGCTTGCCGATAATCGCGTGTGCTTCTTTTCCATCGAATGTCCATGCCGTAACACCATCATACTCTTTGGAGGCTACTACATTGAATTTGCCCTTTTTTTCGGCCTCGGATCGAGCAACGTTGAGGAAAAACTCATGAAACCGTTCCAGCATCTGATCATCCTCAGCGTCGATAATCAGCAACACCGTATCTTCTGGACACACAGCAAGTGTAATACCGGCTCCCGTTAGTTTCCCCAGCCCTGTTCGCCAGTCTGTGCCTAACGTGGTTTCAATATAGCTGATTATATTGAGGAATTCCTGGAACTTAGGTTGCGATACCTGTTGTTTGTATACTGGCAATGACGTTATAGCCGCGATCGCTTTGTCATTGGTGAATGCTTCGATTAGTTCTTTCGGCCTGGACACTTCCAGCACAATCAAGGCATCTTGTGGAATCCATTGGATCGCCGGGGGCAAGGTTTGCCCCGCTGCAGTGGTGTGCGACATAAAAGCGGCCAATATCAAGGCCGGTACGAGAGCGAGATTCCGTGACATGCTATACCTCCGGGACTTGCAATAATTATTTATATTTCATATTAGTATAAGGGATTATACCGGCTAAATGTTACCATTTTGTTACGGTTTCACTTTTTTTTATTTTTTTATGCCTTAAAAATCGCTCTGAAAGGCTGGTTTAGAGAAAATCACCCTATTTATGGTATTTAATCAAGCGTAGCAAAACCGGTTGTCTTAATTTCCGAGTATTCTTAAAGAACATGAAATAAAAGCACTCTAATATACCAAAAAAATATGCGAAAGCTCAAAAAAATAAATTGAGTATTTCCCACGGGACTCTTGCTTCAAGGCGATGAGCTGTGGATGTATTACAAGGGTGCTACTATACTTTTTTATAGCTAAAACTCTATCCTTTTTGGTTGCGGCTGAGCGAAGCGAAGCCGCGCCAAGTTTATCAACGGTTTAAAGAATGATTATTACCTTTATTCGTGTTCATAGGTGGTAATTGAAAAAACAAAGCCAATCTTAAAAGGGGCAAAATGACGTTAAGTCAATATTAACAATGGCTTACGGAGATTTTGATGGGCCGGGGCGGCGAAAATCAAAGCCAATTCAAAGCCAAACAAAGTCAATTTGACTGACCCTAAAGGGGTAGAGCAGAGGCCAGTCAATGATGGACGCTCGTCTATCGTTCCTCATCCCTCGCTATTTCAGCCCCATTCATGGGGTGTCTGCTAAGTAACCGGTTCAAGAGACAGATTGATCGATTTATAGCATGAATTTTTAGAAAGAAAGAAGAAATGTAAAAAAAAATATTAATTTGGGTTTTTTTCTTGACGGGGGTGTAGTGGATATGGTACAAATAGATAAGTTGAGTTAATTAGCTTCTGCTAATTTAGCTTCATGGCGTATGAAGTATCCATAGTTCCTGGGCAACTATCTGACATTGTGTCGGATAGAGGACAAAGTTGGAGTGAGGCAATCTGGCAGGAGACAGAGGAGAGGTGTTAGGAAGAATAGTAGGCAGTCTATTCGATTGCTGCTACTCGTTTTTCTGAGGGTGGCAAACAAAATAGGCAACTGCCTGGCTCTATGTGTTGAGCATACTTTCTCTTTATACCCCCATCTGTTTTTACCAAGTGGTTTTGTTTACATTAAATTCTGCCCGATTGGCAGCCCTAACGATAAAAACAAGGAAGGTAAGTGCGTAAGACCCTTGTTATAGGGCCTTCGTTTGGCTTTCGTTAAAAGCTTCTTTAAGGATAAATGGGATGAGAAAATTAATTATTATTTGTGCCTTGGCAGTCCTGATTCTTGCTGTTAGCAGCAGGACACAGGCAGGAATAACTTATGTGGATGTGGTTGATGCCGGCAGTGGACAGCCCGATACACGTTTTGGTGACTACCGTTGGTGGAATAATGACTGGGGCTGGACACATACTTTTAATCCATCAGAATTTCCGGATGTTACAATAAATTGGGCTACCTTAGAGCTTTATGCATTCGACGCCGACTTTGGTGAGGTCGATCTTATTGAAGGCGATGGATTAGCGTTAGGCCAGCTTGATGGTGCTCAGGATCAAACATGGAATACAACAACTTTAAATCTTGATGCTCTTGCCTTAGACGCACTGATGGACGGTACTATGGATATTTGGTTGGATATAGGTTCGATACCTGCCGGCCAGGAAGGTCCATACTGGGCAGTAACCCTGGCGTCATCCACACTTACGATAGACTATGACGTGATCCTGCCGGAACCACCAGTTGATCCACCAGTCGATCCGCCAGTTGATCCGCCAGTTCCAGTTGATCCGCCGGTTCCGCCAACCAATCCACCGGTAACAATCCCGGCTCCTGGCGCTATTTTGTTAGGCAGCATCGGTATAGGCCTTGTCGGCTGGCTGCGCAGGCGCAAAACAATTTAAGAAAAGAAGTATTATAAAAATCAGGTTTTGATAGGGGATAGGGCTGGGCTGTTAGTTTGATACTTACAGCCCTCTCAAGCCCTTGTTTTACAGAAATATCTATAGAGTCTTTCTAAACTATCCGAAAGACATGGACTTGTTTTATATCCTGATATTGTCAAGGATCATGTTTCGTTCGGATAATAACCGAAAGTGAAAACCGGTCACATCGGTCCGCTCAAATTGTAAAAACACAGGGGGGAGACATTCAATCAATACTGTTCATCCTTTTCACCATCCGATTTAAGCAAAGCAGATCCCCGGATATATCTATCCGTCTTCAGGCATATACATATCGCCGGGGCCGAGCTTGTCGTACCAGGTGAATTTCATAATGACCGAAGTTACGGCAAGAACTACAATGGAGATCCACATCGTTCGGTACTGCCCGATGATAATGCAGATGGGAATTATGTTGAGGGTAAGCTGCCATATGATTCCGTTTACCACGTTGAATGCGTCACGCCGGAAGTCTGTATTGGCCTTGAGATTCGGGTATTTTTCCAGCAGGCTCTGATAGACGGGCTTCCAGAATCCCCACGGCCGGACGGTACGATAGAAACTTTCGAGGATTTCGTCTTTTTCCGGGGGCGTCAGCAAACAGGCGGCGATCGATGCCGCGGCGCTGAATAGGACGATAAACGGAAATATCAGCAGCGCCTCCGGCAGCAGGGCCAGAGCCGGATGAAGCGGAATTATAATAGGAGGGATGAGTTTCGAGAAGAGCAGGCCGCCGGCGACTCCGGCTATCATTCCTGCGAAATAGCCATACCCGTTGAATCGCCACCAATGCCATTTGAGCAAATTGGGGATGACGTAGCCGCCGTATAGGGCAGCAGCAATCCACTTGGTAGTCTGGTCGATAGACTGCATACGAAGGCCGACAAGTACTCCGATTATCAGTAGGGCGATAGTGGACACATAGCCAAGACGGACGAATGTTTTTTGCGATGAGTTCGGGCTGATGTATCTTTTGTATACATCGTTGACGATATACGCGGCGCCGGCGTTGATTGTAGAATCGAACGTGCTCATAAATGCCGCAAGCAGACCGGCCAGAAGGATTCCGACCAGACCGACGGGGACATATCCTGCTATGACGTGGGGCAGGATCTTTTCGAAGTCGAACTTCTGGCCTGACGCGAGCATTTCTTTGACTTCGGGACTGAAGTAAACCAATCCGAGCACGGCTATGCCGGTAATCATCAGGAATCGCGGCACAAGCTGCACGATGGACATCCACCAGTTTTCCAGCGCCGCCTCTCTCGGGCTGCGTGTCGAAAGAATATGCTGCATGCCGTATCCGGCGGTTGGCCCGGCCATGCTGATCAACAAGCCCTTGAGCAGACACATCATGATTACGACTCCGAAGAGCGAATAGCCGTCCTTGACAATGTTATCGTTTAGCTGCTCGATTCGGCCCGTCCAGTCGAGATTCAGCTTCCAGCCGAAGAACAGCTCGTTCCAGCCGTTGGGAACGAACCTGGCAAGCATCTCTGGGCTGACCTTATTGACCGCTACGATGGCGATGCATACCGAAGCGACCGTCAGCAGGGCGAATTGAATCAGGTCGGTCAGCACAACGCTGTACCAGCCGCCCAGGAGCAAATACGCCGTGGTGATTATCAGAAGGATAAGGGCGTACATATTGGCGGACGAAAGCGAACCCCACGCGAGATTCCACGGGAAGAATACTTCGGTGAATTTCCCTATCCCGACGAAGGCATAGCCGAGGAAAGCGACGGTGAGTATGAGTGCATATAAAACTACGCTGATGTGCGAGAGGTTGCC
>Ga0307425_1002428_pt1 | contig 10516 bp, 3 predicted proteins | sample SalMarWE160330MG_FD_202152 | JGI IMG/M metagenome (GOLD analysis project Ga0307425, IMG submission 202152) | Salt marsh sediment microbial communities from the Plum Island Ecosystem LTER, Massachusetts, United States - WE1603-30 | ecosystem: Environmental > Aquatic > Marine > Intertidal zone >...
AATTGACCTGAAAGGACAGGCCACCCTCACCGCAAGGGCCGACACCGACATCTACCTTAGGGACGTGGCAGACCTTTATCTGGACACGGTTTCTGCCGGGAATGATATAAACCTGGTAGCCCAGGGATCGATCTTCGACGGTATCAATAATGAAGAAAGCAACCTTTTTTCTGGAGGAAAAACTTATCTCAACGCCCAGACCGGCGGAGTCGGCACTCTCGATAATGATGTGGATTTCGATTCTAAGGATTCCCCGTCTTGGTCCCTCGATGTTACGGCAAACCTGGGCATCTATCTTGCCGAGGCAGATGGCGACCTTGTTATCGGGGACAACTTTCAGGTAACGTCAATTTCCGGCGATGTCCGAATGACTGTCACAGAGTCGGGTGATGCGGGAGACGACCTGTCCGTTAGCGGGACCAAGGCGAATGCGATATGGAGTCTTACGGGATCGGTGATATTGAGGGCCGGTGACGACATCACTATAGAAACCGGCGGCATAATTGGAGCAGCAACAGGGGTAGTGCTTTATGGTGATTACGGAAATGCAGACCCAGGAATCGGCTCTGTAATGAATTTTGAAAGCCCCATTCCATTCGGTCCTGTGACGGTCTATGGAGAGAGTGATGATGATATTGTTACCCTGACAGATGTTATCTATACCGGACCTGATCCGGCGCCGGTGTGGACCATTGACGGCCGGGGTGGCAGCGACCAGTACCTCGTAAACCTGACCGGTACGGGCAAATCGGAGTTAAAGGTGCTCGATACGGGTGCCACAGGTGATGACACCCTGACCATCAACGGCACGTCTGTGGCCGACACCTTCCTATTCCGGAAAGACTTCGTGGCCCTGCTAAGGCCAGACGGGCGTGACGCAAAAGGCAAGCCAAAATACCACCCTGATTTCGAGAGGGTCTGGTACGACGAAAACATAAATAACCAATTGATCATCAATAGCGGTGAAGGAGATGACCACCTTGTTCTCGACGATAACTCTGCAAAGACGACCATCAATGCCGGCGCGGGGAACGACAGGATCCAGATAGGGCAGGTGTTCAAATCAGCTCCTGCCGGCGTGGAGACAGTGGAAACAACACTTGGCTTTCTCAGCAACGGCGTCAGCGCTGCCACAACGGTCAATGCCGGTGACGGTGACGACGATATCACGGTCTACCGCAATCGGGAGGAACTTCAATTAAACGGGCAAGACGGTGACGACAAATTTGATGTCAGATCATTCGCACAGGCAGGTACAACAATCACAGGTGGTAAGGGAGCAGATACCATCAAGTATGTGGTAAATGCACCTGTGAACATAAACGGCGGCGAAGGAGAGGATAGGTTAATATTAATCGGCACAGAGTTTGATGATGCCATTGCTGTTACTGACAAAGGTGTCTTTGGCGCCGGCCTGACCACAAACTATGAATATGTAGAAACCCTTATTGTCGACACGTATATTGGCGATGACCAGATTTTTGTGCTCTCAACAAGCCCTATTGTCAACACTGTCTTGCTAGGCAACTACGGCAACGACACCATCCACGTCGGGGGTGTGCCTGACAATGTCAACCTTAAAGATATCATCGTTACAGATGAGGATGTTGATTTCACCATAACAAACTCCCTTGGCTCAATTAGGGGACCGCTCAGAATTGAAGGTGGCAGTGGCGATGGCGAAGGGGCACGGCCAGTAGGTGATCCGGTTAACATGCCAGGGGAAGGAGAAGATGACCCGTCACTAGGCGGTGATGAATTGATTGCACAACTGGATGAGACACTTTCCCATGACACGCTAAATGCATACAACACGAATAGCGAAACCGACGATGAGGGTTGGCTGGGCAGTAGCACACTGACCGGTCTCAATATGTCGACAGGGACAACGATCAAAGGAAAGGATTATCCCGGCGGTCTTGTTTATCATGACATGGAAGAGATGAATATTGACCTTGGTTCGGGCAGCGATATCTTCAACGTCAGGGCAACACATGAGGGTACGACCTCGCTTCACACATCAGGCGGCAGTGATACAATCAATGTGGGCAGCCTTTCACCGCTTAGTGGCGGCGTGGTGGATGATATCGCTGGACTATTGACCATTGATGGCGGTGATAATGATGATATCGTAAATATTGATGATACCGGCGATACAGATGCCAACGTTGGAGTACTCAACAACACCAGGCTCACCGGCCTTGACATGGCAATGGGTGTTCAATATAAGAACGTAGAAGAACTGAATATCAGCCTTGGTTCAGGGGACGATGTCTTCAACGTTCAGGGAACTGCCGCCGTCACCAACATTGATTTACATGATGGCAATGAAAGGATCTATGTATCGTCGGGTGCCGATTTAGACCTCGATACTTCCACCGATTTCCTTGAAGGCAATCTTGACGATATCTTAGGCCAATTGAACATAGACGCTGGCCAGGGCGGGCATCTATTGATGATTAGCGATTCTGATAGCAACCAAGGCGATAGCGACATTTTGATTACGAAGGCCATGATCCAGGGATTGGCGCCGGCAGATATCACCTATAAAACAGACCTGACCAACGGTAACTTTGCCGGAGGGATCACCTTGTGGAGCGGCTACGGGGAAGACACCTTTACGGTTGCCAGTACCCACAAGCGAGATGGTGTCCGTACCATCACCACCTTGAATACAGGTCTTGGTGATGACCGTGGCAACGTCTCTCTCGACGCCGGAACCGATGGATTCTTTGTGCTCAACCTGCAGGGCCCTGACGATTCCCTAGACCCAGTGAGCGACAATGACTCTGTAGACGCCTCCTCATCGAGCCTGCCACTGATCATCTTTGGTGGCAAAGGAAACGACACCATTTCTGGAGGCAGCGGAGACGACATTATCTTCGGCGATCGCGGCCGAGTCCATTATCTTAATGAGAATCTTCAGGAGGTCACGGTCCTCGGGGGCGGTGGCCCCGGCGATAAGACCGATGGAATCATCCGCGAACTAGGCACAGTATTTACCGTTGATGCAAACGTGGGCGGCAATGACGTTATAGCTAGTGGATCCGGCAATGATATCATCATAGCCGGTGCAAAGGACGACACTGTCGCAGGCGGCGCCGGTGACGATATCATTCTGGGCGACGGCGGCAAGGTGACCCTGAGCAACGGCACACCGAGCGTAATCGAAACTATTGACCCCTTCATCGGTGGTAACGATTTTCTTGATGGAGGAACCAATAACGACATCATGTTTGGTGGTTTCGGCAATGATGTCTTTGTGGGCAATCTGACTGATGATTTCATTATCGGTGATTATGCCCGCGCTATCATTGAAGGCGGCAAGGTCGTAAGCGTTGTCCGACTCGGACAGTACAACCTTGACACCATCGCCAATACTCTCTTCTCCCTATACAGATCACCCTTTATACCAGGGTGGCAGACGCCGGGGCTTGCCTTTATCGGCGGCATCCTGCCCGCTAAAGGCGCTGGCATACAGCCCTTTGTGGCTGGCACACGCGGGGCTGGCCTACCCCAGATCCCCTCCCATCCCGGTTCATATCTTACGGAGGCCGCTGCCAAGCCTGAGGGCTACACTGAACCTGAAAGCTACACCAAAGGGATCCAATATAAAGAATACAAGGTCGAGAAAGGTGATACCCTATGGGACATCTCAAGAGAAAAATTTGGTGATCCCCTTTTATGGCGGAAGATTTGGGAAGCCAACCCGGAAATAACTGATCCGGATGTCATCTATCCTGATCAGGTGTTAAAAATACCCGCCGGGCAATTAGAATCCCATCGACACGATCCTTCAGACCAGGGCAAGCCTCGTGAGGACCTCGGATTAGGGGCCATGGTTGCCGGATTTATGGGATGGAGTGCGGTCTCTTCGCGGCGTAGCGATGACAAGATGATTTTGAATCGAGAGGCATTCCAGAGGTTAAACCTTGAAGAAGATAAACGGCGCTTCCTACGCTGGCATAACGGCCAGTTGAAGGAAGGTGGACACTCTAGCAGATCCGGATCCCAAACCGGTGATTTGCCATTTATCGGCTTCCCCTTTTTAAACTTTAATGATAGGAGGACAAACTATGGCGCAGACACCCGGAGATAACAAGGAAAAGAATGAGGCAAAAAATGAGGCTGAACAGGATGCTAAAAGTTCAAGGCCGGTAATACGTTGGGATGGCTCCAAGATGAAGAGCACCTATGCCAACGTGGTTAACGTATCCAGCACTAGGGAAGAAGTCACCTTACTTTTTGGTACCAACCAAAGCTGGCATACCAGTCAGGAGGCGCTGACCGTTGAATTGAGCGATCGCGTTATTCTGAACCCCTATGCGGCCAAGCGCCTATCCCTATTACTCAACAATATCCTCCGCGAATATGAGTCCCGCTTCGGTGAACTTCGTATCGAGTCAGGCGAAAAACCGCCAGGGACCAAGGCCTAGAATTACTTTCTGACACTACCTTCCACCTAGCTGGCCAACTATGGCCTACGATGCAATCGGTACGCATACTTGCCATAACTCAACCATTTGGTGCTGAGATCCTTGAGCATAAATAAGACCATAAAGGCTAAAGACAGTTCCGAGGAAAACCTCGCTTTGTTGTGGGCCCGCTTCACTGGAGCAGGCAGCCGGGACGAGTATTTCCATAGCTGGCTTGCTTTGCAGTGTTCACGTGTCTCCAAGGTGATTCAGGGTGTGCTCATAATTGGTAACCTGAAAACAAATTCCTTCGTACCTGTTGCCAAATGGCCCCAAGAAGGGGTGGATGTTGAGCGTCTGGCGGAAATCTCGGAACGAGTACTGGCTGAGCGTTGTGGTCTGCTTGTGGAATTGGCCATGCCTCCTGGCATGGATACCTCTTACCCGCCTCGTTACGGTTTAGCGTATCCCATCCTGATCAATGAAGAATTATGTGGCGTAGTTGCCCTTGAAGTAGCCACGGATGAGGAAGCCCAGTTGAAATCTGCCATGGATAAATTGCAATGGGGTGAATCATGGTTGGAACTTTTCTTCTGCAAGAGTAAAAAGGAAGAGAGTGAAACGGCCCTCGGGGGTCTCAAAGCTGCAGTTGATATGCTGGCAGCCGTGCTGGCAGAGGATCATTTTAGGGGTGCCAGCATAACCTTTGTAACTGAAATGGCGACACATCTCCATTGCGACCGCGTGAGCCTGGGTTTTGTACGCAGAAATCGTATCCGTGTGAAAACGGTTTCACACAGTGCTCAGTTTGGAAAGCGCATGAATCTGATCCGCTCTATTGAAAGAGCAATGGACGAAGCCAGGTTTCAGCGACAGGAAATCCGGCATCCTGCCCCGCCAGATGCCGAAATCATCGTTACCCGAGACCACGAATTTCTGGCAAAACAACATGGCTCCGGCTCTATCTTGACGCTGCCTTTGTATGGAAACAACACCTATTACGGCGCCTTGACCTTAGAGCGCCCGGAGGATCAGCCTTTTGACGACGGTGATGTTGAATTCTGCCGCAGCGTGGCAGGGCTGGTGGCCCCCGCATTGGAGAACAAGCGCCTAAATGATCGCCTTCTGATAGGCAAAATTCTTGATTCCCTCAAGGCACAGGTGGAAAGGCTCTTTGGCCTGCAATACCTTGGCAGAAAGTTAATCGTCTTGCTCCTGGCAGGCATTATTGTTTTTTTTAGCGTTGCGACAGGGAAGTATTGGCTATCTGCCGACACCACTCTTGAAGCGGCGGTACGCCGTGTTGTGGTTGCGCCATTTAATGGTTACATAAAAGAGGCCCATGTTCGTGCCGGGGACCTAGTAAAAAAACATATGCTCCTGTGTGTCTTGGACGATCGTGATCTGAGGCTACAAAGGCTTAAGTGGCTGAGCCAGCGAAGACAGCTTCGTCGACAGCATCAGGAGGTACTGGCAAAGCACAAGTGGGCTGATGTCAACATAATCAAGGCACAGCTTGACCAGACCAACGCTCAGCTCAGTCTGGTGGAAAGCCAGCTAAAACGGACACGTATCCTGGCACCCTTTAATGGTATTGTGGCCAGCGGTGATCTCAGCCAAATGCTCGGGGGCCTGGTGGAGAAAGGTGATGTACTTTTTGAGCTAGCGCCGTTAGATGCATATCGCGTCATAGTACAGGTCGATGAGCGCCGAATTGCGGACGTACGTACAGGCCAGCAGGGCAGTCTGGTCTTGTCGTCCCTTCCTAATGATCACTACGACTTCTTGGTCGAAAAGATCACTCCCATATCTACCGCACGGGAAGGCCGAAACTACTTCCGTGTTGAGGCCCACCTGAAGTCCGTGTCCGAACGTCTTCGCCCTGGCATGGAAGGTGTCGGCAAAATTTATGTAGACCGCCGCAAACTCATCTTCATCTGGACCAGAAATCTGACCGAATGGCTCAGACTAAAGGCATGGTCCTGGTGGCCTTAAGGTAATTTTGGATGGAGAAATCTTTATTCAGCCGTGTCTGGTACAGGGTGGAAGGAATGAGGCCGCGGCTGCGGGGCCACGCGCAAATCCACCGCCAGGTATTTCGCCAAAAGGAATGGTTTGTTTTACAGGATCATTCGACGGGACAGTTCCACAGGTTTTCCCCAGAGGCATATCTCATCATAGGTCTCATGAACGGCCGGCGGTCGATGGGTGAAATATGGGAGACCGCCTGCGATAGGCTGGGTGACGATATGCCCACCCAGGATGAGGTGATCGGACTTCTTTCCCAGCTCCATCAGACCGGCGTTCTGCAGGCGGATATCCCCCCGGATATCGAGGAACTCAGGGTGCGCGAGGCAAGGGTGCGGAAAGGCCGATGGATGAGGAACCTGTTGTCTCCCATGGCTGCCCGATTCCCGCTCTTGGACCCGGATCGTTTCCTGGAAAGGTCCCTGTTTCTGGTCCGCCCCCTTCTGGGATGGATGGGAATTTTATTATGGGTCAGTTTGCTGATCGCGGCCTGTGTACTCGCCGTTTTACACTGGCAGGACCTCTCATCCAATTTAGCAGATCGTGTTCTGGCGGTTGAAAACCTGATGGTGCTGGGATTGGTCTATCCTTTTGTTAAGGCCTTCCACGAATTTGGTCATGCCTATTCTGTAAAGCGCTGGGGAGGCGAGGTGCATGAAATGGGCATCATGTTGCTGGTCTTGATGCCCATCCCTTACGTGGATGCGTCAGCCTCATCCGCTTTTTTTGACAAGCGTAAACGCATGACGGTGGATGCCGCCGGGATAATGGTAGAACTTTTCCTGGCCGCTCTGGCGATGCTCGTCTGGGTGAACGTTGAACCAGGCGCCATACGGACAGTCTGCTTCAACGTCATGTTGATCGCAGGCATCTCCACTCTGTTGTTTAACGGAAATCCCCTCCTGCGCTATGATGGCCATTATATCTTATCAGATTACCTGGAAATCCCCAATCTTGCCTCGCGCAGCAATCGCTATATCGGCTATCTCCTGAGGCGCTATCTTTTCGGGGTGTCAGATGCCGAGTCTCCTGCCTCAGAGCCAGGGGAGAGAGGATGGCTTGGCTTTTTCGCCATTGCCTCCTTCGCCTACCGCATATATATCAGTGTGAGAATCGCATTTTTTGTTGCCGGGAAATTCTTCGTCCTGGGTCTGTTGCTTGCGGCCTGGGCCGCTTTTAGCATGCTTGTATTTCCCCTTGGCAGGGCGATTCGAACCCTGTTTTCGGACCCGGACATGAAAAAAAAACGGGGCCGCGTCATCTTTACTGCTATGGTGGTAATGGGCGCGCTGGCAGCGGTGGTCTTTAGAGCGCCGGTCCCCTCCTTTACTACTGCCGAGGGTGTGGTGTGGGCCCCTGAGGATGCCAGGCTTCATGCCGGTGCTGACGGTTTTGTGACCCAAATCATGGCCCAATCCGGTCGCATGGTTCATGAGGGAGAGCCATTGGTGCTTTCCGAAAATCGTGAGCTGTCCCTGAGAGTGACAGTATTGGAATCGCAGTTGAGAGAATATGAGGCCAGACACAGGGAAAAGCAGAATACAGACCTGACCGAGGCCGATATACTCAATGACGAAATTGAGAGAATCAAAGGAGAGTTAGAACAGGCACGTGAACGCCAGAAGGAATTACTTATCAGGAGCCCTCTTGATGGCATTTTCATCCTGCCCGATGCACAAAACCTTCCCCACCGTTTTTTGCGGCGTGGGACCCCCCTGGGTTATGTGGTGGACTTCTCGCAGGTAAAGGTTCGCGTTGTGGTCCCCCAATCGGATGTGGATAGGGTGCGTAATAATACGCGAAAGGTCGAGGCGAGACTTGCTGAAGACATTGCCGACCCCATCAGGGCCTCAGTGGTGAGGGAGGTGCCAGAGGCATCAAAGGACCTGCCGAGCCTGGCCCTTAGCACTAAGGGTGGAGGGACTATTGCACTAGACCCTCTCGAATCAAGGGAGCCCAAGGCCTTTGAAAAGGTTTTTCATTTCGAGATAGCCCTGGATGGTGTAAAACTACACAGGATCGGGGAGAGGGTTTTCGTCCGGTTCCAACATGATCCTGAGCCACTAGCCAGCCGGTGGTATCGGGCCATTCGGAGAGTCTTGCTCAGAAGATTCAACGTGTAACTTACCTTCGAAGAGTGGCTGAGCAATATCAAATTCTGAATAAACCCATAAAACGAATAAAACCCATGCGTCCCGCATTATCTATTTATCCTCCAGCTACCCATGAGCTACACCCTGAGCGAAAGCCCCCTCGCTCCAGCGCACTAGACGATACCGTGCGGGCTTTAGCAGGGGGGATGGTACGTCCATTGCTCTCCGGCCTCGCAAGGGTAAGAAGCATTGTTCCTCGCGTAGCCCATTTCGGTGCTGCCCTGGGCGACATGAACAATGAGGCGATTAAGGGTCTGGCTGAAGGCCTGCGCATTCAACTTCTCAGGGAAGGGCTTCGAACGCAATTGGTCGCACAGACCTTCGCTCTCATTCGCGAACTAGCGGAAAGGACCGTTGGACAGCGTCATTTTGATACCCAGGTTATGGGAGGATGGGCCCTACTAAAAGGGATGATAGCAGAGATGGAGACCGGGGAAGGAAAGACACTGGCCGCCACCCTGGCTGCTGGAACTGCTGCGCTTTCGGGAATGCCTGTCCATGTGATAACGGTTAATGACTACCTAACTGCTCGCGATGCCGAGTCAATGGGGCCAATCTACAAGGCATTAGGGCTTACAGTCGGGTACGTTACCCATGATGTCCTTCCAGAAGACAGGCGCGTCGCATATGGATGTGACATCACCTATTGTACGAATAAGGAAATCGCCTTTGATTATCTCCGAGATAGGATCCAGCTCAAGGATCGCGAGCACCCCTTACGGATACAGAGCGAATATCTTTATGGCACGAACGCCCGTGTGCGGAATCTTCTCCTACGCGGCCTCCATTTCGCCATCGTTGACGAAGCGGATAGTGTATTGATTGACGAGGCACGCACGCCGCTCCTTATATCCAAAAAGTCAGGGGATGCCGGGCAGGAGCAGCGTTTTCTAGAAGAGGCCATGGAGTTAGTAAAAGGCCTTCAGGATAGGATTGATTACAGAATTGATATGGCTTCTCGCAACGTTGAATTGACCGATGGGGGTAAGAAAAAGATATTCGATCTTTCCAAGTCATTGGGGCCCTTGTGGAAAGGTACAATCAGACGGGAAGAAATCGCCAGAAAGGCCCTGTCCGCTCAGAAACTTTTCCATATGGACGTGCATTATCTGCTCAGTGATGATAAGGTGCAGATTGTTGATGAATTCACCGGGAGGGTGATGCCTGATCGCTCGTGGGAGCGAGGCTTACACCAGCTGATTGAGGTCAAGGAAGGATGTAAGGTAACCAGCGAAATGCAGACCCTGGCCCAGATGAGCTACCAGCGTTTTTTCAGGCGCTACATGAGGCTCTCTGGCATGACAGGAACTGCAAGAGAGGTCAGGCGTGAAGTCTGGTCGGTTTATGGCCTTCCTGTGGTCCGGATTCCCACGCACCGTCCCCTGAGGCGCATCGGTTATTCAGACAAGATTTTTCGAGCGACAGATGACAAATGGCGCGCCGTGGTGAGGGAAATCCAGCGCCTGAACGAACAGGGCCGCCCTGTGCTGGTGGGCACGCGATCAGTTGCCGCCTCGGAACATATGAGCCGTCTACTCCACGAAATAAAGATCCCTCACCAGGTCCTGAATGCCAAGCAGGATAAGGAAGAGGCATCGGTCATAGGCCGGGCCGGGGAGGAGCGATCTGTTACGATCGCAACCAACATGGCGGGAAGGGGCACGGATATCAAACTGGGCCCCGGCGTTGTGGAAAAGGGCGGCCTTCATGTCATATTGACAGAGCGCCACGAGGCGGGCCGTATAGACCGTCAATTGGCCGGCCGCTGCGGCCGGCTGGGAGATCCCGGCTCTCACCAGGCAATTCTTTCTCTTGAGGACCCCTTGTTGGAAGGCGGGAGGGCCGGTCTCCTTGGATGGTTTGCACTAGGGCTGATGCGACTTGGCTTGGCTGTGGGAAACCCAGTGGGAAAATTAGCTG
>Ga0307425_1002429_pt1 | contig 10515 bp, 7 predicted proteins | sample SalMarWE160330MG_FD_202152 | JGI IMG/M metagenome (GOLD analysis project Ga0307425, IMG submission 202152) | Salt marsh sediment microbial communities from the Plum Island Ecosystem LTER, Massachusetts, United States - WE1603-30 | ecosystem: Environmental > Aquatic > Marine > Intertidal zone >...
AAATACTCTTTCACTCTATTATCCTCCCCGATTATATTTTAAGAAGGAAGGGTTTTAAATGTTTTAGACAAAATGGGTGTAGTTGCAAATCCTCAACAGAACATAGGGTCCTGTTAAGGAGATGAGCATGCACAATTTGAGATGTTTTTCCATAAAGGAACCTCCTGAATAGAGGTTAACGGATAGAAAGGAAAATAACTTTTAAATAAAACGATATAAAATTTTTCAAGTCAAGAAAAATCTTAAAAAAAATCAATGCTTTTGATCTGATTAAAAAAGCGGAACATCCGTAATTTAAGTAAATAAGCCGATTATGAGGTCTTGTTCGCCAGAAACTCCATACGTTAACTTCGATGTCCTTTAAAAGAAAACTTAAATAAATAATTGATTTTATTTAAATATTTATGGACCTTTCCCCCTCATTATTCTCAGAATTTTGTGGCAAGTTTGCCAGGATGTTCCCCGATGCCTTTGTTTTTCGAATCCAGAATAAAAAGACGAATTTTAGCATCGCATACCCCGTTTCTTTGAGCCCAGGTTCTCTTTTTCAACCGTATAGGCCATTTCCACCCATTCGCATAAAAGGGGTCGGGTTTCTCTGGGGTCAATGATATCCTCAATACCAAATGCCTCTGCCGTGCGGAAAGGTGAAGAAACGGCCCGATACTCCTCTTGCAGTTCATTCATATAGGCCTCGGGGTCTTCCGATGATTCAATCTCTTTGCGATGTGCCGCATAAACGCCGCCTTCGACCGGTATGTTTCCCCAGACCGCAGAGGGCCATGCATACTGCCAGCTAAAACGCATGGCGGTTCTCTGGGCCGCACCGGCCACGCCGAAACACTTTCTCAAATAGAGAACCGCAACCGGAATCGTGGCCTGATAAATGGCAAAGCTTGCCCTCACGCCTTTTCGTATAGTCCCGTACAGCTCGCTTTTCTTTCCAACAGTAAAACCGGGCTGATCCGAAAAATTAATGATGGGCAGATGGAATGTATCGCACATATCCACAAACCGCTGAAATTTTTCAGCCACATCATAGTTAAAAGACCCCCCAAGGAATCTCGGATCATTGGCCAATACGCCCACCGGATAGCCATTCAACCGGGCAAAGGCCGTTATTTGAGATCGACCCTGATATTTTCCGATCTCGAAAATGGAATTTTTGTCCAGGACAAGGTTCAGAATCCTTCGCATGTCATAGGGCTTTTTTACGTCCCTGGGAATAATGGAGATAAGGGCCTGTTCACTTCGCTTCGGATCATCCTTATCTGCATGCCTTCGTGTGGGCATACTCCACACATTTGGAGGCAGATACGACAAAAAGCTCTTTATCTGGTTTAGGGCGTCTTTCTCGTCTTCGGCCTCGTTATCCACAACGCCCGTGAGGCGGGTATGGATTTTGTATCCCCCCAGTTCCTCTTTGGTCGTTTCTTCACCAAATGCCGATCTCACCAGCGGGGGGCCGCCCACAAAGACCTGGGACTGTTTCTTGACCATCACGGAAAAATGGCTCTTGACCATAAAAAGTGCCCCCAGACCTGCAATGGCCCCAAAACCCGCCGCCGCCACCGGGACCTCGGACAGGGCCTCGTTTTCATGCTGGGTGCCTTCCTGATTTCCAGAGGGGAGCTCGGTATATCCTATTTCCAATATCTCCTTTATGGAGCCGCCCGCCCCTTCAACCAGCCTCACTATTGGGAGCCTGAAGGAACGGGCCATCTTGGCAAAATATCCCCTCTTGGCCTTGTACATCCTTCCCACAGAGGCGCCCTTAATGGTGAAATCATCCCCGTGAATCGCCACCCGTTCACCGTTTATCTTTCCTATGCCCATGACAAAGGGACAGGGAATGAGCCCAATAAGGCGGCTTTTATCCGCCTGATCGTATGTAGGGACACCGGCCAGGATTCCCCTTTCAAGGAACGAGCCCCGGTCACATAAGGCGTCGATACGCTCTCTGACGGTCATCTTCCCGGCTTTATGCTGGCGAGAGACATTCTTCTCTCCCCCCATTTTGTGGGCGATCCCCTTTCTTCTTTCCAGCTCTTTGATTTCCTTGGTCCACATACCTTTAAACACTCCTTGACCTTTGCCTCATTTCAGCCAGGCGTAGGAAACTGTCGGACACATTAGATATTCAGCACATCTCCTATAAATTACGCTTTTTGGTGTGTCCACTAAATGGGGATAAGTTCAAATCAGGTTTGGCAAAATAAATTCAGGGGGATCTTACAAGATTTCTTTTAAAATCTGAAGACAAAACTGGTGTGATCTTGCCAATTACAGCCAAATAGGTTTTCATCCTGCGTTTATGTATTATTCGGATATCTCATAGATTTGGCATTAGAAATTTCTGTTCATGAGCAGATATGACCACCCTTAATGTGGAGCTGACCTGCCGTGGCGGAGCGACAGCGTAGCGCCGGTTCAGTGTCCACCGCCATGTTGGGCGCTGGAGTTATTCGGGGTTTATTGGGACATTCCATAAATAATATGCTGAATGAAATGAAGGCTTAAATTAATGTTTATAATTTAATGTCCCTAATCTCTCTATATGTTTTGATAAAAAGCTGCTTTATTCAGGATAGATTTTAACGGCTTTTGCCGTGCCAATGGATCCGCTTAAAAACCCGGTTTTCTCCTTCGCTGTTGCAGTCCACTGATAACTATGTGAACCGCTTGGTGGGCAGGGGCTCAGATATGTAAAGGCACCGGGTTCGATGATATTATTGCCTTTGTACTCAATGGTTCCGCCACCATGGTTGTAATTGGGCGTATCAAGATCAGTCATTGTAAATTGAATGAATTTTGTGCCTTCCGGGACAGCTGAAAGAACAAACCTTGGATTTGGGACACTATTCGGTTGACCTGAGGTGCAGAGCGGTATATCCCCCCATTCAAAAGAAATGGCAAATTCAGCAGCAATCACAGGTGTTACGAATAAAAATATGAGAATAATTAATAAACCGCATTTTTTTACCATTTTAATTCTCCTTTTTTAGGAAGTGGATTGTGTTAGGTTGAGATCCAAACAACATACCAATTATAGCAAAATATTGTTATTGAGAATATAAAATAAAAATGGTTCTTTTGAAAAGGTGTGACAGCTTGCCAATCTCCATAAATATCAAAAATCTGACATATGAAAATCATATTACATTAAGCCAGAAAAAACTTTCGCAAACCAATCGGAAACGCCTTTCAAAATCACATTTCTCGGCCGTTAACAAGTCTTCGGAATCAATGTTTACAAGGATCTATGAATTCTGGTAGGCTGCGGCAAAATAATGCCCTACTGCGGGCTCTATTAAATTCTCCGGTCTTGTTACCGGTGCCTTCCTGGTAAAAAAGTTATAACCTCAAATCTGGAGATAAATATTAAACAACATGATGTCGGAAGTCCTTGAAACATCAAAAAAAGTATCTGAAATGAGCAAGACCGTCCGGATCGACAGGCAGGCACTGGGCCGTTTTGTGCGGAGATTGCAATCCGAAGATATTCAGATGCCTTCTTGGGACACTAACTGCCATTTTTTTGATGGGACTGAAAAAACAGTCGCTTATTTTATTGTTCTGGACACCATCAACTTCTGCTTCTGGCCGCCACCGGGCAAGTCCAAATGGGAGATCGACTACGAATCTAAAAGCCTCTCCGGCTATTATGCCTTAGCGGCATCACTAAAACGGGCTGTCGAATCAGGAATTCCTATATTGGAAGCAGAATACTTAGCTGATCTTTCCCTGGATCAACTGAAGTATATATTGCAAGGCCGTGGAGAAATACAGCTGCTTGAAAATCGGCTTACCGCCCTCAATGAACTGGGAAATATCCTAATCAACGGGTATGAGGGGCACGCCCATAGGCTTGTTGAAAGCGCCGGATATTCAGCCTTAAAGCTCGCCCGTTTGCTGGCTGAAAAACTTCGTTCGTTTAATGATATGGCCGAGTATCAAGGCCACAGGGTCTTTTTTTCATAAGCGGGCGCAGATAATTGCAGCCGACTTATACGGCGCGTTCAACGGCAAAAAGTGGGGCCGCTTTATGGATATGGATAAGGTAACTGCCTTTGCCGATTACAAGTTGCCCCAGGTACTGCGCCACCTGGGAATCCTCCATTACACGGACGCCCTCGCAAAAAAGATTGATCAAGAAATCTTAATAGATGCAGGTTGCGCGGAAGAAGTTGAGATCAGGGCCAATACTATTCAAGCTGTTGAACTGATCCGGCGGGAACTTGCACAAAAGGGAAAGGCCTTAATGTCTTTTGAGATTGACTGGCTCCTGTGGAACCTGGGTCAGGACAATAAATACAGGAAAAAACCGTATCATAAAACATTGACGATCTTTTACTGATGTTTTTGTGACCGCTTATGCAGTCAGACTGAAGGTGTTTAGACTGAAGTCTGAAGGTGTTTTGACTGAGTAGTTAAATGTTTTCATTCGATGCCATAGCGAATGACGGTAATGCACGGGCAGGAAGACTTATTACGCCTCATGGATCTATTGAGACGCCATCCTTTGTCCCCGTCGGTACCCAGGCCACCGTAAAGGCTATGTCGTCGGAGGATCTTCGCAATGTCAAATCCCAGGTAATCATCGCCAATACGTATCATCTCCACCTTCAGCCGGGTGAAGACCTAATAGAAAAGATGGGAGGCCTTCATGGATTCATGGACTGGCACGGTCCCCTTATGACCGACTCGGGCGGTTTTCAGATCTTCAGCCATGGTGCGGCCAAGGAGCATGGCGTGGGAAAGATAGCCTCAATTTTTCCCGAAGAGCAGGATCGCGGCAGGCGTCTCAGTTCCAAAAAAGGAAAGCCTCTGGTAAAGGTCGAGGAAAATGGGGTGGAGTTCGTCTCCTATCTGGACGGCTCACGACATTGCTTCACTCCTGAAAAGGTCATTGAGATTGGGCGAAAACTCGGCGCAGATATTATGCTGGCCCTGGACGAGTGCACCTCACCTATTCACGACTTCGAATACACAAAAATGGCCATGGAGCGAACCCACCGCTGGGCTTTGCGTTCACTGGATATGTTACAAAGGACATTGGACAAAAATCAGGCCCTCTTTGGAATAGTTCAGGGGGGTGCCTACCGGGATTTAAGGGAAGAAAGCGCTTTATTCATGGCAGACAAGGGTTTCCAGGGCCTTGCAATCGGCGGGTCTTTAGGCAGATCCAAAAATGATATGTACAACGTCTTGAAATGGACAGTCCCTTTCCTGCCCAAGGACAAACCGCGACATCTCCTGGGTATCGGTGAAATAGACGATATCTTTGAAATAGTCGGAGCCGGAATGGATCTTTTCGACTGCATTGCGCCGACGCGAATGGCCCGCACCGGTACGCTTTTTAACAGGTCGGCGGCACGTTTCAGGATACATATCTTTAATGCCCGGTTCAAGCATGATCCCGGCCCAATTGAAAAAGAGTGCGATTGTTACACCTGCCAAAATTACTCCAGGGCATATCTGCGCCATCTGTTTATGGCCGGAGAAATCCTGGCAATACACCTTGCCGCTATTCATAACCTGCATTTTATGGAGACATTAATGTTCCGGATCCGCTCTTCGATAAGAAAAGGGAAATTTGAGGCCCTTAAAAATGAATGGAAGAAAAGATAGAGGGCCGTGAGCATATCGAATGACAGATGATGCCTTGATGGTGGATCAGAGACTGACAATTCACTTGTAAACGATTTTACTGTGTGGTAATTTTAAAGCTCCCTGCAGCGAGCTGCAGGGAATCACCAAGATGCAAGGAATTCTGTTAGTTTTATATTCGCTTGCTAACCCCGCAGCAAGACTTCGGCGAGTTAAGTCGAGTCGCTACGGGGAATGCGCTCTCTGTGCATTTTCAAAAAATTGGGCACTTATAAGGGCGGGCAAATGGATAAGGAATTATGGACCATTACCGAGGTAATCGAGCGCTTTGAGATCGAAGAGCATTTTGTAAGGGATCTTGAAGAAGAGGAGATCGTCTGTCCCATCTGCGGAGAAGACCCCAAGACGAAGCTCTTCCAGGTGAGTGAACTGGAAAAACTGCGCCTTGCCAAGATCCTTTTTGATGATATGGGAGTCAATCTGGAAGGTATCGATATCATACTCAGGATGCGACAGAATATGATTGATATGAGGAGGCAGTTTGACGATATCCTCGAGGACCTGGCAAACCGCATGAAGCAGGCGTTCAAAGAAAAGGCCTAATCCCGCCTCTCACATCCCCTTTATAATGCTGATCCATCTTATTTGCAGCTTCGAGCGTCTCGCTGTCATCCGTCTGAGGCACTTTGACCAACAGTTTGACCATGAGGTCGCCTCTTTGCTTGGTCTTGGCATTAAAGGCCCCCTTTCCCTTGAGTCGAAGGGTCTGCCCGGCCTGGCTTTTCGGGGGCACCTTGACATTGACTTGGCCTTCTATGGTCGGGATAGTGATAGTCGCGCCGGCCATGGCCTCACCAACGGTCACCGGCAAATCCATTAAAAGATTATCTCCCTCTCTTTTCAGTGTGGGATGGTCCTGAATATGAATGATGAGATATAGATCTCCCGGCTGTCCCCCGTTTCGCCCCGGCTCTCCTTTTCCGGCCACCCGCACCTTTGATCCTTCCTTGACCCCCTTGGGAATGGTAACCTTGATACTTTCCTCGCCGAGCACCTGACCGGTCCCCCCACACTGGCCGCAGGGTTTTCCCACCTTACCGTGACCGCCGCACGCTGGGCAGGCTTGGGAAAATTGCATAGGGCCTTCCGCGACTTTAACACGACCCGACCCACCGCACGCAGAGCATGTAGACATGGTAGAGGCAGGGTCTATCCCAGATCCCTTGCACGAAGAACACTCCTTTATCTTTTGCATACTTAGTTGGGTTTCAAATCCCCTCAGAGCGGAGATAAGGTCAATGGCCATATCATGCTGAATATCTCTTCCCTTTACGGCCACACGGCCCGATCGAAAAGTGCCTCCACCTTGGCCAAAACCAAAGAGATCACCAAAGACGTCTTCATAGCTCTCGTAGCGGCCAAAACCTTGTCCGGCAAATCCTGCTCCGCCCGCTCCACCATCATCCTGCCACTGTTTATACTGCCTTGCCTTTCCCGCATCAAATCCCGCTTGAAGGCCCTCTTCGCCGAACTCATCATAGAGCTTTCTTTTTTTAGGATCTCCTATTGCATCATAGGCCCTTGAAATATCCTTAAATTTCTGCTCCGCCTCCTTGTTTCCAGGGTTGATATCCGGATGCCATTTTCTAGCCAGCTTTCGATAGGTCTTCTTTATTTCATCCTGAGAAGCCTCCTTAGAGACTCCCAGAATCTTATACAAGTCTTCGCCCATTGATCATGTAACCCTATTAAGTAGTGTTGCGTCCCAGAAATAATTCAAATAATTTAGACAAGTATTGTGAAAAAATGCGTTTAAAAAGTGGAATCAAGGCAAATCCCTTGGGCTCTTCGAAAGGCGACGAACCAGGGTCATAGCAAAATTTTTAAAAAACAGGAATTTAACAGAATCTGACGATTTGTCCAACAAGGTAGCGCTGATTTTCATCACTATGCAGTCCGTATCAGCCACAACGCTAGCGAAACGGGCCTGACCCCCGATACAAGCCATCTCTCCGAAACATTCTCCAGTGCCAATGGAAGCTATATCCTTCCCGTTTTTCCTGACCTTGGCCCTTCCGCTCACAAGAATGTAAAATGTATCATCAATCTCCCCTTCTGCAACCACAACCTGTCCCTCTTGGATAGTGACAATGTTGCTGGCCGAGACTATTTCTCTAACTTGATCACTTGCAAATTCACTAAAAAACGCCAGGCGATAGATATCATTGGCAAAACCCCCTACTTTTTCATCTGCGGAGTCCCCCACCAAACCCCTTAACGCCACCCTCAAGTCATATCCAAATGCCATGCCGGACGGATATCTCTTATTCGGGTCTTTAGCCAGGGCCTTCTTTATAATTTCCCCAAATATCTCATGCAGATCCGGGCGTATACTTAATACCGACACAGGTTCCTCATTAGTTATTTTATACATGATAGAGAAACTATTTTCCCCTGGAAATGCCTGCTCACCCGATAAAAGCTCGTACAGCACGCATCCTAATGAAAAAAGGTCGCTTTCATTTCCAGCTATTTCATCTCTAAGCTGCTCAGGAGACATGTAACTAGGGGTGCCAAAGATACCCATTTCTGCCGTTTTTTCTGTCATCTGGGCAACTCCAAAATCAGTGATTTTTGCAGTGCCCGAATTGTCAAGCATAATATTAGCCGGTTTAATGTCCCTGTGGATTACGCCCTGCTTGTGGGCATAATCCAGGGCATTACACACACTGAAAATGATTTCTGTTACTTTGTTCACGGGCAACAGGCTTTTCTTGCGACAGAATTTGTCAAGAGTGGGGCCCTCAATATATTCCATGGTTATATAGCAGAAATCCTTGAACATACCCACATCATGAATGGCCACTATGTTCTGGTGACTGAGCCGACCTGCCGACTGGGCCTCAATAAAAAACCGCTCCCTGCCCTTATCTGAAGCTACCTGGGATATCTTGATGGCCACGTTTCTTTTGATATACGGATCCCGTGCCAGATAAACGACTCCTGTGCCTCCCTGGCCAAGTTTTCGCAAGATCTTATACCGTCCCACAGTATCTGATTCCTCAAAATCAGTCATTAATTCCTTTTCAAAAAAACTTTTTGCCATTCTTGATAACCTCGTAAAAAGTCGCTCCGGGCCTTTTCACTCGGCGGAGAAGGGTGTCTCCTCCCCCGCCATTTGAAGTAAATTCAAATGGTTCCACCTTCACCCAGGCCGGGGCTTACCCGCCCTCGACCTATTGACGGACTTTTTACGAGTCCGTCATTCTTGATTCCTCGAGAATTTTGGTCCCCGCCTATCGAGACTGTGTCGTAATCCCTCCCGGTCATTGCGAGCGACCAAAGGGAGCGCGGCAATCCCTTTAATTTTGACGTGTTACGAGATTGCTTTGTCGCCTGGGGCTCCTCGCAATGACATTATGACCCAGCCTCATCTGGCAGGGATCGTAGTTCCGATTAAGATCAAAGGCATCAGGATTCTAGTCAATTACTTAAGGATAGGATTAAAAGTTTGCAATGCAGTATAGGGTACGGTCCTTTGGGTGTCAATGTAGAAGGATGCCCCCTGATGTGAATAAAGATATTCAAACTTGACGGTGGATTTTGGGTGATAAGATTGGTCAGGCCTCAGAGTATGGGTTTTAAATCGGGATTTATATCCTACCTGTTAGTTTCCCAACTGTTGATTTAAAAGTATTATAGCAACTACTAATTGCCGAAAGCTGAAACACTAAGCGGAACCAGCTTTCCTTTGCGAATATCTGCCAAACCCTTGTCAGTAGGCCGGAGGTAAGGGAGGCCTGTAAACGACAAGGTCTGAAGAGTCAATAAAAAACGGGGCAGGTCGGAGCCCAAACTTCGGCATGCCTTTTCAACTTCTCGCATTTCTCTCACGATTTTCGGCAACGGCTCCGGCGAGATGATTCCACAAAGGGGCAAGGCAAGTTGGGCGGTTACTTCCTTGCCTTTGACTACCACCACTCCACCTCCCAGGCTGATGAGCCTATTGACGGCAACAGCCATCTCGCTATCAGAGGCACCAATAACCAGGATATTATTGGTATCCCAGATAAGGCTTGTGGCAATCGCGCCTTTTTGAAGACCGATCCCCTTTACAAAAGAAAGCGACGGGCCGCCATCTGCTTCACTTTTGTTGAAAACCGCCGCCTTAAGTATATCTTTCTCAGGGTCTGCAACCCATTTTCCCCCAATTTCCTTCATTTGACAGATCGTCTCTTTTGTAATGGTATTGTTGGCGATTTCCACTACCCTGACTTTAGCGTTCCTTTCCTCGGCGGTAATTCGAAATTGACTCGGACTGACCTTTTTTAGAACAACAGAGCGCCGGGCTTCACGCGGATAAAAATATTCCTGGAGTTCAACGGTCAGTTTTTCATCTCTGGCCACTGGGCGACCCGCAGCCCAGACCTGATGGCAATGAAAGTTTTCCAGGTCATCCACCACTACCATATCCGCTACTTTCCCGGGAGCCAGCCCTCCGAGGCTCCTCAATCCGAAATACCGTGCAACATTAATCGTTGCCATCTGAATTGCCTTAATGGGCTCAAAACCAAATGCAACAGCCTTTTTCAGGAGCAGGTTCATTCCACCAGCAGAGACCAGTTCTTCCGGATCCGCGAGATCCGTAACCAACATAACGCTATGCAGGTCTACAGCTTTCTTGGCAATCCCTGATATGGCCTTCAGTTCCCTCCTGACGTAACCTTCCCTGATCATCACGGCCATACCCAGTCTAAGCCTATCCAGAGCTTCATCCAGATCTGTAGCCTCGTGACATGAAGAGGTCCCTGCTGCAGCATAGGCCACAAGCTTTGCATTTCTAGCACCGGCCGCGTGCCCTTCCCTAGTCTTTCCAATTAAATCCGAAAGCTGGTACTGGCTAAT
>Ga0307425_1002430_pt1 | contig 10504 bp, 9 predicted proteins | sample SalMarWE160330MG_FD_202152 | JGI IMG/M metagenome (GOLD analysis project Ga0307425, IMG submission 202152) | Salt marsh sediment microbial communities from the Plum Island Ecosystem LTER, Massachusetts, United States - WE1603-30 | ecosystem: Environmental > Aquatic > Marine > Intertidal zone >...
CCGACCGTTTTGAATCAAGTTTTCCACGGCAGTGTGCAGCAATTTCAGCTTTATCTGTATGCCGCCCTCGACCACGCGCTGGATGCCTTGCAGTAATTCTTCCGGCGCCATGTCCTTGAGGAAGATGTATCCCGCCGCCCCCGCTTGGATGGCGTCAATTACATCAGAATCGTTAATGTTCTGCGTCAGTACCAGGACAGCTACCTCCGGGAATTGCTCCTTGATAAGCCTTATCACCTGTATCCCATCCACAGTGCTGGTCCGCGCCTCGGTCAACACTACATTGACAGGATGCCCCTGGTTAGATGCTTCTTTTAACCGTAGAAGAGCTTGCTCCGAATCCGCAGCATCCGGGATTAGCTCGATGCCGTAATCCATAGCCAGAATAGCCTGCAGGCCCTCCCGGATAATCGGATTGAAATCAAGCATCATGACCCGCACCGTTTTCAACTCCGCGCGCCCTGCCTCTCCAGGAATCTGAGGCTGTTGCGGGCTCTCTGCCACGCTGGCTGCATAAAGTTTCTTTGTAATCGGCAGGCCCAGCGCCCGGAGGACAACGGTAGCGTCTGCAAGGTCGCCGATTACGGATTTCCTGGGAAACGGATGTTCCTTGACGAGCGCCGGAACTCCTACCACCTGGGCTTCTTTGGCGACTTGAGGACACTGTTCAATATCGACGACCTGAATTGAGCTGGTATGTATATCATAATCCTTTAGCATCCCCTGAAGCCGCGCGACGGCACGCGCTGATTCAGGTCTCCCGCCGGCGATGAAAAGCTTGAGGTCTAGCCCTTGAGCGGGTGCTTCTTGCTCCTTACGGGTTACGGTCTTGATGCCCATGGTGTTTTCACTACCTCCTTACCGCCGCCAGGGCTCCCTGTGCAACTCCAGTCTGAATGAGAAACTGTAAGTTGGCCCGGCTCTGCCAGAAACTGATTAATAAGCCGTTCGCGCTCCTCTTCCAACCGCTTCAGCTCCGTGCTGCCGTTAAGTCTTTTCCGGGTATCCTTGTTGGCTTCACTGATTTCCTTATTGTTATTCTGGAGAAACCGGACGCTCGGGACGGCTCGTCGTTTGAGCCTGTTGCGTGGGTAGTTCCAGGAAGGCTACCACCAGCTCCGGGCGGGACAGGTCACCGATGACCCTCCTTTCCGGAAGAGGATATGTCCTTATCGCGGTGGGGACTGCCAGAATCTGGTGCTGACGGGCCAGCTCGGGGTGCTCAAGCAGGTCTATTACCTTAATAGCGTAGTCGTTACCGAGATATGAATTGCATATCTGCTCCAGGCTGCTGATGGCAGAATCAGACCTCGCCGTGTCACCAGTAACATAAAGGGCGAACTTCCAGGTCTTATGACTTCTTTTTTGGGCGCCCACGCCGCCTCCTTGGCTGTTCCGGCTCACCGAGGCTCATCTCAGCCATAGCCGCCTCATACTGCTCGGCTTCCTGCTGGGTCTGTTCCATTTCAATATCGGTGGCCTCAATCTCAGCGTGCAGGGCGGCTATCTGGGCTTCCAGGGCAGTGCGCCTGTTCTTGCACTGGCGCTCCTGCCTCTCCAGGTCATTTTTTCGGCGGACCTGCTCAACGTAGTTTTTTTCTTGCTGGGCTGTCCGGGCGGTGCCGGTAAGAATCCCGGATGGCCCCGCATACACGTCAACAAGCTCCACTCCACGGTCAGTCAAAAGGAACTCCCGCACCTTGCTGTCGTGCGCCATACCACGGGATTTCCAAATATACAATAACCTGGTTCGCTCGCCGTTCATCTCGAGGTTGCGCAACACTACCCAGGTGTCCATTAGTGACGAGACCCCGACCTCGCCGGGTGATTCCTGGAATTCGCTCCCCGTCAGGGTGGTAAAGAGACCGGTTATTGCCTTCCCTTTGAGAAAGTCAATCATCCGGGATACCATGACCTGGACCTCGTTGAGAGATCCCGCGGAGAGCAAATTGGTCACAGGGTCCAGGATGACTACCTGTGGCTGAAATGCGTTAACCTCACGTTCCATGGTTACCAAGTGCATTTCCAGACCGTACATGGTGGCTCTTGATGAGCGGAATCTGAGGAGGCCTTCCTTTATCCACGGCTGGAAGTCGATGCCGATAGAGCGCATGTTCCGTATGATCTCATGTTCTGACTCCTCGAAAGCGTAAAAGAGACAGCGCTCGCCGCGCTGGCAGGTGGCGTGGGCCAAGTGTGCTGCCAGGCTGGTTTTGCCTGTCCCGGCCTCCCCGCTGACGAGAATGCTGTTCCCCCGGTAGTAACCCTGTCCTCCTAGCATGTTGTCAAGCTGGGGGATTCCCGTGGTTATCCGTTCTGAAGACACTTCATACGCCGGTTGTATCGCGGTGACAGGAATCAAGGAGATGCCGTTCTCACCGATCAGAAAAGGAAATTCGTCTGAACCGTGAGAAGAGCCGCGGTATTTCGTCACACGAAGATAGCGGGTAGCGCAATTGCTGCTTACTCGTTCAGTGAGTAGAACAATACAATCTGGAAGGGAACGGCCCAGCCCGTGGCGGGCCATCTCCGTTTCACTCTCCGCGGTAACCACTGCGGTAAGCCCTTTGTCTTTTAACCAACCATAGAGGCGTACCAGTATGTCTCGAACGGCCGATGCATCGGAAAACCCGTAAAAGAGCGCCGGGATACCGTCCAGCAATATCCTCCTGGCACCAACGCTGCTGACAGCGTGCTCAATCCTGACCAGCAGTCCATCGAGGTCATATCGGCCTGCCTCGATGAATTCACCGGGGGTCACCGATATATAGTCTATCGCCATCTTCCCGCTGGAAACCAGTTCCTGGAGATTGAAGCCGAAGGAAGAGCAGTTGGCAACCAGCTCCTCTTCCGTTTCCTCGAAGCTGATGAGAACACCGGGCTCGTCATACTGCCGTATTCCCCGGACGAGGAATTCCAGACCGAATACTGTCTTTCCGGAGCCAGCCAATCCCAGCAGAAGGGTTATTCGTCCGGCAGGCAGGCCTCCCAGAGTAATAGCGTCAAAACCTTCTATACCGGTAGGAACCTTAGATAGTTGTACGGCAGTGGATATTTCGCGTCGCTTTTTCATTCTGCCCCCTTAAGCGCGAATTATACAACAAAAGCAAGAGTGCGAGTTATAATAACGTGGTGTAATGTCAAGTTTACCCCATAGACTCGGTTGGCAAGCCGCCGTTGGTTACCACGTCAAACCCGGGAATACCTGTCGGACATTTGGCGATGCCGGGTTGAGGGGCCTTCTTGTTTTTAACTTGCGCCATAGTTTTCTTTTCTAGACCGGCTGGCCCGTACGACCGATATAGTGGCACCTTTTCCGGGGGATGTCAAGGCAATCATAGATTTACAGCAGGGTTTCCACGTGATGTAACTTAGCGCGGCAGGCACATAACAAAGTGCTGGAGGATATGATGGAGGGGCGGCCTTATTTCACTGGGGCTGGCCGGATGGGATAAAACCATCCTGGTGCGACTCTCCATCAACTGGCTCCGGGTCAAGTTTGGCTTCAAGGATAGCAGCGAGACCATTGACAGGATTGCCCACGATACCTGCCTGGGCTGCGATAATGGACGCATGGGTGCGGCTGCGCGCCTGCAGCTTGTCGATAACGTTCCGGACATGCTTCTTGGTAGTGTCCAGGGTGATTCCCAGAGTATCGGCGATTATCTTGTTCGAGTCTCCATTGCCCATGAGCCTTAGCACGTCCACTTCCCTCTCGGTGAGGTGAGCCGCTTCAGCCGTGCGCTCGGCCAGCGTCTTCCGGCCATTTTGAAGCAGATTCTCCACGGCAGCGTGCAGCAATTCCGTCTTCATCTGCATGCCGCCCTCGACCGCACGATGGATGCTCTGCAGCAACTGCTCCGGTGACATGTCCTTGAGGAAGATATATCCCCCCGCACCCGCGTGGATGGCGTCAATGACATAAGAATCGTTGAGGTTCTCCGTCAGCACCAGGACGGCTACCTTCGGGAATTCATCCTTGATAAGCCTGGTAGCTTGCACGCCGTCCACTACGCCGTTCCGCGTCTCGGTCAACACGACGTGGACAGGCCTCCCCCGATTACCGGCTCGTTTTATATGCTGAAGAGCTGCATACCCGTTAGGAGCATCTCCAATCACTTCAATTCCACGGTCTTTAGTCAGGATAGCCTGCAAGCCCTCGCGGACGACCGGATTGAAATCAATCATCAGGACTCCCAGCGTTTCGGTTTCGCGTTGCTTTACTGCCATCGCAGGACACCTCACTGGTACACTTTAGAGTACCATTCTACCCCCCCCATTTGCACTTGTCAAGTCTGATTGGTTACCCTCTTTTTGATTAGTCAATCGTCACTAACATACCTGTACCATACCCGCCCCAGAGGTTTGTGGCCCCGGTATACGGGGTACATACTGATACTAGTGGTGGAACTATACTTAACTATGCCTAACTATGCCTAATATATCGGTTCATTTAATCGATAAGTTCTGCCAAATCTGGGCTCAACCAAAGGAGGGAAATATGTGAGAAGTATTTTATTGCTAGGCACCCCCACAGTTTAATGTGGTGGGGAGGTTATGCCTTTTTGGGTTTAACCAAAAGAAACTAGAAGGAATGAAAAGGAGAGAAACATGTTTAAGGTATCTAAATGGATCATGCTGGCGGCATTGGTGACACTCCTCACGGGCGCATTGCTCCTTGCCGGCTGCGCTGGAGAAACAGTGACAGTTACCGCGCCGGCAGTGACGGTTACATCACCGCCAGTGACAGTTACCGTAACGCCAACGCCAACGACGGTAACACCTTCCGCAACGCCAGCATCAGTTACCGTCAGCCCGGGCGAGGCCTATAATCCGATAATGACACAGCACACCCTTGTAGCTGTGGTAAAGGATGCGAATGGCGCTTTGGTGTCAGGGGCTTCCGTGGAGTGGCTACTTAACCGCGCTCCCGGGGCTGTCGGGGATATCGTCTCCCTGGGTGGGAGCGAGCCCCAAAAGATAGACAATACCTATGCTATTGTCAAGACTGACGGCAATGGTGAGGCCACACTCACTATCACCTCCGCACGCGAAGGTGATACCGATATTACGGCATATGTGCCTGGTATCAGTAACCCTGCCGTTCACAAGCAGTTTGTCGTGAAACACTGGCTGGACATTACGGCCCGTTTCCCGAATGATGCCATCAACGCGGCCGGCACCACGCACCTGCTGACAGTACAGACGGTCAAAGTTAGCGACGGGACGCCGGTTGGTAATGTGCCTGTAAGGTTCACCATCACCGGGAACACCCCCGCGGCTTCTTTCGTGGAGACGACTCCCGCATCCACTACGTATACCGTCGAAACTGATCCGTATGGATTCGCGGTCGCAACGCTTCAGCAAACCGCACCGGCACAGGGTACCAACACAGTTACAATTGATATCATGACTCCATTCGACCCTGCCTATGTACTGCTAACCGATGACGTAACCAAGCAGTGGCAGTCAACCGAGCTGGGTGTCACCAAGGTCGGGCCTGACCAGATTGCGATGCTCGAACAGGCGGCGTATACCATTACGGTAAACAACGCCGGAGACCTGACAGCTACCGGCGTTACCCTTACCGACCAGATTCCGATGGGCATGACCTACGTGAGTTCCAGCCCTACCGGAACGGTGTCCGGAAGCACGGTTACCTGGAACGTCGGCTCCTTGAATACAGCAGCCTCCAGCTCTTACACACTGGTGCTTCAGGGAACCCAGTCCGGCTTGTGGACAAACACGGTTGTAGCTACCTCTAATGAGATTGGGACGGCCACAGCTCAGGCAACCACCCGCGTGACCTCGCCCCCCGAGGTAACGATCACCAAGATCGGCCCATCCGGCGTCTTTATTGGTTTCACGAGAGCTTACACCCTGACCGTGACCAATACCGGGACGGTTACGCTCACTGACGTGGTAGTCACGGACTACCTGCCGGCGCTTCTAAGCTACGAGAGTTCTAGCTGGGCGAGTACCGTTACCGGGAACCGGATTATCTGGAACCTGGGCACCTTAAGTATAGGACAGACGAGGAGTATCGTTGTTATCCTGGGTGGTGTGAGTTCAGGCACAGCGATAAATACCGCTACGGTGACTACACAAGAGGGCGCTACCGCGACCGATAGTCTTGCGATTACGGTACTGGGTGCGCCTGGAGCCCATATGTCGCTTATCGATAGCAGCGACCCCGTGTCGGTGGGCGATACGCTTACCTATACCATCCAAGTGCTCAACCAGAGTGGCACTAACGATATTCATAACATGACAATCGTTGGTTTGTTACCCGGCGAGATGGCATACGTCAGCGCCGACGGGCCTACCACGTTCACTGTTGTAGGCCAGCAGGTCCGCTTTGGGGCACTGGCAACGCTTACGCCAGGGCAGACAGTTGTATTCCATATCACGGTTAGAGCAACTGCAGCAGCTTCCGCGGTGTTCAACGCTACCATGACCTGGGACGAATTCGGAGAGCCGATCGTCGCCCAGGAAGGCACCACGATCTTCATGCCGCAGACTTAAGTAATACCTGTGAAGGGTGTGCTGCTTCCGGGTGGCACACCCTTCACCCTTTGGTCAGCCCCCAGGCTGGGGAGAGGATAGAATAAGGCAACTCAACAAATATGGAGTGAATACCATGGCAGGTAAGTTCGAAATCTATAAAGACAAGACAGGGGAGTTCCGCTGGAGGCCTACACATTTGAATGGCAAGATCATTGCGGACAAGGAACAAGGCCACCAAGCTAAAGTAAACGCAGTCAAGAGTCTTTGGTGGGGTGCATTGGCTGCTACAAACAGCAGGTAAGAGCCTATTCTGTTGTAACTATTAATTATCAAAAGAAAGGAGTTCTCATGTTTGAAGTTAGCGGTTTATGGTGGGGCATAATCTCTCTTATTTTCGGCGTCGTCGTAATGATTTTCCCCAAGATTCTTAACTATCTCATAGGGATTTATCTCATCGTCATCGGGATCTTAGCCGTTGTCTCGCACTTCAGCGGTTGAAGATGCCTGTAGTAGTGCCAGGTAATAAAGAGGAGGAAAGACAAATGAGCGTTCAGGAAAAGTCGGCCCAATATTCCACCCAGTTGAAAATGAAATGGTGGTACTGGCCTATGCTGATTTTAGGCTCAGTGATGGTTGTCGGCGGCATTATCAGCGTAATTGTCTTATAGAAAGTTCGGGCTGATGAACAAGGTAAGGAACTCAAAATAAGTAAAAGGAGGTCAATATGCTAAGGTTGCTCTTGATTATTGGTATTATCCTCTTGATTTTGTGGCTGCTAGGTCTAACTCTCAACTTCATAGCAGGGCCGCTCCTCTGGATTCTACTTGTCATTGCAGTTGTCTTGTTGATTATATGGCTGGTGCCGCGAGTCAGAACTAGGCGTTAGCCTCATATCTGAATATAAGAACGCTAAAGTAGAAGCATTGGATTTGAAGACAACGCGAATAATGCCAGGAGGTTAGGGAATATGCCAACGAAAGATGGGACTGGACCGGCTGGAAGTGGACCACGTGATGGACGTGGTCAAGGAGCAGGTGGAAAAGGTCAGACGAGCACGCGAAAAGGGCAAGGAGCCAAGAGTGGAGGCAAAAAAGGCGGATGCAAGTAGAAGGCAAAATGTCCCGGCCTTTTATCTTCAAACGGTTCGGCGGCTAAGTTCACAGGCAGTCACGTCGGCTAGCCGCTAAAAAGGTATTCGAAACAAGTCAGCCGAACGCAAATTCCACTCTGAAAGTTCTATGTATTAACGACTTGCGCTACCAGGTAAATAAGAAATCCCCCGGGTAAACCGGGGGATTTTTGTGTTTGGCTGCCAATCTACTAACAGTTCAGCCCCCGGCCTGAGTAGCTCGGGGGCTGAAAATATGCCGAGTTATTTTGTTATCCTCTTCGCCTGAACAATATCACGAGCAGTATGATGACAATCACCGCACCGATAATCCCTCCCACTACCGGCCAGTTCGTTTCGCCCGTCGGTGGCGGTGTCGTGGTCGGCGGGGTTGTCGTCGGTGGCGTCGTGGTCGGCGGGGTTGTCGTCGGTGGCGTCGTGGTCGGCGGGGTTGTAGTTGGCGGCGTCGTCGTCGGCGCCGCTACAACGGTGAAACTACCGGTCAGGCCGCCCACCGATACGGCGTAAGTGCCGACCTCGTCTCGGGTCACGACGAATCCGATTGTCTGGCTGCTTCCGGCCGGAAGGGTAACAGTCGTTTCAACTTCGGCTACGTTGTCTATGTACAGGATTACCGTATAGGTACCTTCGGTACCACCGTCATTGGTGATGGTCAGGCTGATATTTACCGCTTCGCCGGGGTTGACTTCGGTCGGCGATATGGTCAGCCCGCTGAAGGAATAGACTGCCGTTCCGGCTGGGGCAATAAGGGCAAAGGTAGTGTAGTGGGCGATAGTGGCCGTGACGGTGTTGTTGACGGTATCAACCGTGCAAACGAGCTCCACCCACTGCCCGGTGGCTTCATCGTAGTAGGCGATGACCAGGTCCTCTTCGGCCACGCCGGGTGGTATGTCGGCGTCGTCGTAATGCCAGGTGATGGTATACGGCGGGTCGAAAGTAGCATCATCCGGCCCGAAGTCGTAAGCCAGACCGATGATGTTGGCGCCCGGCGGGGGCGCTGGCGGGGTAACCGGTAAACACGTTAGATAGGTAAGAGGGTTAAAACTCCCATCCAGACATTTCGTGAGCACGGGAATGTTAATGGTTACCTTGCCATCGGGAGAGGTGCCGGTGATGGATTCCAGCAAATAACCCAGGTTATCCGTCCTGAAGGAACCGTAAGTACCGAAGAGATTCGTTTCGATAGTAGGGCCAGGAGCGCCGCCACCGCCGCCGCCGCCGCCGCCACCGATGGTGTAGAGATAGTTACCAATCGGCCCGGGTAGACCATCGCCATAGTAAGCAACACACCTGATGGTCGTGGTAGCAGGCACGAAAATCGGCCCGGCGTAGAGCGTGGAGGCATTGGTCGGCACGCTACTATCGGTGGTGTAGTATATCGCCGAAGCCCCCTCCGCCGCCAGGGTTACATTCTGGGCAGTCCCGTAGATTCCCGTACCTGGTGTGGCAACGGGCGCTGCTTTTACCACGCCCTCGACACCAGTATCTACTCCGGTGGAAAGGCTACCTTCAGTCTCGGAGCCGGCCGCTATCCCTATTCCCAGGGAGAGTACAGCCAGTACCGGTAACAGTATGACTGCAACTGTTATTACTCTTCTTAACATAGCCTTATCCTTTACGCTGATTTCTCATCACTAACTTGTCAGGATGCCGTAACTGGTCGAGTAGGAACCTCCTGCCGAACCAATCGGGACTCTGGCCTCGATGGTTATCTCTATCTGACGACCGCCCTTAGAAGCATCCAGGTCGGCGTTCAGGGTCATTACCGCGCTGTAGGTACCGGCCGCCGCGATGACAATGGCAGTGCCCTGGTTAACGGCTACAGCGGCTTGAGCCGAGTAGAACCTTACGTTGTTGGTCACGGGTATGATGTTAGCGCCGCTCAGCCAGTCGTCAAACTTCATTTGCAGATCGGTTTCGGCGTCGGGTACGGTGACGCTGAAGACCCAGACCCAGCCGTTGGCGTAGGTATTGTCGGCCGTCGCGTAGGTTTGGGTGGCCGATATACCGGTGACGATAACCCCGGCAGGTGAGGTAGTAAAGGTGATGATGTCCGAATAGGTAGTTACGCCGGCGGCGGTGGATTTAACTCGATAGTAGTATAAGGTGTTAGCCGCCAGACCGGCCAGGTTGGCCGTGTGTGCTTGCACGCCATCACCGGTGGCCGATACCTGATTGGTGCCCAGAGCGCTGGTCGTCCCGTATTCAACCGTGTTGGTGGTGGAGTTGACGTCGGTCGTCCAGTTGATGGTAGCGGTGGTCGTGCCGATGGGAGCGGCAACGACGTTGGTGATTACCGGCGCCCCGCTCTGGACGACGAAGGTATCGATTTGCGAGTAGCCGACGTAACCCACGCCGCCGACCGTATTGGTGGCCCGCAGCTGGAGGGTGTTGGCACCCACGTGAACAGCGATATTGTTGATGGTCGTGTCGGTGGTAGCTGCCGTCCAGGCGCCGCCGTTGATACTGTACTCAACGCTGCCGCCGTCGTAGGCGCCGACAATCGTCCAGAAGGCATTTGTTCCCTGGGTGTAGGCCAGGAGCGAGCCGGGTACCGGCGTTATGGCGGTGAAGGTGGGTACGTTACCGTTATTGACCACGACGGTGATGATATCGGAGTAGCCGATGACACCGCCGACCGTATCCTGTACCCTGATGGTGTGAGAGCCGTTGGGCAGGCCGGTGGTGTCCCAGGCCGTGCCGTAGGCTACCCAGACAGCATTACCGTCAATCTGGTATAACGCCGCCGCCGTAGGCGCGATGCCATTGGTCAGGGCGGTTATGGCTACCACCGCCCCGTTCACTACCGCGCCGGCCCCCGGCGCCGTGATTACGACCACCGGGGCCGCCGGCGCATTGACGATGAAG
>Ga0307425_1002432_pt1 | contig 10500 bp, 11 predicted proteins | sample SalMarWE160330MG_FD_202152 | JGI IMG/M metagenome (GOLD analysis project Ga0307425, IMG submission 202152) | Salt marsh sediment microbial communities from the Plum Island Ecosystem LTER, Massachusetts, United States - WE1603-30 | ecosystem: Environmental > Aquatic > Marine > Intertidal zone >...
TATTCTCTTTTATATATATTGAAAAGTGTGTAATAGACGGGATGCGTTTACCTTTTGAAACTGTATACCTTTATATTGTAGTTAGCGTGTACTCTACCTGTCGAACCGCCGGGAGGGTAAGACACCTTGATGATGTTTAGTAGAATGCTCAGAAGACAAGGATTTTATCGAGTTAAGAACCAATCAGACCCAGTTTATATGAAACATGGGGTTGGATTGGGCGGAATATATGTTCGAATTGAACACAAGAAAGCTTTGATTCAGGTGCGAGATCTTGGTATTGAAGAAGAATTCACCAGAGTCAAGAAACTTGAGAATTTTATCAATAACCTAGACGATCAAGCTTATCGCGAAAAATGTTTTATCGTCCACCGTATGCGAGGTACAGGTTCTTAGATTCACACTCTTTTCACTCTTCACTGGTAGGTCGGTAGCGACGTGCCTTCCTACCATTCCTTAATGTTGATAAGTTGTTTTTGAAAAATTAGATTTGACCTATTTTGACTGATATTGCTGGGACTCTTCAAAAGGCTGTAGCTGAAAGAGATTATCCTGCAAGTTTTCACATTCTAGACGACGCATTTCATAAGGACCACATTCCTGATATAATATCAGAAATTGAGGATATAGAAGAATCAACCACTCACTATACACTTGAAATTCGAGACCATGTCCTTTACTACCTCGGAATGTGGGATATTTATTTTGCAGTTCAAATGACAACTCCTGATATTTTGAGAATTTTGACTGAACAAAGAAATGTGGAAGAGCCCTCTATATTCATGATTGATTTTATTCGAAATCTCCTTGATACACATGACAGTCGTTTCAGTCAATTCTGTGTTAGTATTGAAACAATCAGCAGTGGTCATTACGCCATTCTAGTTCCATCAGTATTAGAACAGAGGATGGACGAGTTAGAGAAATGTAGAATTCAGTATAAGGAAATTCCTGAACCACTCTATTGCACAGCAGATTTGTTGGATACATATTATGGTGGAAAAATAGTGTCTGCAATTCACAGGAACAAATCCTTTGATATTATAGTGGATAGTGAGCAATTCTCCGTAATCCAAGAGGGTTTGGCTTCCGCAGGATTGGATACATCGTCAATGCTTGATAAGCTTGATGCTGAGGCCTGGGATGCTTTCGTTTCAATAAAAAGAAAACCCAAAATACATCGAGGTGGTTCTGGTGAACTCTCTGTTTTACACAGAGTAAAATCAGCTCGATCGAACATCTATGCGCGGAATTTTCGACAACAAGTAGCGGCGCTGAATGCGATAAGCGAATCTAAAACTCAGTTATGTAATGATGTTCTAATGAATGTTGCATCTCATCCCTCAAATCAAATGAGTCTGAGAGCTTTGAATCAACTTGGGGAATCTGGCGATTCGAATACTATTGAATTCCTTGCTGGGATAATGAAAAATACTAAGGATGGATCAATCCGTAAGGAAGCTGCACGAGCTTTTTCTGCTCTCACATCAAGAAGTCAATTGATGAGAGGTACCCATCTGATTCCTCGATTACCTGTAAAGTCACCTATCCTAGATATTTCTAAAATCAATAGGATTCTAAATACTCTGATAGTTAAGGGAATGCCTAGCACCATGATTGATGACACATTGAAGTCCCTTGCAATACAGGGTGGTCCTGATTCGGCTGAAATTCTAACTAGACTTTTAGTAAAACCTCAGAGTAGTGTGAGAAGTGCTGTCATTAAGGCTTCAAGGTTTCTTGACACTGAAACAGCTGCACCAATCATTCGTACAGCACTCAATGATGAAGATCCGATGATTGTTGCTATGGCTGAAAATGAGCTTGATACTAGATGGCCTGATGTAGTCTGGGAATAGTATGAATTGGTCCAGATCCCAAGGTCACCAGACCATATCTATATGAGTAATGTCACGAATACCCAGAAGGATATATTCCACGGATGAATGTCGTTTGGGGTCAGAGTTATTATTAATCGCTGAGGGGAACACTACGCTAAGAAAATCGTGAGGAGGAGGAGAGAGATAACGAAAAGAGGTAGACCCATTGACGAGAGAGCTAATCGATGTTTTGAGTGATTCGTAAGGTTATGTTTTATGCTATTTGCGCTGTATTCTGTTCTTGTAGAAGGATTCTCTGAGTAGCAATCTCGTTTTGGTCACAACCAAAATACTTAGTTTTCCCCCCGGATAGTATCCCAATTATCCAGAAACCTATGTTTAATGGCTGTATGTCATTTTTTGGTTGATTCCAATTAAATGTAGATTGAGTGACTGTACGTGAGGGAGAGAAAGGAGGAGAGGAGGATATGTGGAAAGAGGTTCTCATCATAGATGTCACCGCTCATTATTAATTGGAATCACGTTAGTCGCAACATCTGAGTTTGAAATTCAAATATCTGAAATACTAACGTAAATATTGAGTGTACAAATAATATAAGATTATACATGAGGCAAAATTAGAAGATTTTCAACTCATAAACAATTTACCGCACCATTATCTTAGATTTGAGATATGCCGGTACTATTGCAAGAATCGACTTTCTAACCGATTTTTCGCCCATAAGCATTTCAACAATGATTCGTAGTGACTTTTCTGAATTAGTGAATCCTGAGCTACTCCATCCAGAGGATTTACCACTACTAGGTTTCATAAGTCTTCTTTGCAACCAATATCCCCATTTTAGATCTGATCCTATTTCTTTATTCCACCTTCGCTCGTATCTTGATATTGTTCCATCATAGTACTCATTCTTACGGATGCAGTGTGCTGCAGTTTGTGCTGCACTTATTCCGCCCATCATTGAATAATGAATACCTTCTCCACTTATCGGTGAACAATGACCAGCTGCATCTCCCGCAAGCATGATTCGTTTTCCATATGATGGGGTGACTACTCCACAAAGGGGCATGAGGGCGGAGTCTTTCTTCACTATCTTTCCTTTGGATAATTCACTACTAAAGGGTTCAACTTCATTAAGCAGATAATCAAGGTACTCGTGAGTCTTTCGTTTATTGCTACGAACTCTAGATACCAATCCTCCAGTTCCTACTACTGCTGTCCGTCCTCTTGGGAATATCCAGGTATAACCACTGGGCGAATATTTACTGCCATAGAGAAATGTGTTGGAATTCGTCAATTTTTCTTCTACTTTTATGTGGTACTGAAGGCCATATCCCATTGAAGTATTTGGGATTCGTGGCCTAATTGGGACAAATCTCTGAGTCACAGGATTTGCACCACTGGCATCAATAATTAATTTAGACCTGAAGGATTGTTCTTTTCCATTCTCTCTTCCAGATATTTTACAAAAAGCACTATTTGTTTCAACATTTGTGACCGGGAATCCGAAGTTGTGATAGTTCTTTGCTGAAGTCATATCCAGCAATGTCTTCCCCAAAGCACCTCTGCTAACATTCACACCAAGGGTTCTATCAAATTTTATTGTTGAGAGTTTTCTTCCCGAAAATTGTATCCGAACTTCTTTGATTTCATGTTGATCATCGATATGTGGAATTGAAAATTTGTCAATGGTCGATTGAGGGATAAAGCCTGCACAAGGTTTATTCTCACCAGGATTTAGGTCTCTATCAAACAACAGGTAATCTACATCAAGTTCTTCTAACTTAACCGCTGCTGATATTCCTGCAGGACCTGCACCAATTATTATAACATCAGTATCAATGCTCATAATATCCGTGCCTCTATCTTTCACGTTTAATCTTAAGGTCTTGGGTAAACTTTGCGAAAAATAATTTGTCTAAAGAAAAAACAAGTGTACGCTATGGATAAAATGAATGTTAGGCGTGTACCAACCCCCATGGACAATGGTTTCTAAGTGGTTTATATACACCACAATCCTGTGGTACACGCCAATGCTTGTATTGAAGGGGAGTACACGTTAACCCGTAGGAGTACACGTTTGGATAGGAGATGAGGAAATCGTAAGAGTTTTCACCGTGAATTTTGTCTTAGCAAATTGGTCAGAAGCACCTCTGACTTCGGAACCAAGTACAACAGTGTTTCTCTAACGTTTACAACATAGATTGATAGTACACGCTGGTATATTGTACCGTGTAATATCCAGATAGGACATTTGCAGGGGATTTCCCCTGAGGATTCCCCGCTATGTTCTTTCGTGAAATCCATCGAGAAGGTGTTTTTTTTGTATTTCCCATTTTTTTCTCTTTTCTATCGCTATTTACAATAGTTAATAATTATCCATTTTTCTCACTCAAGGATTGCCAATATTTCGAAAAGTCGTGTAGATATATATCTAATAATTATTGTAATTATTAATGAAAAAATGCTATTGAACAATTCATAATATATCGAATATAAAGAATGTCAAGGTATTACCCACACTTTTGTTTGAATCGAATACTTATTACATGATGAGAGACTACTTCGATTGGACTGCATTTGAGATTTATCTTCGAGCTGAACGAGGATTGTCTGATGTTAGTGCCCAAAAGGCAATTGATCTCCTAGCTACATTTGCTAAATCTGACTATGATAAACCATTGACACAAGTAAATCTCTCAGCTATTCAAAAAGGACTATACACGGCCTCAGAAAGATATTCTCCCAATAGCATCAATCTTGTAAAGAACACTCTCAGACATTGGATCAGGTTTGTCCGTGACGTGGATGACCTTAGTGATGTAAAAAGAGAAGCTACTTTTCTCGACCGCATAAAACGAATACTTGGTAGAAGTCCTGAATACGATTCTATTTTTGCTCAGCGTATTGAACGAATGCTCAAGAGTACGACCTCTACTCCCCGGCAAATGGATGGCCGTGAGGAACGATTGGGTATCACTGACATTGTTGAATTGATACAAGGTTCCAGATCTACAAAATGGAAAGCCCTTCTTGCATTCTCTTGGGATACTGCCTTTCGACCCGGAGAGTTAGTGAGTATTGATTATGAAGACATCTTACATAGAGGCGCAGAGTGGGCAGTACGTGTGAAACGTGAAAAGAGTGGTGAGTACCAACAACACGATATCATGACCTGGCTCTCCCACATGTGGTTCATCCCTTACTATGAGAATCATCCTACCAAGACAGGTCCCCTATTCCCCACGCGTACTGGTGAACGAATGACTGTCCATGCACTTGGTCAAAATATTAGTGACAGAGGGCGAAGATCAGATAGAAAGCTCTATGCATATACCATTAGAAAGAGTGCTGCTACATGGTGGGAACGCACAGGTCTCTTACCTACATCATCAATTCGAGCTAGGCTAGGGCATACCCAGAGGTCTCGTACCTTTGAGAAGCACTATCTTGCACTCTTCCATGAGGACTACACTGAGGATGTCGTTCGCGCACAGGGTCGATTCGTTCCAGGACGGCAGGAATATCACCAGCGTTACTGCATAGCTTGTGATACAATTAATCCTCCCGAGGATGATCCCTCCATTGCTTTACTTGGAAAACCATCGGATGTATGTATTAGGTGTGACAAACCTCTCATTGACCTAGATTAGAAATCTAAATTTCTATCCCTCAATTGCTCTCTCTTTATTGGATCTTCATTCGTTTCTTCTTCAATCATCATTCTATTCAATTTCTTTTTCTCATTTTTAATTTTTATTTTCATAGTATGCATCTTGTCTTAGTTCTCCTATAGGGTTTCGATTCATATACCTGTATATTCTGTAACTATAGGTTACTCTGAATAACCTATAGTTACAATGTGCCAAACAAGTCGTCGTAAATGCTTAGACTGTTCTAGGATGAGCATTTCTGTGAATTAAAAGACATTTTTTCAAAAAAGGATAGGTTCGATAACAAAAAAATAGTAAGAGTATGATAGACGATTGATGGTAATTAGAATCAGAAAAAAATGGTTGGGATCATTATTTTTGAATTTATAAGCAGTGATTAGAGTGCCGAAAATTCGAAAAGTATTGAGTGATAGTGCGATTTGGGTGCTTTAAGAATACTATTGATATCGTTCATGATTCAATAATCTACGGATACGTGGACCATTAGGAAAGGCGAACATCATTTATATCCCACGAATTGATTCTTTCGACAGATACAAAAAGGTACTCGCATTACTCTTTTGTTATATATTTGAGAGGGTCATATCTCTCAACAAAATGAAAGGATATGCGACTCTCTAGAAATATCATTCGGGGTAACTAAATGGTAACAATCTTCATCGTCGATGACGAGGCAATCTTGCACCGCCTGTACAAAGATGTCTTCAGTATAAAAGGTCACGAGGTTGTAGCAGATGCTTTTGATGGTGCAGAAGCTGTTGAGAAATATGTTGCCCTAGATCCGAAACCAGATGTGATTATTCTCGACCACAGGATGCCAAACAAGGATGGAATGCAGACTATGAAGGAAATCTTAGGTTTCGAACCACATGCAAAGATAGTCTTCATTAGTGCTGATGCTAATGTTAGAGAACAGGCAATGAGCAGTGGCGCCGCTAGTTTTGGATTAAAGCCTGTTACTATTAGACATATGCTTGATCTTGTCGAGAGTGCAGTATCTGGTCAATGAAATGTATCGATATTACTGGAATCAGACTACAACTAGGGGTTTGTTACTCTGAATAATGATGATCATTCAGGCGTTATTGTTGCTGGTGAAGTTCCTCTTCTTAGAGTACTTCTTAAAATGGCTCTTGAAGATTCTGGTTTTGAGGTGATAGCTGAAGCAGAAAATGTTGAAGAATTACTGATTGAGTGTAAGGGCAATAGTCCTTCTGTCGTTCTTATTGATTTTAATATCGAGCAAGAAGATATTGTGCGCCTAATTGAAAATCTCCTTGATATTGATCCTGTTGTAGCTATTGTTGTTATCTCTGATCTTGTTGAAGGTCAGAATGAAACTGTCCTAGCTGCGGGTGCTCGAGCTTTTCTCCAGAAGCCATTCAGCATGTTTGATATGACTGATATTGTTAGAAAAGTAAAGCCTGTCTATTAATCATAGTTTAGATTTGACCAGTGAATATTGCTTAGCAAGCTACAACAAATTACACCATATTGCTAAATTTAATCTTACACCACTTTTCTAAATTTGAATGAGAACACACATGAAAGCTTTATCTCGTGTTATCCAAATAGTACGCGAAGGAAAGCACTAGAAGCCTTTTGATGGTGATTTAAGGTGAAACGTGTGCACAAAACCCCTAAATATTGCTGAGAGAGGTTAAAGAGAACGTTGCCAAAAGATCCAATCATTCCCGAATTCATGATGTATAGACCTGGTCTGGAGGAGTCTGAATTAGAGGAGATTGCTAGTCGATTAGCAGTACATGTTCGCAGCACAAAAGATCGTTTTTTGCAGTTTACTGATATCCTATTGGAGTATGTTGGCGGGGGTGAATGGAGAAACCGTAGCCCAGCATTTCTCGCTATGTGTGCAAAAGCATGCTTCTTAAGAGGTATGTATGGCTATAATCAGATTCTTGCAAAAGACAATCAAAGCCTAAATTGTAAAGGATACGCCGCCGCAGCATATTGCCGGCAAAGTTTAGATCCAAGATGGGTGAATAATCTAAGGAACATAACAAATCAAGCTTGGCAAGCAAAAGATTACATTACATTTGCTGAATTATCGGGACAACTCGCATCAATATTGATGGACCTCGGATATACCGACCATGCACAGGTCGTAGCATCAGAGAGTATTGATAAAGTCACGCTTGCAACAGCGCAAGATTCTAGCATCCGTAATATGGTTCAAGCAGCACTCTTGAGACCTCGCATCATCCTTGCATATATCGCTGGGTCCACAGAATCCAAAGAAGAAGCGCTCATCCGTTTAGATTCAGCTCATGATACGGCAATGTTGCTTGATCATCAACTTGCTCTTAATGATATTCGATATTATCGTGGAATGGCTTTTGAGGATACTTTCGAACATGATCGTGCGATGGCTCTTGCAACATCAGCATTACGTCAATACGAGAGGATGGGCTATTTACCCGGAGTTGCAGATGCAAGAAATCTAAGAGGTGTCATTTACATCAATCTTGGTCAAATGCAAGATGCAAGAGATCAGTTCGAAGAATTGCTTATTATTCAACAACAACTAAACAATCAGATAGGATTAGCAAGAACGCTCATCAATGTTGGTGAGATTGATAGAAATCTCGATCAAATTGACCAGATGGAAACATACAATCAGCGAGCATTAGAGATTAGTCAAGAAGCAGAATACATGCGTGGAATAACTGTAGCAACAATAAACCTTGGCGATGTCGAACTCCGAAAAGGTAACGTACAGAAAGCTCTCGAATTTTATGAGAAATCTATTCGATTATCTGAAGGTGCAGGAATGAGACAAACACTAACTTTGGTTCATCTCGTTGCAGGTGATGCTCATTTTTTGCTTGATGAGATGGATAAGGCGCGTCACCATTATGAACGTGCTGCAGTAACTGCTGTTGAAATTGGTCATAGGGTGTATGAATTCAATGCGCGTGTTAGCACAGTAGTCACTCGATGGGCAAATGAAGAAAAACCCGACAGAGATCTTATAGACATGATTAGAAAGAATATCGGCGAAACATCTGACTGGCTCAAAGCGTCTGATTCCTCACTCATGATAGAAGTGAGGAGAAAAGTCTTGGATGACCCTGCATCTGATAATAATCTCTGCATTTTCTTCGACAGTGAGAAATGCTTTGAATGCAGAGTTGAGCGGAATAGCCTTCGGAAGGAATGTATTGGCAATCTTTTCTGGATGGGTAATCTATGTCCTCATTTCCGCGACTTTCTAACAAAACTGGATGAGTAGTCAAACAATCCTAAGATTCATTTATGAATAGAATCTCTTGATATAAGAGGGACGTCCGATGTTAGAAGGTAAGATGATACAACTCGTGCCTCTAGAAGAACGTCATCTAGATGACATTATGAAGGGATTCAATAATCCTGAGATGCGTAAGTTCATTGGTGGGTTTATCCCTGTGACAAGTGAAGCTGAACGAGAGTGGATTCAAGCATGTCAGCAACAAATGAAGAACAGATCCGGTTTTGTTTTTGTCATTGAAGAGGCTTCGGACCAGAGGTTCATTGGTGCTTGTTCTCTAAATGCTATCAATTGGATATCAAAATCGTCAGGTATTGGTATTGCTATTCACAGTCCTCAAGATTGGGAGAAGGGATATGGCACTGAAGCTATGCAGTTGCTAATCGATTTTGCCTGGAAGCATCTGAATTTACGAAGAATTGATCTTTCTGTTTATGCATTTAATGAACGAGCTAGGCATGTGTATGAAAAACTTGGTTTCAAACTATGGGGGACTGCTCATGAACAGTATTTCATTGACGGAGAATACCGTGATACTCACCACATGGAGATATTTCGAGATAATAAATAATCCATAAAATCGAGGAATTAATGAGCGGGATAGTCTTTTATTCTAAAATACTCGTTTAGTCAATACGCAACATTAGGTGACCAAACAAATGAGCTCTCAGGGTGCAATACCACCCAGTTTAAGTGATGTATTAGAATCAATATCAAGTTATATTATCTTGGTGCGTCCAATGGTAGCAAAAGGGTTCTTCGATTATGATTTGATTGTAATCGTATAAAGGTGAGTTCATGAACTCGAATAGCAAGAAAATTTTAGTCGTTGATGACGAAGACCTTACAACGGAACTGGCTAAGACGTTTTTAGAAAAACATGGATTTGAAGTGATTATCGCTTCTGATGGAGAAGAGGGGCTCAATATGGCAGAGGCTGAAAATCCAGATCTAATTCTCCTAGATGTAATATTACCTATTTTAGATGGTTTTGCAGTCTGTAGAAGATTGAAAGAGAAAGAGAAATTCAAACATACACCCGTACTGATATTTACAGCAAAAGGTCTCAGTAGTGATATTGAGAAAGGTAAGGCTGTTGGAGCTGATGAATATATCGTGAAACCCTTCTCGGGTAAAGCACTAGTTGCAACGATAAGAAAGCATCTTGGAATTGATGACCCAAATTGAAAATAAGTGATATCTTGTAATATTAATCCGGGTTGATAGTGAACTCGTCATCTTCTTCTATATCACTATCCAATTTCTTTCTAGTATTTGTCTGTTCGTGGTTTTGAAATAGATTCTCAAAGAGTTTGATTGTCTGTTTTACTGTTTCTGACCAAATGTCGTGGGCATCCTGTTCTGGGTCAGGTCCTTGATGTCTTATTGGATCAACCAAGGAACGTACTTTTTGACAACTCTCTTCATCCCAATCAGCTTGATCCATGATTTCTTCTATTCTTCTGATAATTTTTCCACGAAGTGAAGCAAATCGCAAGCGTTCTTCATCGATGTCTAAGAGTCGTTTGTTAACCTTACCAAGTTCTCTGAGAAGGTTCCTAACAGCAGCTACATCAGGTCTAGCTTCAGGAACAATGAATCCTTTTGGGATAAGAAACTGACCCGTTCCCTCTCTTCTCGTAACACGGACAGCAAATACATCGGGAAGGATGGTTGTAGAAAGTCCGAATCTTGCATTGAGTCGATAGTAGACTC
>Ga0307425_1002435_pt1 | contig 10493 bp, 9 predicted proteins | sample SalMarWE160330MG_FD_202152 | JGI IMG/M metagenome (GOLD analysis project Ga0307425, IMG submission 202152) | Salt marsh sediment microbial communities from the Plum Island Ecosystem LTER, Massachusetts, United States - WE1603-30 | ecosystem: Environmental > Aquatic > Marine > Intertidal zone >...
TTCAAGGTTGGTCCTTCATCTACGAAGGTGGTGCCGACAAAGAGGTCTTCCGGCTTGGTATGAAGAGTACGCTCCGCGTTGGCAACCGCGCTGTTGAGCACTTTCTCAACCACCTCGGCTGCGGCTCTCGGCGTGAACCTGAGAATCGCGCGAGCATCCTCGATGGACTTGCCACGAATGAGGTCGATCACCAGTCGGGCTTTGCGCGGGCTTACCCGCACGTAGCGTGCAACTGCTCTGGCTTCCATACGTTCTACCTCTTGCCCTTCTTGTCGGAGGCCTTGTGGCCACGGAAGGTCCGCGTCGGCGAGAACTCACCGAGCTTGTGACCGACCATCGACTCGGTGATGTACACCGGAACGTGCTTGCGGCCATCGTGAACGCCGACCGTGTGGCCAACCATCTCCGGGAAGATGGTCGAGCTGCGCGACCACGTCTTGACGACCTTCTTCTCGCCGGCCTCGTTCATCGATTGAATACGCTCGAGAAGGCGGGGCTCCACGAACGGGCCTTTCTTCAGACTTCTGCTCACTGTCGAATCAGCTCCCTCTTACCTTCCGTGAGCACTACTTCTTGCGGCGTCGAATGATCAGACGACTCGACGCCTTCTTCTTGCTGCGAGTGCGGTGTCCCTTGGTCGGAACACCCCATGGCGTGACCGGATGCCGACCAGCGGACTTGTTCTTGCCTTCGCCTCCGCCGTGCGGATGGTCAACCGGGTTCATGGCCGTGCCTCGAACGGTTGGGCGCTTGCCCTTCCACCGCGCACGCCCTGCCTTGCCGATCTTGATGTTGCCGTGCTCGGCATTGCCCACTTCGCCGACGGTCGCTCGGCAGGTCACCAGCACGCGACGCATCTCCGAGGACGGCATGCGCAGAATCGCGTAGTCGCCCTCCTTACCCATGAGCTGGATCGAAGTGCCCGCCGATCGAGCCATCGCCGCGCCCTTGCCAGGTTGCAGCTCAACGGCGTGGACGACCGTGCCCACCGGAATGTCGGCGAGCGTGAGTGTGTTGCCGGCGCGAATATCCGAACCCGCGCCAGACGTCACCGTGTCACCAACATTGAGTCCGCGCGGGGCGAGAATGTAGCGCTTGTCGCCATCCGCGTAGTGAAGCAGGGCGATTCTCGCCGAGCGGTTGGGGTCGTACTCGATAGTGGCGACCTTGGCTGGGACGCCATCCTTGGTGCGCTTGAAATCGATCACGCGGTAGCGACGCTTGTGCCCGCCGCCCTGATGCCGCGTGGTGATACGCCCGTTGTTGTTGCGCCCACCCTTCTGAGGTAGCGGCTCCAGAAGCGACTTCTCGGGAGTCGTGCTCGTAATCTCCGAGAAGTCCGAGACCGTCTGGAAACGGCGACCCGGTGAAGTCGGCTTGTATTGCTTGAGTCCCATCTCATCTCCTTCCGTCCGATTGCCGCTTGTCGCCTGGGACTGGCGGAGGTTCCCGCCGACGACTACGACTCCGGACTACCACGGTGCCGGGCGGCTCCATATCGAGCCGCTTCCCGCCACCCCAAAGCCTCGTTTGCAGAGGCCCTTCCTACCTAGTGGGCCTGGAAGAACTCAATCGAATCGCCCTCTCTGAGGGTGACGATGGCCTTCTTCCAGTCTCGCGTCTTTCCTTTGGCGACGCGTACGCGCCTCGGCTTGCCGGTCACGTTCATCGTATTGACGCTAGTGACCGTCACGCCAAAGATCTCCGAGACCGCATCGGCGATCTGCGGCTTCGAGGCGGTCTTAGCAACCTCGAAGGTGTAGCGATTGTGCTCGATCAAGTCGTAGGACTTCTCCGAGATGACCGGACGGATGACGATGTCGCGAGGTTCGTACATCAGGACAGCACTCCCTCAAGCCAGCTCAGAGCAGGTTTGCTGAACAAAATCGCCGCATTGTTGACTAGGTCGTAGGTGTTGGCCTCCGACGCCGCGATCACGCGGGTCTTGGCCAAGTTGCGGAAGGACAGGATCGTGTTGACGTCGTCATCAGGCACAACCACGGTGACACGACCCGCGATGCCGAGAGACCGAAGAAGCTCAGCAGCTTGCTTGGTTGACGGCTGATCGAACGAGAACCCATCAATCACCTGTAGCTCCCCGTCGGCAAGCTTCGCCGAGAGTGCCGAGCGCATGGCAAGCTTCACAACCTTGTTGGGCACCTTGAATCCGTAGGCGCGGGGATGCGGACCGAAGACAACACCACCGCCTGCCCACTGCGGAGCACGAGTCGTGCCCTGACGCGCCCGACCGGTGCCCTTCTGGCGCCATGGCTTCTTGCCACCGCCACGCACGTTGCCGCGAGTGAGCGTGGAATGCGTCCCCGCGCGACGCGCCGCCTGCTGGCTGCGCACCACCTGGTGAACCGCAAACGGGTTCGGCTCTATGCCGAAGACACCGTCAGCAAGATCGGCAGTGCCGACCTTCTTCCCCGTCTTGTCCTTTACATCGATCTTGGCCATCTTCAGCAATCTCCTTGGATGTGTTCGCGCCTAGGCCACGCGGATGGTCAGAAGGGCATTCTTACCACCTGGAACAGCGCCCTTGACGAGTAGCAGGTTCTGCTCGGAGTCGATCTTGACGACCTCAAGATTGCGAACCGTGACCGTCTCTGCACCCATGTGACCAGGGAGTCTCAGTCCCTTGAAAACGCGGGACGGCGTTGCACACTGACCGACCGAACCTGGGGCTCGGTGGAAGTGCGAACCGTGACCGCCCGGACCGCCTTTGAAGTTGTGTCGCTTCATGACGCCGGCGAAACCCTTGCCCTTGCTCGTGCCAGTCACATGCACGGTCTTGGCATCGCTCAAGGCGTCCACGGTGATTGTCTGGCCGACTTTGTACTCGTCGCCGTCTCCGAGTCGCACTTCCGCAAGATGCCTCTTGGCTTCAACCTTGGCCTTGTCAAAGTGCCCCTTCATCGGCTTGTTGACCCTCGCGGTGTCACCAAAGCCGATCTGCACGGCGCGGTATCCGTCGCGCTTGTCTGTCTTGACTTGCGTGATCACGCAAGGGCCAGCCTCGATGACAGTGACTGGAAGCAGCTTGTCATCGTCGCTCCAGACCTGCGTCATGCCGAGTTTGCGGCCGAGTATCGTCGTGGTCATGTCCTCTTCCTAACCTCCGGCGGTCATGGAACCTGTTGCGACGCCCTCGCGACGCACCTCCAGCGGACCGCACTTCCCAACACCGGCAGCCCTGCGGGCAGCGGCCGATGATTCTACCAGAACCTAGAGCTTGATCTCGATGTCTACGCCAGCGGGCAGATCGAGACGCATGAGCGAGTCAACCGTCTTGGGCGTGGGCTCAAGAATGTCGATCAGACGCTTGTGCGTCTTCATCTCGAACTGCTCGCGACTGTCCTTGTTCACGTGCGGCGAGCGGATTACGCAGTACAGACTGCGCTCCGTCGGCAACGGAATCGGGCCTGAAACCTTGGCGCCAGTCTTTTGCGCGGTATCCACGATCAGCTTGGTGGACTGGTCCACAATCTCATGATCGTAGCCCTTCAGTCGGATCCTGATCTTCTGGTTCGCCAACTCTCTACCCTCCGTCAGATGCGGTACCCAGCGCACGTCACTGGGCCTGCTCAAGTTCTCTTCTACGCGTTGCCGCCGGACTTGCTCACGATCTCCTCGGCCACGGACTTCGGTACTTGCTCGTAGGCCTTGAACTGCATGGTGTACGCTGCGCGACCCTGCGTCTTTGAGCGCAGATCAGTCGCGTAGCCGAACATCTCAGAAAGCGGCACCTTGGCGCTCACAACCTGAGCATTGCCGCGGGGTTCCATGCTGTCGATATGGCCCCGGCGACGATTGAGATCGCCGATGACGTCGCCCATGAACTCCTCGGGAGTATTGACTTCGACCGCCATCATCGGCTCGAGAAGCACCGCCGAACTCTTGCGCAGGCCCTCCTTGATCGCCATAGACCCGGCTATCTTGAAGGCCATCTCCGAGGAATCGACCTCGTGATAGCTGCCGTCGATCAGTTCGACCTTGATGTCCACCACGGGAAAACCCGCGAGCACGCCTGAGTTCAGCGACTCCTGAATCCCCTTGTCGACCGACGGGATGTACTCTTTGGGAATCGAACCGCCGACGATCTTGTTGGCGAACTCATAGCCAGCGCCCGGCTCCTGAGGCAAGACATTGATGACGACGTGGCCGTACTGGCCGCGGCCACCAGACTGTCGGGCGAACTTGAGATCGATGTTGTCGGCCCGCTTGCCTGCGGTCTCACGGTAGGCGACCTGCGGCTTGCCGACGTTGGCTTCGACCTTGAACTCGCGCAGCAGACGATCGACGATGACCTCGAGGTGCAGCTCGCCCATCCCCGCGATAATGGTCTGGCCCGTCTCTTGATCGGTGCGAACGCGGAAGGTCGGATCTTCCTCGGCGAGCTTGGCAAGCGCAACGCCGAGCTTGTCCTGCTCGGCCTTGGTCTTGGGCTCGATAGCGATATCGATGACCGGATCCGGGAAGACCATGGATTCAAGCATCACCGGCGCGTTTTCCGCACACAGCGTGTCACCGGTGGTCGTGTTCTTGAGCCCAACAGCGGCGACGATGTCTCCCGCCGAGACCCCGTCGACATCCTCGCGGTGATTGGCGTGCATCTGCAGCAGACGCCCGATGCGCTCTTTGTGGCCCTTGGTCGAGTTCAGCAGATAGCTGCCTGAGCTCTGTGAGCCGGAGTAGACCCGGAAATACGTCAGCTTGCCGACAAAGGGGTCCGTCATGACTTTGAAGGCCAGCGCGGCGAACGGCGCATTGGGGTCTGCCGGGCGCTCGACTTCCTCGCCCGTCTTGAGGTCCTCCCCCTTGATGGCTGGAATGTCGAGGGGAGACGGCAAGTAGTCGACCACTGCGTCAAGCAGCGGTTGAACGCCCTTGTTCTTGAAAGACGCGCCGCAGACGACCGGGGTGAGCGCGTTCGCGATGCACGCAGTCCTCAGCGCCTTCTTGATCTCCCCCGTGGTGATCTCCTCTTCCTCGAGGAACTTCATCATGAGGTCGTCGTCGTTCTCGGCAGCTGCTTCGATCATGTCATGCCGATATATCTCGGCGTCATCGGCAAGTTCGGCGGGAATCTCGCCCACGGTGGGGTTGATGCCCTTGTCGTCCTCGTTGAAGAAGATAGCGTTCATCTCAATGAGGTCAACGATGCCCGTGAACGAGTCTTCTGCGCCTATCGGCAGTTGAATTGGCACCGGTCGCGCGCCGAGACGCGTCTTCATCATGCCGACGACGTTGTAGAAGTCGGCGCCGGAGCGGTCCATCTTGTTGATGTAGGCCACGCGCGGGACGCCATACGTGTCTGCTTGACGCCACACCGTCTCGGATTGCGGCTCCACGCCGCCAACAGCACAGAAGACCGCCACGGCACCGTCAAGCACTCTCAGCGAGCGCTCGACCTCGACCGTGAAGTCGACGTGACCAGGCGTGTCGATGATCTGGATCCGGTGGTCCTTCCAAAAAGCGGTGGTCGCGGCGGACGTAATCGTAATGCCGCGCTCCTGCTCCTGAACCATCCAGTCCATCGTTGCCGCACCGTCGTGAACCTCACCGATCTTGTGCGTCTTGCCGGTGTAGTAGAGAACACGCTCGGTCGTGGTCGTCTTACCGGCGTCAATATGAGCCATGATCCCGATATTGCGGGTGTTGGCGAGCGGATATTGCGAAGTAGCCATGAAGCTGAGGACCTCTATCTCGTCAGTGTCTCGATTGGTTACCAGCGATAGTGCGAGAAGGCGCGGTTGGACTCGGCCATCTTGAACAGATCCTCACGGCGCTTGACCGAAGACCCCGTCCCGTTGGCGGCATCCATGATCTCCGCCGCAAGCCGCTCCGGCATTGTCTTCTCGCGACGAGCGCGAGAAAACGTGACGATCCAGCGGATGGCGAGCGTGGTCGAACGCCTGGAGTTGACTTCCACCGGAACCTGGTACGTCGCGCCACCAACACGCTTCGGACGCACCTCAAGGGTCGGACGGACGTTGTCCATGGCCTTCTTGAACGTCGCAAGCGGATCTGATCCCGTGCGCTGCTCGACGACGTTGAACGCGCCGTAGACGATGTTCTCGGCAGTCGACTTCTTGCCGTGCAGAAGGATCTTGTTCACCAGCTGCGTGACGAGCCGGTTGTTGTAGACGCTGTCAGGAGCGATCTCTCGCCGGACAGCAGCTGCGCGCCTTGGCATGTACCTTTTCTCCTCTACCGTTCGAAACTGTCGCCGGGACTCTCCCTAGCGGGTCGCCCTCAAGCTGGAGTTCTTGGTGGGCTACGGCGCCTATCGCCGTCAGCTCGATCCGTGTGCTAGCTGGGCTTCTTTGCGCCGTAGCGAGACCGCGCTTGAGCGCGATTGGTCACCGCAGCGCAGTCCAGGGCGGCACGAACGATCTTGTAGCGAACGCCAGGCAGATCCTTCACACGACCACCACGCACCAGCACGATGCTGTGCTCCTGCAAGTTGTGCCCGATACCCGGGATGTAGGCGGTCACTTCCATCCCATTGGTCAAACGCACACGAGCAACCTTGCGAAGCGCCGAGTTCGGCTTCTTGGGCGTCGTCGTGTACACGCGAGTGCACACGCCGCGCTTCTGCGGATTGCCCTTGAGGGCCGGCGTCTTGCTCTTCTCGACTGCCTGCTTGCGGCCCTTGCGGACCAGCTGATTGATTGTGGGCAAGCTACACTCCTTCGTCGAACGTGTCGTGCTCGTCATCTCGAAGGTCGCGCAGTTCGCCCAGACCGCCGAGCATGAAGTCACAAGGTGGCACTCTAGCAATCACGCCGAGGCATGTCAAACACAACGCGCCCGGGCGTATCTATGCTTCGGCTTCATTCCTGTGGGCGCACAAACGCCCCGGCCAAAGTTCAGCCGGGGCGCCCTAGAATTCGGGAGTTCTACACCAAGATCGTCAGGCCGTTGGCCTCAAGTCCCTCTTTGACTTCTTCAACCGCCTTCTGGCCGACACCAGGCAAGCCCAGCAGGTCGTCTTCGCTCTTCCCGCGCAGGTCCGCCACGGTCTCAATGCCTGCCTCGGCAAACTTGTTGACCCACCGAGTTGAGACGCCGATGTCTGTCAGGGTAAGCGCCGAGAGTTCCTCGGCAGGTGACATCTCGATCTCTTCGATCTCAAAGGTCTCGGTCGGACCTGGAAGCTCCGCGTTCGGATCGAACGTCATGCCGGTGAACGCCGAGACGTCGATGTCGCGCTCTTCAAGCTCGAGATCTGCAAACGCGCTCTCGAAGTCTGCCTCTGAGAGCACTGTGGGCTCGGGAGTGACCGGCAGCAAGGCCTCGATCTCCTTGAGCTCCTCGGGTGCCCACTCAGGTAGCGGACCTTCTGCCGCACCCTCGGCCTCGATGTGCTGACCCTTGTACGTCAGTTTGACACCGCGATAGCGCTTCATGCCAGTGGCCGCAGGAATCAGCTTGCCGATGATCACGTTCTCCTTCAGACCAAGCAGGTTGTCCTCTTTGCCGGCGATCGCCGCATCAGTGAGCACGCGAGTGGTCTCCTGGAATGAAGCTGCCGAGAGATAACTGTCAGTGGCAAGCGAAGCCTTGGTGATGCCGAGCAGTGTCGGGTGACCCTTAGCGGGTTCGCCTCCCGCCGCAAGCGCATCGCCGTTCGCGGCAGCGAACTCAAGACGATCGACCAGCTGGCCCGGCAGGAAGCCCGCGTCGCCCGGCTCCGTCACGGAAACCTTGCGCAGCATCTGGCGGCTTATGACCTCGATATGCTTGTCATTGATGTCGACGCCTTGGGAGCGATAGACGTCCTGCACCTGCTCAACAATGTAGCGCAGCGTCTCGTTCGGACCCTTGAGATGAAGCAGGTCGTGCGGGTTGACCGACCCCTTGGTCAGCTGCTGACCAAGTCCGATGGTCGATCCGTCCACGACCCCCGGAAGCAGGGTAGCTCGGCGAGACACGGTATAGCTCTTCTCGTGACCCTCTTCATCGGTGACCGTGAGTTTGCGGGTCTTGTCTTCGTTCTCGAGCTTGAGGACTCCCGCGACCTCGGCCAGGATCGCCTGGCCTTTGGGCTTGCGAGCCTCAAAGAGCTCCGTGACGCGGGGAAGACCGTGCGTGATGTCCTCACCCGCGACGCCACCGGTGTGGAACGTGCGCATGGTGAGCTGCGTGCCCGGCTCGCCGATTGATTGCGCGGCAATGATCCCGACCGCTGTGCCGATATCGACGGGACGGCTGCTCGCCAAGTCCCAGCCATAGCAGGCCTGACAGATGCCGTGCTTCGCATGGCAGGTCATCACCGTGCGACCAACCACCGTGGTCACGCCCTTCTCGCGCAACTCCTCGAGCTGAGCATCCGAGGAGACGTACTCGCCGGCCTCAAGCACGATCTCGCCAGTCTCCGCGTTGACGGCTGGCTCAAGCAGGCACCGGCCCACAAGGTTGTGATCGACGCTGCCGTCGCTCTTGAGCAGGCTGAAGGCTACACCCTCGTCCGTGCCGCAGTCCGACTCGCGTACGATGACGTCTTGTGCCACGTCGACCAGGCGACGTGTCAGATATCCGGAGTCGGCGGTTCGAAGGGCCGTGTCGGCAAGACCTTTGCGAGCACCGTGCGTGGAGATGAAGTACTCGAGAACCGTGAGGCCCTCTCGGAAGTTCGCCTTGATCGGGCGATCGATGATGTCGCCCTTCGGGTTCGCCATCAGACCACGCATACCAGCCAGCTGACGGATTTGCTTGATGTTTCCTCGCGCTCCGGAGTACGCCATCATGTAGATGGGGTTGAACTTGTCGAACGCCTCGCCCATCGCATCGCCCACGTCTTCGTTGGCACGCGTCCAGATTTCGACAATCTGACGGTGGCGCTCGTCATGGGTAATAAGGCCATCCTCGTACTGGCCCTCAATCTTGGTGACAGCATCGTCGGCGGCGGCTAGGATCTCCGGCTTCTTCTCCGGAATCATCGCGTCGTAGACCGAGACGGTCACGCCCGCGCGAGTCGCGTAGTGGAAGCCAAGGCGCTTGAGCTCGTCAAGAATGGCGGCCATCTGCGTGGTGGAGTAGCGAACCGAGCAGTCCTCGACAATCCGGCCGATGCCCTTCTTGTCGATCTCGTGGTTGATGTAGGGATGATCGTCGGGCAGGCCGCGGTTGAACGTGATGCGTCCCACCGTCGTGCGGATGCGTCGACCAGCCTCGACCTGCTCGAACGTGCCCGGTGCCGTCTCGACCGTCAGATCCTCCGTGAGCCGCACCTCAATTGCCGCCTGAAGGTCCAGATCGCTTCTCGCATCGTAGGCCAGCAATGCATCGTCCATCGATGCGAACGCACGCCCTTCGCCCTCGATGGTCTTCTCGGGCGTACTCGTGCGATCGGCCGTCAGATAGTACAGACCGATGACCATGTCCTGCGTCGGCGTGGTAAGCGGACGCCCATGTGCCGGCGACTTGACGTTGTTGGTAGACAGCATCAGGATGCGTGCCTCTGACTGCGCCTCGGTTGAGAGCGGCAGGTGAACCGCCATCTGGTCGCCGTCGAAGTCAGCGTTAAACGCCGTGCACACAAGCGGGTGAATCCGAATGGCTTTGCCTTCGACCAGGATTGGCTCGAAGGCCTGAATGCCGAGCCTGTGCAGCGTAGGCGCGCGGTTGAGCATGACAGGGTGCTCGCGGATGACTTCCTCGAGCACGTCCCAGACCACGCCCTTCTGGCGATCAACCATTCGCTTGGCGCTCTTGATGTTCTGCGCATGGTCGAGGTCGACAAGTCGTTTCATCACAAACGGCTTGAAGAGCTCGAGTGCCATCGTCTTGGGCAGACCGCACTGGTGAAGCCTCAGTTCCGGTCCGACCACGATGACCGAGCGGCCCGAGTAGTCAACACGCTTGCCGAGAAGGTTCTGGCGGAAGCGCCCCTGCTTGCCCTTGAGCATGTCCGAGATGGACTTCAGCGGGCGATTCCCAGGACCTGTGACCGGACGGCCGCGGCGTCCGTTGTCGAAGAGCGCGTCAACGGCCTCCTGCAGCATCCGCTTCTCGTTGTTGACGATGATCTCGGGAGCGCCGAGATCCAGCAGCCTCTTGAGGCGATTGTTCCTGTTGATCACTCGGCGGTACAGATCGTTGAGGTCTGATGTCGCGAAACGGCCGCCATCGAGCTGCACCATCGGGCGCAGATCCGGCGGGATCACGGGAACGGCGTCTAGGATCATCCACTCCGGACGGTTGTTGCTGCGAAGCAACGCGTCCACAACCTTCAGACGCTTGATCGCCTTCTGACGCTTCTGGCCCTTGCCGTCACGGATCATCACGCGAAGCTCTGTCGCAAGCTCATCGAGATCGAGCTGTGAGAGAAGGTCCTTGACCGCCTCGGCGCCCATGCCACCGCGGAAGTAGTCGCCAAAGCGAAGCTTCATCTCACGATAGAGCGTCTCGTCGTTAATGAGAGTCTTCACGGAGAGCTTCACGAACGTGTCGAAGGCCTCCTGGAAGAGCGCCTTGCGATCCGC
>Ga0307425_1002436_pt1 | contig 10493 bp, 12 predicted proteins | sample SalMarWE160330MG_FD_202152 | JGI IMG/M metagenome (GOLD analysis project Ga0307425, IMG submission 202152) | Salt marsh sediment microbial communities from the Plum Island Ecosystem LTER, Massachusetts, United States - WE1603-30 | ecosystem: Environmental > Aquatic > Marine > Intertidal zone >...
TCAGGTCTCCTCGACGAGAGTTCCACGGCCCGCTGCGTGCCGTTCGAGCGCCGCCTCCCACATCGCGCGCGTCTTCGCCAGCAGCGCGCCTCGTTCAAAGGCGGCTTGCACGTGCGCGCGGCCGCGCTCGCCGAACTCGCGGCGCTCGTCGTGCTCGAGCAGGTAGATGAGCCGCTCGGCCAGGGCCAGCTCGTCGCCGATCGAGACGATGAAGCCGGTCTCGCCGTCGCGGATCGCGTCGTGGGCGCCGGCGAAGTCGGTTGCCACGACGGGCTTGCCGGCCGCGGCAGCCTCGACGAGCGCCATGCAGGTGCCCTCGTAGATCGACGTGATGGCGAACACGTCGCAGCCGCCGTAGTAACCGACGAGCTCGTCGTGGTCGACGCGACCGACAAACTCAACGTGTTGCCCGATGCCGAGGCGGGCGGCGAGGCGGCGAAGCCGCTCGCGATCGCTCCCGTTCCCCACGACGAGCAGCAGGACGTTCTGAATGCGCTCGGCGACAATGGCGATCGCCCCAAACAGGGTCGGCAGGTCCTTTTGGCGCTCGAGCCGGCCGACGAACAACACGATCGGGCGTCGCGCGCCGCCCGAGTACTTGCGGCGCACCATGCGGCCGTCGGCCTCGAGCAGCTCGTGCGTCTCGACGAGGAACGGGACGTGGTGGATCTGCGCCGGCACGAGGCCGAGCTGCGGAGCGAGGCGGTCGAGCCTCCGCTTCTCGGGCGAGGTGGAGACGCGCACGACGTCGGCGCGCCTCAGAACACGACGAGCGAGAAGATCGAACAGGCGGTTGCGGAGCCGCTCGCGCACGAAGTAGGGGTTCCCGAGCATGTCGGCCATGACGTGCACGACGAGGGCGACGTCGTGCGCGCGCTTGAGCCTGGTCCCCAAGAGCCCGACGGAGAACGGATCGCGCACGGAGACGACGTTGATGCGCCGCTGCCTGATGAGGCGCGCGCCGATCTCGAAGCCGTCGCGCAGGAAGCGTCGGCGCGACGCCGAGTTCGACGGCACGACCAGGCAGTTGTGCCACAGCTTGCGCTCGGCGAGCCGCTCCGGGCCGAGCGTGCGCGTCAGGATCACGTACTCGTCGGCGAGCTCGGCCATCGCGGCCTGGCGGCGCTGCTCGTAGTTGAGCGCGCCCGCGTCGCCCTGCTCGAGGAGGGCCGTGCCGGTCGTGATGGAGAGGATTCGCAGCTCGCTCACCGCCGTCTCCCTGTCAGCTCGTGCAGCAACGCCTCGGTCCGGTCGGCCGTCGCCGACCACGGGAACCGGTGCGCCGTGCTTCGTGCGTTCTCGACGAGCCGTTGCCGAAGGGTCGCGTCGTCGAGCAGGCGCACGAGCGCCTCGACGATCTGCGGCGCGTTGTCCTTTTCGAAGAGCAGCCCGTTCTCATCGTCGCGCACCAGCTCGGCGGTGCCGCACTCGGCCGCCGCGGCGACCGGCGTGCCGAGGGCCATTGCCTCGAGCACGACATGCGGATGGCCCTCGTAGCCCGAGTTGAGCACGAGGCACGAGGCGAGGCGCAGCAGGCCCCCCACGGTCGCACGGCCCGCCGGCGGCAGGAACCGCACGCGGTCGGCAACGTGCATGCGCTCGGCGATGGCGCCAAGGGCGGTGCGTTCCGGGCCGTCTCCGACGATGACGAGCCCGAGGTCGTCGGGCAGCTTCGGCAACACGCGCACGAGTGTGTCACAGCCCTTCCAGTTTGTCAGCCGCCCCGCGTAGAGCAGGAATCGCTGCGGCAGCGCGTGGGCGGCACGCAGCGCGTCGAGGTCTGCCATGGCGGCCGCGCGCAGGAACTCGTCGGTCACGCCGTTCGGGATGACGTGAATGTGCGCACCGACGCCCCAGCCTGCGACGACGGTCCGCAGGAACTCGCTCGGCACGATGACGGCCCGGGCGCGGCGCAGACACCGGGTGCGCACGCGCTGCCAGCGGGGGATCGGCCCCGAGTGCTCTGCGCGCTGAAACGCGGTGAACTCTTGGGTGGTCAGACCGCGGTTGCGCGCGCGCTCCCACGCGGTGTCGCCGACGACCCTGACGGCGCACGGCCGGCGCGCGACGGCATTGGCGATCGTCGTCGCCTCGACGAGCCCGGCGACGAGGAGCACGTCGCTGCGCGCGGCCAGGCGCGCGATCTGCAGCACGGCGTGCGCGCGCCGTGTGCGGGATCGACGTGGGATGCGCGTGACGCGGAACGGCCAATCGGACCGCCGGCCGCGGCCGTCGCTGTAGGTCACGACCTCGACGGCGTGACCCTGCTCGACGAGCGCGGTGCAGAGCGCGGCCACGTACGTGGCGGGGCCGCCGATGTCCGGCGGGAAGATGCCTGTGACCAGACCGACGCGCATGCCGCTGCTCCTGGATCAGCCGGCCGCAGCCCGCGCCAGCTCGGCGCACGCGGCGTCGGCGTCGAGGTAGGCGTCGAGCGCCTCGCGCCACGGGCGGACCGGCGCGCCCGTGATGCGGCGGTACGTGTCCTTCGACAGCTCGAGCTTGGCCGGACGCGGCGCGACCCACGGCAGCTCGCGTGAGCTCATCGCGTGGACGCGATCGGCGTCAAGGCCGAGGCGCACGAAGGCGTGGTGGGTCATCTCGTAGCGCGTGCACAGCCCCTCGTTAGTGAAATGCACGATGCCCGTCGCGCCCGCCTCGAGCAGCCGCACGATCGCCTCGGCGATGTCGAACGAATACGTTGGGCTGCCGAGCTGGTCGCTGATGACGCTGACGGCCGGGCCGCGGGCGGCGCGCCGCAGGACGGTCCGAACGAAGCTCTTGTCGTGAAACCCGAAGATCCAGGCGACGCGCAGCACGAGGTGCTCGGGCGAGACGTCGAGCACGGCGCGCTCGCCCGCCACCTTGCTCTCGCTGTAGACCGACAGCGGGTGTGGTTCGTCCTGCTCGATGTACGGCTCGTCTTTGGTGCCGTCGAATACGTAGTCGGTGCTCACGTGCAGAAGGCGGATGCCGGTTTGGGCGCACGCTTCGGCCAGGTGGCGCGGGCCGTCGGCGTTGACGCGCATCGCCTCGTCGCGGTTCGTCTCGCAGAAATCGACCGAGGCGCGTGCGGCGCAGTTGACCACGACCTGCGGCCTGTGCGCCTGGAGCGCGCGCCGGCACGCGCCGGGATCGGTCACGTCGAGCTCGGCGTGTCGGAGCGCCACGATCGGGCGCCGGTGCCATGCCCGGGCGAGGTCGCCGCCGAGCAGCCCGGCCGCGCCCGTGATCAGGATCTTCTCGCTGGGCGGTGTGTCGCCCATCGATCACACTCCGGCGTCACGACGACGCCCCGTCCCGGGCGCGTTCGGCCACGAGCTGCGAGGTGTGCAGCAGCGCGTCGCACGACTCGCCGGCGTCGGCCCACCAGCCGTCGAGGAACGCGAACGTCATCTCGCCCGCTTCGATATAGGCGTTGTTCACGTCGGTGATCTCAAGCTCGCCGCGGTCCGACGGCCGCAGCGTCTTGATGATGTCGAACACACGCGCGTCGTACATGTAGATACCGACGACGGCGTAATTGGTTTTCGGCGAGGCCGGTTTCTCGACGATACGCACGACGCGGTCGCCCTCGACCTCGGCGACGCCGAACTCCTGCGGGTTCGGCACCTCTTTGAGCAGGATCTTGGCGCCGCGCGGCTGGGCGTCGAAGGCCTGGACGTAGGGGCGGATGCTTTTCTCGACGATGTTGTCGCCGAGCATCACGATGACGCGGTCCTGGTCGGCGAAGTGCTTGGTCAGGCCGAGCGCTTCGGCGATGCCGCCCTCGCCCGCCTGGTAGGCGTACCGGAGCTCCTTCAGGCCGAACTCGTTTCCGTTGCCGAGCAGGCGGAGGAACTCCCCCGCGTGCCGGCCGCCGGTGACGATCATGATGTCGTCGAGGCCGGCGTCGACGAGCGTCTCGATCGGGTAGTAGATCATCGGCTTGTCGTAGATGGGCAGCAGGTGCTTGTTCGTGATCGCCGTGAGCGGATTGAGGCGTGTGCCAAGCCCGCCGGCGAGGATGATGCCTTTCATGTCAACCGTCCTTTTGAGCCCAGTCGTAGGGGATGTCGTTGTCGTGCGGATGGACGCGGAACTCGTCGGGCTTCTCGTGGTTGTACGGCTCGGTCACGGTGTTGACGATGATCGCCTCGCGATCGCCAACGCCCTTCATGCCGTGGTAGACGCCGTTCGGGATCTGCACGAGGATCGGGTTGTGCTCGCCGACGAAGAACTCGTTAACCTCGCCGTGCGTGGGCGAGCCGTCGCGCCCGTCATAGAGCACGATTTTAGCCAGGCCCGAGACGACCGCCATGTTGTCGGTCTGCTTCCTGTGGTGGTGCCACGCCTTGACGACGCCGGGCCGGACCGTGGTCATATAGACCTGGCCGAACTTGATGAACTCCGGGTCGTCGGCGCGCAGGATCTCCATGAGTCGCCCGCGCTCATCGGGGATCGCGCGGAGCTGCTTGACTTTGACGCCGTTAATCATCGGCACGTCCCTCCTCTGTCTGGATTTGTCCGGGCGGCATCTCGTCGTGCTCGATCACGGCGACGGTCTGCTCGACCGGCTCAAGCGGCATTTCTTTGCGGTGCGTCACGTACAGGATCAAGCCCGGAATGCCCCAGAGCAAGTAGGCGATGCGGATCGCGATCGCCAGCGCGAGTGCGAGCGCGCCGAGCTCGTCGACGCCTTGGCCGAAGAAGGCGATACACGCCGCTTCGAGCGTGCCCACGTTGCCGACGGGCGAGACCGGGATGGAGCCAACGAAATTGGCCAAGGCGAGCAGGAGCATGTACTCCGGGTACGTATAGGGCAGGCCGAGCGCCGAGCCGAACAGGTAGGCCTCGAGCGCGGTCGTCATGTGCACGAGAATCGAAAGCAGCCACGCCACCACGAGCTCGACGGGGCGGGTGCGGTAGAAGTGGAAGGCGTTGTAGACGCGGGCCAGCCGGTCGCGCTGCGGCATCCGCGTATAGAGCCACATCACCAGCGGCAGCTTCTTGAGCAGCGGCTTGTTGAACAGCAGCAGCACGACGAGCGCGGCCGCACCAAGCAGCACGAGCGCATAGAGCCAGTAGCCGCGGTACTCCGGGCTCTGACGCAGGTTGACGACGACGGCGATCAGCAGCACGCTGATCAGGCCGATGATGCCCAGGAACCGGTCGAGAAACACCGTCGAGACCGCCTCGGCGCGTCGGCCGAGCGCCTCGCGGTGCGTGGCGACGTAGTAGGACTTGATCAGGTCGCCGCCGGCGATGCCGCCCGGCATGTACTGGGCGAAGAAGTGGCCGATGAACCACAACTTGCTTGCCCGCCAGTACGAGAGAGGCACGTGGTGGGACCACAGCAGCAGCAGCCACCGCACGTTGCCGAACACGTAGACCCCGACGAATGCCGCCAAGCCGAGCACGAGATAGTGCGGGTAGTGCTGGAGGGCGTTTGTGATTGAGCCACTGACCTCGTTCCACTTGCTCAGCAAGCGGAACAGGACGAAGACGATGAGACCGCCGCCGACAACGACCTTGCCGAGGATAAACAGGGGTTTGCGGTGTGCTTTGATCCACGTCCAGAACGTGCGCCCGCCCGTCATGCGGTGATCCCCGCGTCTCGCGACATCCCCGCGTCTCGTGACGTCCCTGCGCCTCGCGACGTCCCCGCGCCGAGGCGCTCGACGATGGCGTGCGCGAACGCGTCGGCCGCTGCCGGGCCGCTGCCGGTGACGAAGCGCCCATCGAGGGTCACCTCGCCGCCCGTGTAGGTTGCGCCGCCGCGCTCGAGCTCGACGCGGTCGCCATCGAAGCACGTCGCCGACCGCCCCTCAAGCAGGCCCGCGCGCGCGAGGATAATGGGCGCGCTGCAGATCGCGCAGACCAGTTTGCCGGCCGCGTCGAACCCGCGCGCGAGCCGGTGCGCTTGCTCGTCATCCCAGTACGCTTTCGAGCCGGGTCCACCGACAAAGACGACGGCGTCGTGGTCGGCCCACGCTTCGTGCGTCACGGCGTCGGCGAGCACGACGTCCACGTCGACGGTGGCGCCGAGCTTGCCGGTAGCGGTGCCGGCCGAGCGTGAGCAGGTGGTCGTGGCCACGCGCGCTTCGCCGAAGACCTGCCGGGGCACGAGGTATTCCTCGTCGCGGAAGTCCCTCGGGGCGATGACGACGAGGATTCGTCTCAAATTGGACTCGCTCACGCGCGCACCTCTCGGCGCCAGTATACCAGAATGTCCCGCAGTGTGCGTTCCATGGCGATGCGGGGCGCCCAGCCGGTGGCGCGGGCGAACTTCGAGGCGTCACCGCACTGGCGCACGTGCTCGGTTGGCCGGTACAGCTCCGCGTCGACCTCGACGGCGATCGGCGTGCGGCTCATGCCGAGCAGGGCGTCGAGCAGGGTTCGGATGCTCACGGCCCGGCCCGAGGCGACGTTGTAGCACTCGCCCGGCTCGCACGTGCGCGCGGCGAGCCAGTAGGCGCGCACCATGTCGCGCACGTCGGTGAAATCCCGTTCGACGTCGAGGTTGCCGACGCGGATCACGGGTTCCTGCAGGCCGGCCTCGATGCGGGCGATCTGCCGCGCGAACGACGGCAGCACGAAAAGCGGACCCTGCCCCGGCCCGACGTGGTTGAACGGCCGGAGGCGAATCACCCGGAGCCCGTCGCTCAGGAAGCGGTACTCGCCGAGCAGGTCGCCGGCCAGCTTGCTCAGCGCGTACGGGTTGCCCGGCTGGTAGGGCGTCGTCTCGCTCGTGGTGCCCGAGGCGATCTCGTAGATATCGCCGGACGAGATCAGCACGACGGTGGCCGCCGGGGCGAGATCGGCGAGCGCGTCGAGCAAAGAGATCGTGCCGAGCACGTTGACCCGGAACGTCAGCGCCGGGTCGCGCCAGGAGGTCGGCACGTGGCTCTGGGCGGCGAGGTGGAAGACGAGGTCGGGCTTGGCCGCGGCGACGAGGTTGCGCACCTGTTTGCGCACGCGCAGGTCGCACGCGTGCCGGCGGCTCGGCGGCAGGAGTTGCTTGATGGTGCGCTCGTTCTCGGCGCCGAAGACGGCGCCGTGGAGCGCGAGCGCCTTGGTGCGGAGCAGGCGCACGAGGTGGCAGCCGACGAAGCCGTTGGCTCCTGTGATCAGCGCTCTGCGTTCACGCGCCACTGCGGCCGCCTCCTCGACACTTGACTCGGTCCCTCATCAGGCGCCGTCACCAGACGGCCCAGTCCTGCGCGGTCTTGGCGCGGCGCGCCACGGGCGCCTCGCGCGGCGCGGCCGCTGTCGGCACCGTGCGGCCGGAGGCGAGCTCGCCGAGCCGGCGGCGGAACGCGGCGGCGATCTCCTGCTCATCGAGTTCGCACGCGGCGATCTCGGCGAAGAAGCGGTCGAGCGCCCGGTCGATCTTCGCGCGCGACAGCTCGGGCGAGAGGCGGCTCGCCGCGCCGCCGACGAACGTGCCGCTCGTCGACGTGGTGCGCAACAGGCCCTCGCGCACGAGCTCGCGGTATGCCTTAGCCACGGTGGCCGGGTTGACGCCGAGCGTGCGGCTCAACTCGCGCACGGAGGGCATCCGGTCGCCGGGCGTGACGCTGCCGGAGCCGATGAGGCGTTTGACCTCGTCGACAATCTGCTGGTAGACGGGGGACCGCAGGTCCGGGTCGATGGTGATCTTCATGGCGAGACCCCCCGGCTCTTCGAGCTGTGCAGGTAACAGGCGACCCAGTGGCCCGGGCTGACCTCGTCGAGCGCGGGCGGCTCGCCGGCGCAGGGGTCGAACTGCTTCGGGCAGCGCGGATGGAACCGGCACCCCTTCGGCGGATCGACCGGCGAGGGCACGTCGCCGGGCAGGATGATGCGCTTGACCTTGGTCTTCGGGTCTGGCACGGGGATCGCCGAGAGCAGCGCCTCGGTATAGGGGTGGAGCGGATTGCGGTAGAGCTCGTCGCCCGAGGCGAGCTCGACGATCTCGCCCACGTACATCACCGCGACGCGGTCACTGATATGCTCGACGACGCCGAGGTCGTGCGCGATGAACAGATACGAGAGCGCAAACTCGTCCTGGAGCTGCTCGAGCAGGTTGATGATCTGCGCCTGGATCGACACGTCGAGCGCGCTCACCGGCTCGTCGCAGACGATGAACCGCGGCCGGAGCGCGAGCGCGCGTGCAATGCCGATGCGCTGGCGCTGGCCGCCGCTGAACTCGTGCGGGTAGCTGTTCAGATGACTCGGGTTGAGCCCGACCTTGTCGAGCAGCTCCTTGACGAGCTCGCGCCGGGCGGCGCCGCGGGCGACGCCGTGGACGCCGAGCGCCTCGCCGACGATGTTGGCCACCGTCATGCGCGGGTTGAGCGAGCCGTACGGGTCCTGGAAAATAATCTGCATGTTGCGCCGCACCCGGCGCAGCGCCTTGCGGTTGAGATCGAAGACGCGCTGGCCCTCGAAGAGCACCTGGCCGGCCGTCGGCTCGAGCAGTCGCAGGATCGTGCGGCCCGCCGTCGTCTTGCCGCAGCCGGACTCGCCGACCAACCCGAGCGTCTCCTGGCGGCCGACGGTGAATGAGATGTCGTCGACGGCGCGCACGTGGCCGATAACGCGCGAGAACAGGCCCTTCTTGACGGGGAAGTACTTCTTGAGGCCCCGAACCTCCAAGAGGGCGCCGTTGTGCTCCGGCGGCGCGCTCATGAGGCACCCCCTCCCGAGGCAGGCCCGAGCCCACCTTCGGGATACAGGTAGCAGGCCGCCACGTGGCCGTCGGGGCCGACGACGCGCAGCTCGGGCTCCTCGACCGCGCAGCGCTCGAACGCATGCGGGCAGCGCGGGTGGAACTTGCAGCCGGAGGGGAAGTCGATCGGGTTCGGCACCACGCCCGGGATGACGTTGAGCCGCTCGGTCTTGGTGCCGAGCTTAGGCAGCGAGCCGAACAGCCCCTGCATGTACGGGTGCTTCGGGTTGCCGAATAACTCGCCCACGTCGGCGAACTCGGCGATCTTGCCCGCGTACATCACGGCGACCCGCTCGGCCATCTCGGCGATCACGCCCAGGTCGTGCGTGATGAGCAGGATGGCCATGTGGAACTCATCCTGGAGCGCGCGCAGCAGGTCGAGGATCTGCGCCTGGATGGTGACGTCGAGCGCGGTGGTCGGCTCGTCGGCGATGAGCAGCTTCGGGTTGCACGCGAGCGCCATGGCGATCATGACGCGCTGCTTCATGCCGCCCGAGAGCTGGTGCGGGTACTCGTGCACGCGCTGCGCGGGCGAGGGGATGCCGACCTTGTCGAGCATCTCGATCGCGCGCTCGAGCGCGGCGCGCTTGCCGAGGTTCTGGTGGAGCTGGAGCACCTCGGTGATCTGGTTGCCGCAGGTGAAGACCGGGTTGAGCGACGTCATCGGCTCCTGGAAGATCATGGAGATGTCGTTGCCCCGGATGCGGCGCATGGCCGCCTCGGGGAGCTTGAGCAGATCGTGCCCCTCGAAGGCGATCTCGCCGCGCTCGATCCGGCCCGGCGGCGAGGGCACGAGGCGCATGATCGACAGCGCGGTCACCGTCTTGCCGCAGCCGGATTCGCCGACCAGGCCGAGCGTGCGGCCCGCCGGGATTCGAATGCTGACGCCGTCGACGGCCTTGGCGACCCCCTCGTCGGAGTGGAAGTACGTGCACAGGTCGCGGACGTCGACGAGCGTCTGGCGGTCGCTGCTAGTCGGTGCGGTCACCGCGCTCACCAGGGACCTCTCAGGACTCGGTGCCCGTCGGCGCAAGGGGCTCGCCGGCGTCCGGCTTGTCGGGCTCGGCCGGGCCGGGCTCGTCAGCAGGACGCTCTTCGGCCGCTTCGTCAGCGCCCGACGACGCGCCGGGCCCTTCAGCCTTGCCGGCCTCGGGCGTTGTCTCGCCCTCGGTCACGGGAGCCTCCTTGGCTTCCCCGCTCTCCTCGCCCTCTTCGCCCGGCGGCGCCGTCATCGCGGCCTCGGTCTCGAGCGCGACGGGGCGTGCCTTGCGCGACTGGATGTAGGCGAGGGAGAGCGACGTGAGCATGAACACCACGGCGAGCACGGCCGTGATCTTGACGAGCACGTTGGCCGTATCGGCGCCGAAGAACGACGTGGTGCCCTGCCCGAGCCCGAAGGCGCCCGAGAGGCCCTCACCTTTGGACGACTGCATCAGGATGACGATGCAGATGAAGATGCTGACGAGGATATGAATGATCAGCAGCACTGTAGCGAGCATGGCGCAGCTCCTAGCGCTGGGTCTCTGCCTCTGCGGTCTCGTAGTACGTGACGATCTTGACGAATGCGTCGATGCTGAGGCTCGCCCCGCCCACGAGCGCGCCGTCGATCTCGGGCTCGCGCATCAGCTCGACGATATTATCAGGCTTTACGCTGCCGCCGTACAAAATGCGCAGCGCGCCGGCCACCTCCTCGCCGGCCTGCGCCTTCACCAGCTCGCGCACGACGCGGTGGGCCTCGTTCGCCTGGTTCGGCGTCGCCGTGTGCCCAGTGCCGATCGCCCAGACCGGCTCGTAGGCGATG
>Ga0307425_1002439_pt1 | contig 10484 bp, 9 predicted proteins | sample SalMarWE160330MG_FD_202152 | JGI IMG/M metagenome (GOLD analysis project Ga0307425, IMG submission 202152) | Salt marsh sediment microbial communities from the Plum Island Ecosystem LTER, Massachusetts, United States - WE1603-30 | ecosystem: Environmental > Aquatic > Marine > Intertidal zone >...
TATACTTCAATCGCCCATTGGGAGGATCTATCAGGATCTGATGCATACCTTCTTGATGTTCGCGATCCTTTTGAATTTAGGAAGGGCCATGTCAAAGATGCCGTCCATATCCCATTGGGTACGCTAAGAAATCGGATACAGGAACTACCAACCGATCGGGAAATATGGACATACTGCTTTGAAGGGAAGCGATCTTATTTTGCTTTACGAATGCTTAAACAAAACGGTTTTAAAGTGCGAAATATATCCGGAGGATATTTGATGTATCTGGCGGTAAAACAATTCAAAGATATCCCATAAAATCATTACACGATTTTATTTCCAAATGGAAGATTCCGTTCCTGACAGAAGTCTTTTAATGTTATCAACATGGCGAAAAAAGATGAATATCGTTGTTATAACGGCACATCCAAGCATGACTTTTGAGTCGGTAGCTTTCCAGATTGCAACAGGCAAGACGGCAGCGGCGGCCAGGGAGGCGATGGAAACCCGGTTCGACCAGCAAACAAACATGATAAAGACCAGAATCAGAATGACGATTGCAACAGGTGAAATGACGCCAAAGCATCCTGCTGCAGTTGCAACCCCTTTTCCTCCGCCTTTAAATTTCATATAGACCGGATAAAGGTGACCCATAAACGCTGCAAGAGCCACTAATGCAATTAAGAGGGCACCCCATACCCCATTCGGAGTTGTCATTGAACCCGCCAGCCAGACCGGAAAAGCCCCTTTTAAGATGTCGCCGGCAAGGGTCAGGACTCCGAGCACAGGTCCTGCCATTCGTCCCACGTTGGTTGCACCGATATTTCCGCTTCCCACCTGTCTGATGTCAATGCGGGTAAACAGCCGGGTCAGAATGACTCCAAAGGGAATGGAGCCCAACAGATAGGCTAAAATAGGCAGCATGATATACTTGATCATTTAACATCCATTTTGCTATTTAGGTGATGAATCTAAATACCATATCAGATTAACTCGAAATTAAAAGCCTAAACTATTACGAATTTATTAAATATGAAACCTGTAAAAATACCCATAGAAGATGTTTTAGATCTTCATACCTTTAAACCCAAAGAGGTCCCGGATCTTCTTGAAGATTATTTTGCCGCCTGTATTGATGAGGGAATCTATTCGGTACGAATTATTCATGGGAAGGGCCTGGGAATACTGAAGGATCGTGTTCGAAGGCTTTTGAAAAAAAATCCTATGGTGGCATCATTTGGCAATGCTCCTCTCGAAGGCGGTGGTTGGGGAGCGACCCTTGTTGAACTTAAGCATAAGTGATGAAGCGATGGATGTCTTTGGAGGCAAAGGGCTAACTATATATTTTTTCATATAGTTTTTCCTGTTACCTCAATTTCCCAATATGTAACTAATGTAACAGAAATTGTGATATTCATTTCATAATTTTTAAAGCCGTTATTTCTTAATATTTGCTAACTATTTGAAATATATGAGACTAAAAAAAATGATTTGTCCTGCATGATTTTTGCATGAAGACAATACAATTTAAACAACGCATTTATATATATGCCAAATTTTTGGCTTGCTAACATCTATAGAAAGATTCAAAAATAATTTATATTTATTATGATTCAAGTATTGCCCGATAATGGAGGCCGGCGGTCAGGTGCGGATAGGCGGGAGTTTAGTTATACTTCTCACATACCCGAGCGGAGATCCGGCAATGATAGAAGAAGTGGTTTAGATCGAAGGAAAAAACCAAGAAAATACAAAGAAATAAGATAGTTAAAATATAAAGTTTAAAGCCGGAAAAACCAGCACCGGTAATGGCACAAGCCCTTTATTACAGACATTAACAGCAAATCCTGTCATTTTTTTGGCTGTTCAGTTAACCAATTACCTGAGCCCTCGGGGAGTTTTTCTAAATAGTCGCTCCATGGATAATCTTTTTTTAAACCGCGTGAACTCGTGGCAAGGGCTCGTAAAGAAATAACAGGAACCAATCTTTGAAACATCAATAAGTTTGCCACACCATCTGTAATTTCTTTCAAAGATGCGATTTCGGCATGCGCCTGTTCTTTCTAACGATCCCTAAGCCACTCAAACAGCACCCGCTTTAAAAAAAAATCATCCATTCCGCTCTCCGAGGCGTAGGCTCTACGAGCCGGAGGCTAATACTCAAGGAATTAGAAGATAAACTCCCCGAGGGCTCAATTATCCACATTTGTTTTTATAATTTTCGGCCTAAGAGATCGTATCTATGGATGCAAATTTAGGTTCATGGAGTGCGATGAGTATATCGGCCATATCTTTAATTTTCATCATTATATCATATGATTCGTATACATTAACATGGGTACCGGAAGGAATGACTTCCATTTCCATGGCCTTGATTTGTATCGGAGGATTGAAGTTTTCGTCGATTACGCAAAATCCGGTAATGGCGGCTTTTCCGCCGGAAGTATCGATCAGTACGGTCAAACCGCCTTCTGTATGAACCGGGGTATGAAGTACCTGTAGGCCCGGTAAAATTTCCGTGTCCCCGAAAATTTTTCTGACCTGCCCGTTTTCCTCAACATCTTCGATATAATCTTCAACATAGCGGTAATCCAAGGGATGGGGATTATGGATCCTTTCCAGTTCTTTAACATGAACAAAAATTTCAGCATTTTCACATTTATAATCATTTTCACAGTGATCGTTATGCAGGTGAGTATGGATGATCATATCGATATCCGTTGGGCTTATATCCCAGCGGGCCAACCCTTCTTCAAACGTATAAATTTTACCGCCGATAGATTTTTCTCGGGTTTCGGATTGAATCGGGTTCATTTCACCGGTATCCACAAGAATTTTTCGGTCGCCCCCTTCTAAATACCAGCAATAGATAGGGATGGTATATTCCTGGCCGGCTCCATACTGATATGTCATCATACTTTTGTCAAAAACTTTTGTTCCCACGACAATGGGGTGTATTTTGTACATGGTTTTATCCTTTGTATGAAAAAGAAGTAAAAAATATTGACTATAGGGAGCATAAGTTTTAGGTTGCTTTTGGTGAGTTTATGCTCATAACTTCAAATTTGCAATACATATTTCAAACGGAGGAAAAAGGAGGTTGAAATGGAAAAAATTGCAGTTGTCGGGTGTGGTGCTTACATGGACAGCGGGTACGGATGCCCTGGAGAATGGCGGTGTCTCAAAGCTGCGGCTCTTGGAGACGGTAACATCGAGAAACCCTCTTCGGTGGTAGTATTTGTAAAATGTGAATGCCCGGGAAGGACAATTGTTCCGAATATGGGAATGGCGATGAAGTTATCAGAGATAAAGCCGGATACCATTTATCTAAGTTCTTGCCTTGTAAATGCCAAACCTGGTTGTCCGTATACGACCCCTGAAGAAATCGCGAATGTACTGGAAAATAAGACCGGTATCAAAGTTGTTATGGGGACACATGATTACCATTAATCCATTAAAAATACATACTAAATTGATTATAGTTTCCGATACTTGATGCGCGTTGGACATACTTTTTCAAACCGGGGTCGTCTATCGCTCGATCCCGGTTCGCGCTTTAACCCCCCGGTTATAATAATGTTTGATTTCTTTTACATCACTGACCAGATCGGCCATTTCTAAAAACGCTTCAGGAGCACGGCGACCGGTCAAAATGAATTCGACATTTGTCGGCCGTTCGTTAAGGAGTTCGATCACGTCTTCGGTAGTAATTAAATCAAACCAGATCGCTACGTTAATTTCATCGAGAATGATGATGTCGTATTGGCGGGAATGCATCGCTTTCCGTGCTTGTTTAAGGCCATATTGTGCCTGGTCCATATGTTTTTGCGTTATTTCCTCTCGATGAACACACTCAACATCTCCATATTGTTCAATGGTTATACAGGGGTGGTCACGCAGCGCTGTCAGTTCCCCATAGTGCTGGCCTTTCATGAACTGGCCGATATAGGTCTTCATTCCATACCCGGCGGCCCGTATGGCCAAGCCTATTGCTGCGGTGGTTTTTCCCTTCCCGTCACCGGTATAGATGTGGATATATCCTTTTCTGTTGGTCTGGTTTCCCATTTGCTATTTTCCTTTATATGACAAACTGTCACGAAAATTTATCCCGCTCAGGAAAAACCTTTTGGTGAGCTGGCTGAGCAAACACCGATCCCTGTTTTGCTCATAAAGCTGCCGGCGCTTAACAGTTTTTTGACCTTATTGGTGCCGCATTGCGGACAGTGAATATGCTCCTTATCGCCCTTGAAGGTCAATCTTTCAAAATAGTGATTACATTTTTTACATTCATATTCATAAATAGGCATAATAAGCTCCTCATCCAAGAGTTTTTCCAATAAAATTATAAGGTAATTGATTAAATTTAGATATGTTATCCGCTTTCTTTTTTACCACTTATTACCACAAAAGATCCTTCGCCATAACCGGGTTTAACAGGTTCGTCTCTCGTGGTTTCGGACAACGTCTGAAAGATGGTTTGCTTAAAGGTCAATTCTATAAACCCGGATTGATTCATAATTTCAATAAGTTCATTAACAGAGAAAAAGGTTGCTTCTTTGTAAAAAACACTCTCATTCTGGTGATCTAAATAAATTTGTCCCACCCTACTGTTACGATCTACAAAACCGATAATAAGAAATCCACCAACGGAGAGGGCCCGATGGGCTTCCAATATAGCCTTTTTGGCATCATCAACAAAGCAAATGGTTGTGATCATCAAAGCGAAATCGAATTTGGAACCTTTAAAAGGAAGCTCCTCGGCCACGCCATTTATGACTTGAATCCCTCGTTGTTGAGCAATTTCCCCCATGCGTTTTGAAGGTTCTATACCAATTTTGATCCCCAGTGGTTTCGCAAATCGCCCTGTACCCACACCAATTTCTACACCAAGTCCCTCGGCCGACAGCACGGCATTGACAGCTCGTAATTCGGCCTCATAAACCCAACGATTTTTTACGAACCACGTTTCGTATTGTTCCACATATTTCTCAAAAGGGGCTATTTTCGGCATGGCAAAATCGCTTTCTATAGGGATCGTTGTTTTCGCATATGGAGAAAAAACCTTTATTGTATTTTTACGTTCGGAAATGCATTGATATCCGTATGTGGCAGAAAGAGTGCAGACGTAAATTCATCCATAAACTGTCTGTTGCTGCTAAAATCGATGTAGGTCATATTGTTTGAAATTTTCCGAGCCTCATTTCTGTAATCATCTGACAAAAGCGCCATATACGCGCCGGCAATGGAGCTGTTACCTAGATATTTAAATTTATTCCGGTCGATATCGGGCAGAAGGCCGATGGTTATGGCTTTATCAATATTGAGATACTGGCCGAATCCACCGGAGATAAGAATCTGATCGATCATTGAAAAATCGAGTTCCGCCTGTTTAAGAAGGACCATAAACCCGGCATAAATTGCTCCTTTACTCAAAATAAGACTGTTAATGTCGATTTCAGTAAATACAATATCTTCTTCCATGGGTGTTTGTTCGGCAAATGCTAAAATGTATGACAAGTCTTCTCCGTTCTTTTTTATTCTGGGATGACTCGAATCGATCTTAAACTTTCCATCTTGGCCGATGATACCGGTCAGCATCATTTCCGATATCAAATCGATCATGCCGGAACCGCAAATCCCGCGAGGGGTAACATCATCCACAGTGGAAAAGGTCGGTTCAAAGGTTTCCGGATCGATGGATATTTTGTCTATGGCGCCTTCCTCGGCACGCATCCCCCAACGTATCCCGCCCCCTTCAAAGGCCGGACCGGCCGAACAGGATGCCGTCATGAGCCAGTCTTGGTTCCCCAAAACAATTTCACCATTGGTTCCAACATCGATAAACAGGGTCAGTGGATCTTTCCTGTAAAATTCGGCAAAAAGCAGGCCGGAGACGATGTCGCCGCCCACATAGCTGGCCGGGTCGGGCATGACAAATACTGCGGCAATGGGATTGGCCTTTATACCAATATCACCGGCTTTCAGAATGGGAAATTCCGAAACCGTGGGTATATATGGTTCACGGCGGATATACTTAGGCTCAATTTTCAGTAATAGATGCGTCATAGTAGTATTGCCGGAGATGACAACATTTTTTATTTGGTTTTTGTCGATATTTACAGCAGCAAGAGCCTCACTGATTAAATTGTTGATGGTTGCAAGGGCCATCCGGCTCAATTTTGCGACGCCGTCTTTTTCTGCGCAAACAATACGATTGATAACGTCATCTCCACAAGCCGCCTGCCGATTGTGTCCTGAAGTGGCCGCAATAATGGAACCGTTCAGCATGTCGACCAGATATACAACGATCGTTGTGGTGCCCACGTCAATAGCAAGACCTAAGGATGTTACTTTTCCGTTCCCCGGTGTTACACTTAGAATTTCGTTTGCGCCGTTTCTGCGAATAATGGATGCCGTCACTTTCCAGTTTTCATTCCTCATGGCTGCCGACAACTCCCGTATCACTTTTATGCCGATACTCAAATTGGAGATATCGCATCCGGTCTTTTTCAACCCGCGGTTCAGGCGGTCCAAATCACTTACCGGGTCATTCAGTGTCGGCGGCTCAAGTTCAAGGGGAATTTCTTTGAGCATGGGATGAATGTTTTTTACCAGTCCTTTCAATAGGGCCGTGGCTTCTTCTCCCATACCGGCCACTTTAAGCTTGCGCTCTATGGTTTCTTCCGGAATGCTTACAACAGTTTCTCCGAGCATTTTTGTTTGGCAGGCAAGGATATAATTCTTTTCTTTTTCTCTGTCGCTGAGCAGGGTTGTCGGCTCACTTTTAATGTTACCGGATTCGAAAATAAGTTTACACTTACCACAGGATCCCTTGCCGTTACACGAGGCATTGATGTGAACATCCGCTTCACGTGCTGCATCCAAAAGGGTTTTTCCTTCAGGAACTTCAATTTCTTTATCTTCTGGTGTAAAGATAACCTTGTATTTTTTGATGACTTCTTCGGCGCGTTTTTCTTTTTCCCAACGCGCCTTTCTTCTACCCATAAACCAGATGGTGCACGCTGAACGAAATTTGCAATATATGTCCGGATCATTACACTTCAGACATTCCTCACACATATAAACATTATGCTTTGAACATAAATGGCTGGTTTCTCGATCCGGATGGTTTCTGCATTTTCCCATTTAAATGACACCCTTTCACGGGTTGGTTTACCCGTGAGTCTATATTTTTTTAAGAAGTTGATTGGCCGCGGTCAATGTGGGATCCCATGTGGGTCCAAAGGGCGGTGCGTATGCCAGATCGGTTTGACAATAGTCTTCAACAGTCATTCGATTGTGCAACGCAACGGCAGGCGCATTAATTCTGTGTGCAACGCCTTCCTTACCCACCATGTGGGCGCCTAACAAACGTCCGGTTTTTGTATCACCGACCATCTGGAGATGGATGAACGAAGCACCGGGATGGGCATGGGCCCGAGAGCGGGTTTTGATGACCACCTCGGCAGGCTCGAAACCATGACGCTTGGCTTCGTCTGAGGTCAGCCCTGTTCGTGCCACTTCGAGATCGAAGACTTTAAAAACCGCCGTACCTGCTATGCCCGGGAGTTCAACCGACTTTCCGCAAACATTGTCGGCCACCGCCCAGCCGGTCCGGTTGGCCCTTAAGGCCAGCGGTATCCATGTTTTTTCCCCGGTGACCACGTGATATGCATCAGCGCAGTCTCCGGCGGCATAGATATTTTCATTGGAAGTCTGGAGTTTTTTGTTCACGGCAATGGCATTTTTTACGCCAAGATCGAGCCCTGCCTGAGTGGCCAGTTCACTGTTCGGTTTTATTCCAATGGCCACGAGCACCAGATCGGCCTCAAGTACAAGGTCTGAACACTTAACTTGTAACCGTTTATTTTCAACATCGATTTTTTCAATGGTGTGGCCCAGGTGCAATTTCACCTGATGGATTTCCAGTTCCTTTCTTATAATTTCGGCCAGTTCTTTTTCCATCCACGGCAGAAACACCGACCGGGGTTTGACCATATCGACATCGATGGATCGGGCTCTGAGGGCTTCACACATTTCAAGGGCGATGTAACCCATACCAATAATGACGACTTTTTTGACGTGATTGGATTGGATATATGCTTTTATTTTTCTCCCGTCATCCAGACTTTTAAGGGCCATCACCCCCGAAAGATTAAAACCCGGAAGGTTGGGGATGATCGGAGAGCCTCCGGTTGCGATCAGCAATTTATCATAGGAAACGTCAAAGGCTTTGCCCTGCAAAGATGTTCCGGAAATCGTCATGCCGACTGGATCAATAGATTCAACACAATGTCCGGTCAACAGATTGATGTCTTGCTTTTCCCTGAATACATGGGCCTGCCGGACCACAAGGTCTTCGATTTTCCTTTCCGGATCCGCAATATTATACGGCATGCCGCAAGCACTGTAGGAAACATCCATGGTTTTTTCCAGCACCGTGACATCGAGGTCCGGATTATTTCTCTTTGCTCTGCTGGCTGCACTCATACCGGCAGCGTCACCGCCGATGATTAGAAATTTCATAAAAACCTCTTTTCATACGAAAGTATAGTGTCATATACACATTTATGTTTTCACAATTCTTCATCTAAAAAAAGAGGCCATCTTTAATACCTACACGCCAGTTCATAACCGGCATGTACAGCACTATAGATATCATAAACTTCTCTGGCATCGCCGATAATTTCAATTTGTTCGACGGCTTTACATATGTCCTCATCAGGGCCTGGCGCGGAAAGCATCCCCGAAGAAAGGATAACGGTCTGGAACGGTTCCAATGATAGATCTTCACCGTCTTTTTCAATCTCGACAGCGTCGGTTGTAAATGCCTTTACCCTGGTGTGCGGCATCAGGACAACATTGTCCATTTGATCGATTCTCATAAGCGTCAATTTTTTCGTGATCATTTCCATCATGCTTCCAATGGGATCCGTACGCTTTGTCGCAACAACATCATAACCGTCTTTCCCAAGCTTTTCCGCTATTTCAAGCCCGGTTCTTCCGGCTCCAATGACAAGGACTCTATGACCCATTACGGATTTTTCTTTTTTAAAATATTCCAGGGACGTCATGGTATATTGGTTCTCTAATCCGTCAATTACAGGAATATTTTGGACTGCACCGGTTGCCCACACCAGTAGATCCGGGTTGATTTCTTTAACAAAGTCTGCATTCACGGCTTTTCCTGTTATTACTGAATCTGCATTTACTTTGGCGCAATATTCAAAACTGTCCAGGCTATCTTGCATTTTTTGTTTTCCAGGAGCCTGCCATGCAAGGGAAAACTGACCGCCCAAATGGGTCTCTTTTTCGGCCAGAACAACATTGTGGCCGCGTTGGGAAAGATACAGTGCGGCACTCATTCCGGCAGGTCCTCCCCCGGCAATCAAAACTTTAAGGGGATGTGACGTCGGTTTCAATTCCGGCATTCCTATTTCCGGATTAATATTACATCCCAACGGTTCCCCGCTTTTCACGCGATGAAGACAACCCTGAAGACAATAACCGCAATACTTTACTTCATCATATGTCTCATCCTTCCATTTCTTAATGAGGTCAGGATCAGAGATCAACGGCCGGCCGAGGGCCACAAGACCGGCATGGCCTTTATCTATGGCCTCTATAACCTTATTGGGCTGAGCCATTCTCCCGGCAGCTATAATTGGAAGCGATGTTTGTGTGTGTATCCAAGCCAGGGCATCTATTTGCGGTTTTTCCGGAAGACTTCCGTGATGAAAATACCATGGTGGGCTGAAACAGGCCGATCCCATGCCTACATGTATGGCAACAATACCAAATTCCTCAGCCAGTTTAATAAGCGGCACCAAGTCCTCGTGGCTAATACCGTATTCAGGAGACATCTCATTACCGGAAATTCGAAGGATGCATGGTAATTCATTTGTGCCTTTTTTTACCGCTGACAAGACCTCTCGGGCAAAACGCAATCGGTCCTGCCCGTATGCATCCTTCCTTTTGTTGATCTTTCCATTGAGAAATTGGGATATGAGATACCCGTGGCCCCCCTGAATCTCTATCATATCGAATCCTGCGGTCTGGGCTTTTTCTGCAGCTGACTTGTAACCATCAATAATTAATTGTATTTCTTTTTCACTCAGCGATTCAGATTGCTGACCGGTTGTTGGACATGTAATTTCCGACGGTGCTTTGGGTTTTGTGCCTGTAGCTTTTGGATTGGCGGCGGCACCGGCATGGTTCAGGTGCAGGCACGCCAAGCGATCCTTGTCATGGATAATATCAACGATCTTTTTTAACTGGGCGACACTTTCGGGCAGATGAACACAAAGCTGTTTTGGATGTTCCCGGCCATCAGGGGTTACCGCGGCGGGTTCAAGAATTAAGAGGCCGGGCCCGTTTTCGGCAAGTTGACCATAGAAGGTTAATTGACGATCGGTGACGTCTCCATGAGGCGTGCCATAAGCGGTCTTAATGGGCGGGAACACAAACCGGTTTAAAAGTTCCAGATGGCCCAACTGATACTT
>Ga0307425_1002440_pt1 | contig 10482 bp, 13 predicted proteins | sample SalMarWE160330MG_FD_202152 | JGI IMG/M metagenome (GOLD analysis project Ga0307425, IMG submission 202152) | Salt marsh sediment microbial communities from the Plum Island Ecosystem LTER, Massachusetts, United States - WE1603-30 | ecosystem: Environmental > Aquatic > Marine > Intertidal zone >...
ACTCTGATATGTATTTATAATACTGTAACATTACTTATCAGAAATGACAAAGGCGATCTTTCGATCGCCTTTTAATTATTAAAGAAAAGATTCAATATGTTTTACATAGTTAGTAGCACCACCCGGCTGATATCCGGTTTTGGCAACTAAATCTCCCTTGCTGTTCAAAATCAAAATTGTTGGAAAACCTTCAATACCATATTTCTGCGCAAGGTTATTATTATAAAGTTTCGTTGCATTTGTTTGTTGAATGTCTTTGGGAAAATCAAGCTTAACCAAAACTAAATTTTTATCTGCATATTCTTCAAATTCCTTTTGAGAAAAAACTTCTGAATTTAATCTCTTGCACCAGATACACCAATCACTTCCTGTAAAGTTAACGAGCACGGCTTTATTTTCTTTCTTTGCCTGTGCAACAGCTTGCTCTAAATTGGTCTTCCAGTTTAGCTTATCAGGTGATTGTCCATTATTGCAGCTTGTAAATAAAAAAATAAAAAGTATAAAAAAAGAGGTTAACTGTTTCAAATTCGTTCTCCTATATTTTTGTGGTCAAAATAAACATAATTCACAGTGGTTGGATTCATCAGATAATAATTAGATTCATTAAAAATGTTGTATAAACTACCGCTATTTGCAGGTAATAATTAGGTTTGATTTCAGAAAGCTTTTGCTATTCCTGATCCACTTCTATTTCTTCAACTTCTTTGGGTTGAGGGGGTCGCTCATAAAGTTGAGTAAGTCCGTAATAATGTTTTGCAAGATTTTTATCTATTTGATCCCAGGTAAATCTCCATGCCCAGTTTCCGCCGGTTGTGCTGGGAAAGTTCATTCGCGCTTCACCACCAAGTTTCAGTATATCCTGCATAGGAATTATAACAATAGCTGCAACAGAAGAGTAAGCAACCCGAATTAATTCAGTGAGAATATCATCGCCATAATAATTAAGATACTTCTGTGCATGCTCGAAGATATCCCCGTCCTTTTCTTTTTCCTTTTCAAAATATGCACGGGTTGTATCATTATCGTGAGTGCCTGTATAAACCAGACAATTAGGCATAAAGTTATGTGGTAAAAATTTTGATTCCATCTTTGTTCCGAAAGCAAACTGCAGCACCTTCATCCCCGGAAAATTAAACTGATCTCTCAATGCTTCTACCGGCGGAGTAATCACTCCAAGATCTTCAGCAAGGATTGGAAGCTCGCCAAGATGTTTTTTTAAAGTGTTGAAAAGTTTTTCACCGGGAGCTTTTACCCATTTTCCTTTTTGTGCAGTCTTTTCACCACCGGGAATTTTCCAGTAAGCCTCGAATCCGCGGAAATGATCTATCCTTACAATATCAACCATCTCAAAAAGATTGCTGAATCTTTTTCGCCACCAAAGGAAATCATTCTTTTCCATAACATCCCACTTGTAAAGAGGGTTTCCCCATAACTGTCCGGTTGCGCTAAAATAATCGGGCGGCACACCTGCAACAAATGTTAATTTTCCTTCTTCATCAACAGTAAATAATTCTTTGTTTGCCCAAAGATCTGAGCTGTCATAAGCAATAAAGATAGGCATATCACCGATTATTTTTATTCCATTTTCGTTAGCATATTTTCTCAAAGCCTTCCACTGCCTGAAGAAAATAAACTGGACAAACATATGATATTGAATCTCATCACTTAACTTTTCTCTCCATTCGTTTAAAACATTTTCGTCTCTCTGCACAAGTCCTTTTTCCCAACTGCTCCAAACTGCGCCACCGTGATAATCTTTACAGGCCATAAACAGAGAAAAGTCATCCAGCCATTCTTTATGAGCATTGCAAAATTTCTCAAAGTCCTTTTCTAATCCAATGGAGTCATTCTTGAAATTTACATAAGCTTTTTTAAGAATTGATTTTTTGTATTCTATAACCTGACCAAAGTCTACTTTTTTAGGATCAGAAACTGGTGGATTATTTAAATCTCCCTCTGACAGAAAACCATCTTCTTTAAGTTTTTCAGGACTAACTAGTAAAGGATTTCCAGCGAAAGCAGAAAAACACTGATAAGGTGAATCGCCATAACCTGTTGGCCCTAAAGGAAATGTTTGCCAAAGAGTTTGACCGGCTTCTTTTAAAAAATCAACAAACTTGTAGGCTTCACTTCCAAGATCTCCGATTCCGTATTTACCAGGAAGAGAAGTCGGGTGAAGAAGAATACCAGCGCTTCGTTCGAACTGCATTTGTACCTCTGAATTTTAGGCGCAAAAATACTTATAAGATAAGCTAAAGTGAAAAGGTGAGTTTAAAAAGAAAAACTCCGCAACGATTTAACGATGCGGAGTTAAATTCATTGTTTGTATTATTTAAGGAAGTGAAAATCCAAAATAAACATTAAAGTTTATTACGTTGTTTTTCACATCAGCTGCGTCAGCTGAATCGTCTATTGTTGTCATACCTAAAATGTATCGCACGTCGAATCCCAGTTCATTTTTGCCAACCGGGAAACCTACTCCACCACCAAACACTAATGAGAACTCAGTTGATTTCACATCCGGAATATCATCTTCTGCTGATTGACCCTCTACCTCAACTTTTACCTTGTGGGTAGTGTTAAACCCAACAGCCGGACCAGCAAAAATAGCCGGGTGAACTGAAGAACCCTGAATAGGTATAATTAACTTTAATAGTAATGGTACTTCAATATAATCGAGAGAAACTGTTGCTTCAACAGTATACCCCTCAATATCTTCTTTTTCTTTAGCACCTTTCATAGTATAATAGGCCTCTGGTTGTATTGCGAACATATTGCTAAATTGATACATAAAGAAAAGTCCGCCGCAAAACCCGGTTTTTGAATCCGGGCTTCCAGCATCATCACCATGAATGTTAGATATGTTCAAACCAAGCTTGGGCCCAATCTGCATTTGTGCCTGTGATAATGATGTGAAAGCAGCAAGGATGAATAAAACAGTAAAGAACTTCTTCATTTTCCTCTCCTTATTTGTTAATAGAAAATTATTTAAGAGCAGCCAATCAAACTTATTAAAATTTTCTTTTAATACGCAAATTGACGCTGCAAAAAAATCAATAATCAGGCCACAAATACTTTTCTGAAACAAACCATTTAACTAAGTTTGTTTTTCATTTTAAGGAATAAATGAGGTTATTAAGAAATCTTTACGACTGGGTACCTCACTGGTCTAAAACGCCATACGGCACAGCAGCACTTTTCCTTCTCGCTTTTGCTAAGTCTTCTTTTTTCCCCATCCCCCCGGATGCGCTTCTTTCGAACTTCATATTTTTTCCTTAACTATTAAAATCAGATTTAAAAGATAAAGTTAAATAAAAATTCTGTTGATTGAAGTAGATTTTTATTAGGAATATCCTTCTGTAGAAACAACCTTTTATAATAGGCATATTTTTCTGTAAGTTGGGCTCAAAAATTTTTTAATCACATGCTTTAAAATGAGAGTATGGAAAATATTATTGATATGTTAAAAATATTTTTTACCGCGATGACCCCAATCGGAGAGCTAAGAGTTTCAATTCCTTTAGGACTATCCATTTTAAAGCAACCTTGGTATTTAGTTTTTGTTATTTCTGTAATTGGAAATATGATTCCACCGATTTTTATTCTTTGGTTATTCCCAAAAATTTCCGCCTGGTTGATGAGACATTCAATGTTAATGAACAAATTTTTAAACTGGCTTTTTGAGCGAACAAGAAAAAAAACTCATGATAAAATTGAAAAGTACGGCGATTTGGCATTAATAATTTTTGTTGCGATACCTTTACCAAATACAGGAGCATGGACTGGTACATTAGCAGCATGGTTATTCGGAATACCGATGAACCGTGCCCTTCTTAACATTTTTTATGGTGTTTTAATTGCCGGGGTTATTGTAACAATGATTACTTCTGGATTGATAAATTTTCTTTAACTGGCTTGCAATTGCGTTTACCGCATTACTAATCAGCGGTTTTTTTGCAATTAATTACCTTCTTTAATTTCATTCCCCATTCTTTGTTCAGCTATCTTTTTAATATGATCTGCGATACCGGGATACTGTCTTAGAACTTCATTAAAAAGCTCCCTGTCCAGTCTGTAAAGATCACTGTAAGTTACGCTCAGAATCGAGGCAGTTCTTCTCTTGTTTTCTGCAAATAAGGCTATCTCACCAAAAAAATCACCATCTGTCAAAACAGAGATTTCATCCTTACTGGAAATTACTTTTAACTTTCCCCTGATAACGAAATACATTTCATTACCATAGTCTCCCTCCTTAAAAACATATTCATCAGGGATACATACTATTGGGCGCATATGAAGTGAAACATCTTTTAAGAATTCATTACTTACACCCCAGAATAATGGTATTTTCTCAAGTATCTCTTTTTTTAGCTGAACTGAAACTTCGTTTTGCAAACCTTGTGGTAAACCGGATAAAAAGATCGACTCATCAAAACCCAGTTTCTTTTTCCAGATGTAGTTATAGTAATCACGAATTTTCTTTTGCAGACTTATGGGGATATTTCTGTAGTTCACAAATATTTTTAACTGTTCCAGGTTATTGAAGAATTGCATTCTTGCCGGATTACTTTTTGCAAGTATGTTAGCAACGTTTCCAATTATAAATCCATAAATACCAACTCCAAATAGCATTATTATCGTTGCATAAAGATACTGGAGATTGTTAGCAGGTATAATATCACCATAGCCTACTGTTGATAATGTTTCAACAACCCAGTAAAGTGAAGTAACATATTTAGTTACATCATCAATATTGGTATTACTATGCCTTAACTCAATCCATCCACAAGCAAGCCAATGAGCTGTAATGGCTAACCAAAACACAAAAAATACAAGTAGTAAATAGTCGCGCAATCTAAGTGCCCGCTGGCGGATTAAGTACATAAATTGTGCGACGCGGGCAATTTTTAGCAACCTGAATAAACCAAGTAATGGAATTTGAAAAAGAAATGTAAATGGAATAGCAGCTAACAAATCAAATATAAACCAGGTTTTTAAATACTTACTTCGCGCTGTCTTAATATCAATTTGCAAAACTGATTCAATAGATGGTTGAATAAAATGTAAAATTACATCAATTGTAAAAACTATTGTGATAAACCAGTAGAAATAATTCACGTAGGTAGTTTGATCAAGCTTAAGTACAATATTAAGCGGAACGTAAATAGCAACTAATGTTGAACAGATAGTAGTCAACAACTGCCATTGCATTCTACTACGTATTGGAATAATTTTCATTGAGAATTCTAGACAAAACTATTATTTTATATGAAAAATAAACTTTTTAAAGATAATTTTCTCTTACTTATTACATTCAATTAATAATGAAATAATTGTTATTGATTCATAAAAATTGCTAGCCATCAAGTTAAATTTGATTTTTTCTTTTGACTATCTTCCGACAACTTATTACATTTAACTAAAGATTACAACTTATACTGCAATAGTTTAAGTAGTATGCTTTTTTTAATTGAAAACATAAACTATCCGGAAAGGATTGAGCGATGAAAACTTATGTTATGCTAACTAAACTATCTCCCGAAACCTCCAAACAGATGAAAGACAGGGCTAAACTTGGAAGGCATTGGCTTGACCAGGTAAAAAAGAAGTGCCCAGAAGTAAAATTTATTGCTCATTATGCATTGCTTGGGCACTATGACTTTCTTGATATTTACGAAGCGCCGGATGAAGAAACCGCGGCTAAGGTATCAATGATAAGTTTATCGAACGGCGCATTTCAGGCAGAGAGTTTAGCCGCAATTCCTTACAAAAGATTTTTAGAATTAGCTGATGAGATTTCCTGAATAATTTAGTAAATCAGATTATCGGTGTAACACTTTTACAGATAGGTTGTTCGAAGTCTTATCAAAAATAATAAATGATAAATTATTTGGAGGAGGTTATGTCATCAAAAAAATTAAAGTCATTCCTGGATGAAAACAAAATAAAATATATTTCAATTCAACATTCATCTGCCTACACAGCACAGGAGATTGCAGCGATAGCACATATACCCGGCAAAGATCTTGCGAAAACCGTCATAATAAAAATTGATGGCAAAATGGCGATGGCAGTTTTACCAGCTTCATATAAGGTCAGCTTTGAAAATATGAAAGACACTTTAAATGCGAACGAAGTGAGATTGGCTTATGAACAGGAGTTTATTGATAAATTTCCCGATTGTGAAGTCGGTGCTATGCCTCCATTCGGTAACATTTATGGAATGGATGTTTTTGTAGCCGACAGTCTTTCGGAGGATGAAGAGATAGCCTTTAATGCGTGCAGTCATACCGAGCTAATAAAAATGAAATTCAGTGATTTTGAAAAGCTTGTAAATCCAAAACGAATTAAATTTTCTGTGCCGAGTAAAACTTAGTTTTCAAATTTAATTTTACTATACTCTTCAAGTAATAAGTTTGATGAAGGCTTTTAGATATTTTGTTGAATGTAATCCAGAATCTCTTCAGAAGCATCAAATGTTTTGATCAGATCTGTTTTTCTTCCTTCAAGCTTCATTTGCTCGTTCATCTCAAAAACAATATTCCTCCATATAGATGAATGACAGGCAATTGGTTTGGTCTGCATTAATCCCTTATTAATATATTCCCAGATTACTGCTAATTCCAGCAGCGTTCCGGTTCCTCCCTGAAGTACTATAAAGCCGTTACCTAATTCTATTAGTTTCTGAATTCTTTCGAGCAGTGTATCACATTTAATTTCTTTGGTAATATATTTGTTCGTGGGTCCTCCCCATAAATTAACGGTAACACCAATGGCTTCCGCGCCACCCTCAACAGCTCCTTTTGAAGCTGCTTCCATTACTCCATTAAAACCACCTGTGCAAATATCAAACCCTCTTAATGCAAGCTGTTTTCCTATGCTGAATGCAGTAGTGTACTGTTCCTCATTTTCTGCTGGTTTTGAACTACCAAAAATTGTAATGATTTTCTTCATAATCTTAAAATTGAAAAAAAACGCACTTCTAATATATGCAAAAAAAATCCGTGACCTTTTATTCGGGTCACGGATTCTATCAAGAACTATATCCACCAGAAACTACAATGCATTCGAACCAAAAATGTTTGCATTTATCTCAATGTTGTCCGCAACTTTCTGACCAACAATCATATTATCTATATCATAGTCTGAGAGAACAATATTAAATTTTGCCTGAACACCCAAAAGATCGCCCGGAGCTTTTTGCTTGGTTTGTTCACTTGCATCAAGGTAGGTCATTGTAACGTCTGCAACAACTTCCTTTGTTACACCATGAACAGAAAAATCTCCCGTTACTTTTGCTTCTAGTTTGTTATCTCCACTCACCTTAACATCACCCACTTTTTTTATAACGAAAGTAATATCAGGAAAATTAGTAGCATCAAGCCAGCTCGCACTTTTCAAATGCTCATCCCTCAAATCGATCCCTGTTTTAAGCGAAGCAGCTGAAATGGAAATCGAACCCTTTAAGGTTTTAATATCAGAAACATTAAAAGTTACTTTCCCTTTAACATCGTTTGAGATTCCGGTTATATCTTCGAGAGGTGTACTACTGAAAAATGATGCCTGGTTTCTTTTGTACTTATCTTCGAAGTTAAAGGTTTGCTCGCCCGTAGCTTTTACTTTGAAACCCTGAGCAAGAGAGGCTGATACAACTAATACAAGTATCAGAAATGTTTTTAAGATTATTTTCATTTTGTTTCCTTATTTTTTTTTGTTTTGAATACGAAAAATAAACCTGCTGAAATAAATACAACGACACCGGAAATTACTGCTGTATGAGGGAGAAGACCAAGGACAAACTTCTTTTGAAATTCCAATGCCGGTTCTAAGCCAAGTGATTTGTCAAGCTCGGTCATTTCTTTTTTAACCCAAATTCCATCCTTGGATAATACTACTCCTCCGCTTGCCTGCCACACTATAAAAATTCCGATAAGTAAAACTGCTGCCGTTAGAAGAACAATTTTTTGCTTAATGTTCATAACACACCATAAATATTTTTAGTTCACAAATAATGTAAAATCTAAACTATAGTTTTTAGAGATTCAAGTATTGATTAAATTTCAATCTGAAAAACTGCATTTATTATTTTATCAGAATTATATTTCTAGGTTACAACATATAGTTTTAAAGTGCAATATCTTAATAGTATCCATTTAACAAACAATATATGACCAAAGAAAGTTTCGACATTATAATAATTGGAGGAGGAATAATCGGGACAGCAACAGCGCTCGAATTAAAAAATAACGCTAATCTAAATATCCTACTGATTGAAGCCGAAAAAGAGCTTGCATCTCATCAAACCGGTAATAATAGTGGTGTTATACATTCCGGTTTATATTATAAGCCCGGTTCGCTTAAAGCTAAAAACTGCACCGAAGGACGCGAACTGCTTTATAAATTCTGCGATGAAAATAATATTGAATATGTAAGATGCGGTAAAATTGTAGTCGCAAATAACGACTCAGAACTGAATGCCATGGAAGCACTTTTTGACAGAGGTGTTGCGAACGGACTTGAAGGAATTAAAAAACTTTCATCTGAAGAAATCAAAGAGTTCGAACCACATGCTAAAGGAATATCTGGTTTGTTTGTACCGCAAACAGGGATAGTTGATTACACAAAAGTTACAAATGCATACGCAAGATTATTTTTAGAAAATAATGGAATTATTGAAACGAACTGTACATTTTTATCGCTTAAAATTTTTAATAATGAACTTGTACTTGTTACAACAAAGGGAGAATTTAAAACCAAAGTTCTTGTAAACTGCGGAGGGTTGTATAGCGATAAAATTGCAAAACTGTGTGGAGTAAATCCCGAACTGCGGATCGTTCCCTTCAGAGGAGAATATTACAAGATAAAAAAAGACAAAGAATATTTGGTTAAAAATTTAATTTATCCCGTGCCCGATTCGCAATTTCCTTTTCTCGGAGTCCATTTTACACGAATGATAAATGGTGGAGTAGAAGCCGGGCCCAATGCGGTTCTTGCATTTAAAAGAGAAGGATATTCTAAAAAAGACTTTTCAATAAATGATGTCTCAAGGATGTTTCTTTATTCAGGCTTCTGGAAAATGGCTTCAAAATATTACCGGATGGGCTTCGGAGAATTTTATCGTTCTTTTAACAATAAGGCATTTGTGAAAGCTTTGCAAAAATTAGTGCCAGCAATTCAAATAGATGATATTGAGCCGGGTGGTGCCGGTGTTCGTGCACAAGCTTTGGAAGCAAGCGGAAAGCTCGTAGATGATTTTAGAATTGTAGAAGCGAACCGAATGGTACACGTTTTAAATGCACCATCACCTGCAGCTACAGCTTCATTAGCCATTGGCAGAACCATTGCTAATATTGTCTTAAAAAAGTTTGATAAAGAAGTGTAAATTTAAAATATGGATATTCTCTCTTCACTTTATAAAATAAATTCTCTCAAAGACCTTGACACAATTAAAGGAGACGTTCAGGATCTAAATAATAAAATCTCAAGACTTTCAAGACAAAAGAATATTAGTTATTCCCTGAATGGAAATAAACAAAAAATTAGCAAGGAACTTTTATTAAATGAACTTGAACAAATTCTGCAAACGAAGACAATTGAACGAACACGTTATTATTTAAAGAGACTTATAAAGAGTTTAGAGATTCAAAAGGAAGGAAAGATAAATGATCTTAACCTGAACAGGTGGAAAGAATACAACGATATTCTTACAGATAGTCTCTGGATATTTGATAAAAGAGATACATCGGGAGTTCACAAGGCAGATTACTGGGGAAATTTCATTCCTCAGATTCCAAACCAACTTTTAAGAAGATATACTAAGAGGGGAGAATGGGTGCTCGATCCATTTCTCGGAAGCGGAACAACTTTGATTGAATGCAAACGTCTTGGAAGGAATGGTGTTGGAATTGAATTAAATAAAGAAGTTTGTAAAAAAGCAGAATCTACTTTGCACAAAGAGAATAACCCTTTCAAAGTTACGACAAAAATCCTTACCGGAAACAGCTCAAGAATTGACTTCAAAACTGAACTGAAAAATCTAAAACAAAAATCTTTCCAGTTTATGATTATGCATCCACCGTATTGGGACATTATAAAATTCAGCAATCAGAAAGATGATCTCTCAAATGCAAATTCTGTTTCTGAGTTTTTAAATTTATTTGGAAAGATTGCTGAGAATATTTATCCCGTTTTGGATAAAGGAAGATATTGTGCAATTGTAATCGGCGACAAATATTCTGCCGGCGAATGGATACCACTTGGATTTTATGTTATGCAGGAAATGATGAAAAGAGGATTTAAATTAAAATCTACTGTTGTTAAAAACTTCGACCAGACAGCCGCAAAACGAACTCAAAAGGAGTTGTGGCGATACCGGGCTCTTGCTGGAGGATTTTATATCTTCAAACATGAATACATATTCTTATTTCAAAAATAAAATTAATTCCTTGTGAGAAAATTAATCTTACTTTCATTTTCATTAAT
>Ga0307425_1002442_pt1 | contig 10480 bp, 11 predicted proteins | sample SalMarWE160330MG_FD_202152 | JGI IMG/M metagenome (GOLD analysis project Ga0307425, IMG submission 202152) | Salt marsh sediment microbial communities from the Plum Island Ecosystem LTER, Massachusetts, United States - WE1603-30 | ecosystem: Environmental > Aquatic > Marine > Intertidal zone >...
CTTTTCGAAGTTTTAAAAGACTGCCAAGATTAGCCCAGAAAATCCCTGTAAGTACTAACGCAGTACCTATAAAATGCCTTTCAGACAATTCTTCGTTATAAAAGAAATAACCAAGAATTAAAGCTACAATAGGTGTTATAAATGCAACCAAAGATAGTATAACAATATTTATTTTCTTAATGAGCCAATAAAACGATGTAAAGGTAATAACAGTTCCAAAAAACGCAAGGTACAATATTGAAAGAACAGCATTTTCGTCAATTCTGATTAATGACAGATCCTCTGTAAAGAACGCTATAATAATCATAGAAAAACCTGCAATAACCATTGGAATAAAATTCATTGACAAAGGATGCAAATGATTTCCCACTTTTTTTACAGTAATTGCTACCCAGGCCTGTGTTGTTCCGCTTAATACAACAGCAAACATACCGATCAGATACTTTGTGACATCACCGGAAAAAGAATCAGAAAAAATTACTGCGATTCCTATAAAACCAAGTAGTGTCCCAAAAACTTTATAAAAACCGATACGCTCTTTCGGCATTCTTATGTAAGAAAAAATAACTATCCAGAATGGATAAACAGCAAAAAGAACAGCAGCCATTCCGGATGGAACAAATTGCTCTGCCCAATAAACTAAACCATAAGAAACCACAAATGATAAGAATCCCATTAAGATATAAAGCTGAATTGCGACTCGGTCAGTTTGAATTGAAATATTTTTTACTTTCATTAAGAAATATATGAAGACTGAAGCGACCGCAAACCGCAAACCTGCAGAAAAAATAGGCGTTAAAGATTCAAGCCCGAACCTGATCACAATCCAGGTTGAACCCCAGATAAGACAAAGAATTAGATAAACAAGGAATATTTTTAACCCGGGTCTGTTCATTATTTTTCATTCATTACTATTATTCCAAGTGCTCTCCCTGATTTTGGACCGTCACGTCTGTATGAATGAAGTAGTTCTTTATATTCGAAAGTACACAATTCGGATGCCTGAATACTATTGAGATCGACTCCTGCTTCAATCAACATCTGAAAATTTGCTCCTGCAAGATCAATGTAAAATTCATTTTTATCTTTCTTTACAAATTCATTATCAAATCTTGATGCAACCTCTTCACTAACTTCATAATTCTTTTGAGAAATTGAAGGTCCGATATAACATATCATATCAGAAGGATTTGAATCAAAATCATCTTTTAATTTCTGAATGGTTTTCTTCACTATTTTCTTTTCCGTTCCTCTCCAGCCGGAATGAATTGCTGCAATAACTTTTAATACCGGATCATAAATGAATATTGCCGGACAATCTGCGCTGCTTATTGCGAGACCAAGATTTTTTTTTGTTGTTATTAGTGCATCACTTTCACCACAATTACCATAAAAATTAACCTCTTTGATACTATCTTCGTGAACCTGTTTCTGGTAACTCACCATATTTTCATTCAAGCCAAGCTCAATAAAGAACTCTCTTCTATTATTATCAACAATTTCCTTTTCATCGCCAACACTATAAGAAAGATTAAAAAAATATGGAGCATTTCTTCCTGAACCTACCTTTGTGCTGAATCCACAAACAATTTCAGGGTATGGCTGAAAAATAAAAGGGTTGATGATGAGCATAATGATATTTCAGAAATAAATAAGTAAAATTGAGAGTATATAGCTTTAATAGTATATTAGACAGTCATATTTCAAACATCAATTAAGGTAAATATATTGAAAATCTTAGTAACTAATGATGATGGAATCTACTCAGCAGGTATTGCGGCATTAGTTGAGTCATTAAAGGAGATCGCTGAGGTTACTGTTGTCGCACCTCAAGAAGAGCAAAGTGCTGTCGGGCATGGAATTACAATGAAATATCCGCTTAGAGTTTTTAAGTACCGAAAGAACGGAACTTTTTTTGGGTACGCTGTTGAAGGGACGCCTGCTGATTGTGTTAAAATGGGAATGAGAAACATTATGAAAGAATCACCAGACCTCGTTATATCCGGAATAAATCACGGCTCTAACACTGCAATAAATATTATCTATTCAGGGACAGTGTCTGCAGCAAGGGAAGCAGCTATAATGGACGTACCTGCTATTGCCATTTCAGTAACCAGTCATGAAACGACGGATTTCACATATGCAGGAAAAGTAGCTAAAATGCTTGCGAAAAAAGTTAATGAACACGGACTTCCAAATGGAACACTCCTAAATGTAAATGTACCAAATCTCCCGGAAAATGAAATTGCGGGCATCCTGGTTACAAAGCAAAGCAAAGCAAAATGGGACGATATATATGAAAAAAGAATTGATCCTTATGGCAGAGATTATTATTGGCTTACAGGTAAAATGGTGGAAATAGAAAATGAACTTCACACCGATCAGGTTGCTATAAAAAATAAATTTGTCTCTGTCACTCCAATTCACTTCGATCTTACTGATTATGATACTTTTAAAGCAATGAAGAGCTGGGACATAGAAAAGAAAGCTGATGAAAAAACTTGATGATGTTTACCAGATAGATGCTTTCACTGATTTACCATTCAAAGGAAATCCGGCGGGAGTTGTTTACTCTGATGTTTTGAACAAAGAAGAAATGCAACTTATCGCGAGAGAGATTAACGTTTCTGAAACCGCATTCATTTCAATATCCAAGGAAGCAGATTTTAATTTAAGATGGTTCACTCCCTCCGTCGAAGTAAAGCTTTGTGGTCACGCAACAATAGCATCTCTGCATTATCTGGTTCAAAAAGGATTGATCAAGAATAATTCTACAGTAACATTCAGCACACTTTCCGGAATACTTAGATGCTCAGCTGTTAACGGTTTATATTCACTTTGTCTGCCCGTTCCCACACTATCAATATTTGAAGGGGATAAAGAAGAAATAATCAGTGCGCTTGGTGGTAAAAAAATAATCAATACTGAAAAACTTCCTTTTATTATTGATGAAGGAGGTTATCTTTACATCTACGTTTCATCATTGAATGAATTAATTAACATTAAACCAGATTACAAAGTACTTTTTGATTTATCCTCTTCCGGAAAAGGGTATGATGCTATTACAATGTTTACCCTCGAAACAATAGAAAAAGGGAACTATGCTCACTTACGTTTTTTTGCTCCTTTTTATGGAATAAATGAAGATCCGGTAACCGGTTCTGCAAACGGACCATTATTACTTGTTCTTCGGCGTTTAGGTTTGATTGAAGAAAATACCGAGAGGAAAACCTTTACATTCGAACAAGGAGATATAATTGGAAGGAAAGGAAGAATAAACGTTTCTTATTCGCCTATAAAAAATGAATTAATGGTAACGGGTAAAGCCGTTACAATTTTCAAGGGAGAAATGACTTTTTAATGTTTGGATACAAAGAGATCGGATTTTCCCTCACTTACCCGGCTGCTTATTTATTTTTAGCACTCATTCTTATTGCTGCATATTCATTTTATGTTTATCGTTATACAATTCCACAGATAAACCCATCAAAAAAAATACTGCTTATATCGCTTAGAGTATTGGCATTGTTATTACTATGTTTCATTCTTTTTGAACCAATACTAAATTTCAGCCGGAAATTAATCCTTGAACCAGCTAACCTGGTATTTGTTGATAATTCAAGATCAATGACAATTGAAGATAGGACTAACCGTTCTTCCAAAGTAAAAGAAATATTAGATGATTTTTCAGCTCACGCTTCAGATGACAACTTAACATTTTATGAATTCGGTAATTTTATCAGAGAGGTCAATGCTGATAGTCTTGATCAAGTGAATTTCTCAGATGGCGCAACGAACCTGCAGGATGTATTCAATTTCGTAAAAAGTTCAGACAAAAACATCGCATCTGTTACAATAATTACAGATGGCGTTTTAACTTCCGGAAGTAATCCATATTATGACGCAATTAATCTTGGTATCCCTCTTTTTACTATAGGTATTGGAGATACCACTCAACGTAAGGATGTTGAAATAAAAAAAGTCCTGCATAATGATTTTTTATACGCCAAAACACCAACCAGTATCATAGCCACAATTTATAACAAAGGATTTTCAGGTGAATATGTGATGGCATCTTTGTATGAAGATAATAAATTCATCTCTCAGCAAAATATTATTCTTAGCAGCGCCGGTATTCAGAATATCTCTTTTAATTATAACCCGGAAAATAGCGGTGAAAAGAAAATGAGTGTAGCTCTAACACCATTAAAAAATGAATTTACTAATGCAAATAACAAAAAAATATTTTATGTAAATGTACTTTCCAACAAAATCAATGTGGTACTGGTTGCTTCAAGCCCATCTGCTGATTTAACATTCATAAATAATGCTCTTAAGCGGGATGAGAACCTGAAAGTTAGTTCCATTGTTCAGGTAGCTCAGGATAAATTTCTTGATAAATTGAACTACCAGATTCTTGATAGTGCTAATGTGCTTTTCCTGATAGGTTTTCCATCTGATCAAACTCCTAAGAATCTTCTCGACCGTGTCATTGCCAGAATAAAAAATGATAAAGTCCCTTATTTTCTAACATTATCATCAGGAATTAGTTTAAATAAACTTTCATTGTTTGGGGATGAACTTTCTTTCACTGTAAACCAACTCTCTAACGGATACAGAGAAGTTCAGCCACAAATTTTGCAGGAACAATCAAATAACCCGATTTTAAAACAAGGTGATAAAAATCTAATTGATCTATGGAACAACCTGCCACCTGTTTTACAGCCAAATTCTCTTTTCAATCCAAGAATCGAAAGTAAAATGCTGGCACAAATAAAAGTTAACAACAAAGTCATTAATTCGCCGTTAATTCTAATAAAAAATTTCAGCGGTAATCGTTCGGTTACAGTATTGGGTAAAGATATCTGGAAATGGAAGCTTCAGGTGGCTCCAAAAGGAATTGATTTATTCGACAGCTTTATCGTTAATTCTCTTCGCTGGTTAAGATCTGGTGAAGAACAAAAACTTGCGAGTATAAAATCTTCTAAAAAGAATTATTCACAGGGTGAAAGAATTGAATTCTCAGCGCAAGTTTCAGATGAATCATTAAATCCTGTCTCTGATGCTGAAATTAAAATCAAGATAAAATCAGATAAGGATGAATATGAAACTGATATGCAAAATGTTGGACCCGGATTATATGAAGGTTCAATTATAATAAATGAAACCGGGGATTTTCGTTATTCCGGTGAAGCTTATACAGATGGAGAACTTTTGGGAAAGGATAACGGAAGTTTCAACATTGGTGAAATAGATCTTGAAATGATTAACCCGGTGATGAATTATTCTCTTCTTAATTTATTAGCTAATAATTCTGGTGGTGAATTTTACACACCTGACGATTACAAATCTTTGATGACAAGAATTAATCAGTTAAACAAACTTTCTTCCAAAGAAAAAATAATAAAATCAGAAGTTACTCTCTGGTCAGATACCAGGATGCTTTTGATTGCCATTCTCCTATTTTCATTGGAATGGTTTATCCGTAAAAGAAGTGGAATGTTATGAGATATAAAGCAGCTATTAAATTATGAACAATGGTTTAACCCAGATATTTGATTTTTTTCTTCCGCGAATTTGTCCCGGCTGCAACAAAAAGTTATCTCCTGATGAGAAACCTGTCTGTAAAGATTGCCTAGACAGCATTTCAAAGGTTAATGAAGACTTGCTTGAATATGAATTTGACCGAAAATTCCGTTCTGAAAGAATCATACAGAATTTTTATTCAGAATATATCTTTGAAACTGATAAAACCTTACAGCGCATCATTCATGCACTGAAGTATGGGAAGCAATTCAGACTGGGTGTTTTCTTAGGGGAGTTACTTGCAGAGGGAATTAAAAACAAAAATTGGCAAATTGATTGGGTTGTTCCTGCCCCCATTCATCATTTAAAAAAAGCAGAAAGAGGATATAACCAGTCTGATTTTATTGCAAAAGGATTGAGCAATGCGCTTGGAATCCCTTATTCCACAAAATTGATTAAACGAAGTAGGCAAACAGAATCACAAACACGATTACATATAAATGAAAGAGCAAAAAATGTTGCTGGTGCATTTAAAATTGGAAATTCAAAAAAAATATCTGGAAAAAACTTTTTACTTGTGGATGACGTGATCACCACTGGAGCAACGATACTAGAGTGCGCTAAGATGCTTGATAAGGAAAATGCTAATACCGTATATGCTTGCTCTATCGGAATTACTTCGCTTGAAGACGCTACATACTCTCAGGAGCTGAAACTCCAAGAATAGATAAGCCGTTTTTAATGACGGTCTTTGTTGCTACGGCCAAAGCTAAACGTGCTTCAGCAATATTCTTTTCGCTTCCCAATATTCTTCTGAATGTATAAAACTTATGAAACGCGGCAGCAAGATCTTCAAGGTATGTGCAAATTTTTTGTGGTTCATAATTTTCTGCGCTGTATAAAACCTCCTCTTCAAACTTGCGAAGCTTTTTAAGAAGCGTCTGTTCTTCTTCATCAATCAGTAAATTGAGGTTGGTTGTAACAGGTTTCAAATTTTCAGATTCAACCGTTCTGATAATTGAACAAATTCGCGCATGGGCATATTGCAAATAAAAAACGGGATTTTCATCGCTTTGTTTTTTAGCCAGGTCAATATCAAAATTCATATGCGAAGAAATTGTTCGCATATTAAAAAAGTATCTGACAACATCACTTCCAACTTCATCGGTAAGTTCATCGAGAGTTATATAGTTCGCTTTTCGCGTAGACATCTTTACAACTTTACCATCTTTCAGAATCGTTACAAACTGATGAATCAGTACTTTAACTTTTGAATCATCATAACCTAAAGCTTTTAGACCGGCTAACACATCGGGGTAAGTATCGATATGATCTGATCCTAAAATATCGATCATTAAATCATAACCACGTTCAAACTTTGTAATATGATATGCAATATCGGGTAATCGGTAAGTTGGTTCACCCGTAGCTTTAACAATTACTTTATCTTCCCCACTTCCAAGTTCAGAAAGTTTCAGCCAGACAGCACCGTTTTTTTCGTAAGATAACCCCGCATCTTTAAATTTATTCAGTACCTTATTTATATTCCCGTCATCGTAAAGAGATTTTTCATTAAAGAAAAGTTCATGATGTACTCCGATACGAGTCAAAGTTTGTTTTATGTCATTTAAGATTTCAGCTTCGGCTATTTCTTTAAATTTGCCTTCGGCTGGTTCATTAACTAACTTATCACCGAATTCTTTCTTTAACTTTTTTGCGATCTCAACAATATATTCACCCTGGTAATAATCTCCAGGGAATTCAATATGTTTTCCAAGAAGGTTCAGGTATCTAATTCTCACGGAATCGCCGAGCACACGCATCTGTCTTCCGGCATTGTTAAAATAATATTCTCGATCTACATTATAACCTATCCACTCAAGCAAATTTGCTACTGTATCACCAACTACTGCATTTCTTCCATGCCCCACTGTTAGTGGTCCAGTAGGATTTGCGGAAACAAATTCAACATTAGCTCTCTTACCCAAATATTTTTTTGATTTTCCGAAATCATGTCCGAATTCGTTAATTTCTTTAATAATACTTGCAACAAAGGATGGTGAAAAATAAAAATTGATAAATCCGGGTCCTGCAATTTCAGTTTTACTTATTATTGTCTTATCAATTTTCAGATTAGAAATTATCTCAGTCGCAATATCTCTGGGATTTCTTTTAAGCTTTTTTGAAAGAATCATTGCGGCGTTGCAGGAAAGATCACCATGAGATTCCTTCTTGGGAATATCAAATGCAAGATCTAACTCACCTAAATAAGGTAATTGCTGTTTAGCTTGTTCAAATATTTTATAAAGATACTTTTTCAATTTATATGATAAACTTTAAATGAAATCTGATATGCAAACTTATTAAAGAAGAAGGCTGGAAAAAACTGAACTGAAGAAAATGTTATTGATTACCCCGAGGCTCCGACTTTTTTTTCTAAGGGATCAGTCATCTTTTCTATTGGAGCATCTCCCCATAGTTTTTCAAGATTATAGAACTCACGTGCTTCTTTTTTAAAGATATGGACAACAACATCTACATAATCCATTAAAACCCAGCTAAGCGCTTTTAATCCCTCTTTATGCCAGCACTTTATTCCTTCATCGGATAATGCTTTGTCAACCTGATCAGAAATTGCTTTAACCTGAGTATCTGAATCAGCAGAGCAGATTACAAAATAATCGGTGAATGAAACCAATTTACTTAAATCAATAGTTACAACGTTAAAACCTTTTTTTGTGAAAATGAGTTCGGAAATTCGATGCGCTAAGTCTTTTGAATTCAATTTAACCTCTTTTGTAGTGGAATTAAATTTTTGTAATCTTTTCCCAGTATAAATGTAACATCAAGCAGATATTCCGGATTAACCTGTTGAATAACGTTTTCGTGATTCAAACCAACAACCGCAGCAACTTTTTCAGCGTTCTGAATTTTTTCGTTTCTACTAATTACAATGCTGTTCTCTATTTCAAATGAGCGGTAATTTCCCAGTCTGACAACATCAAAACCTTTAGCTCTTAAGTAATCAGTCAGTTTATCTGCTACACCACTTTTCCCACATCCATTTAATACTTCAACCTGAATTTTACTAACAGTACTATCCTTTGATGGCTCATATTGATTATCGTTATAATAACCGGCGATGGTTTTGGTTAAGGAATATCCTAAATAAATATTAATGAAAATTAGAATAATGATCGAGGCATTGAAGGTAAGGCTTTTTGAGAAGTTCTTCTTTTTATTGTTAGAAATATTTATTCCTTTCACCTATTAAATATTAGATTCTTCTATTTATTTTCAAATGGTGAAACTGACTGAGAATTGTATCCTCCAGACATAAAATCGAACGGCGTTCCATAACCATAGAATGGATGATAATAACCATATCCGAATGGCATAGTTCTGTATTGCAGATGCACTGAGAAATCTTCCCAGGGATGATAATTAATTGCGGCGTTGCTTATATATATACCTGAAATATCTTTCTTGAACTGATCACCAAATGTGCTATACGGTGAATACATTACACTTACATCTAACTGCACATTCAAATTGCTCATTAACCTATAGAACATACTATTTGTGTAAGTAGTCAAAGATACACCCTGTCCGGCAAAAGAGGAATAGCTCAAGCTGAATGAATGTCGCATCATAAAATCATCCGAATTGAGAAATCCGAAAAGAAAATTCGAATTCTCGGTTACAATACCATCTTTCACACTCTTAGGTTCAAGACTGTTATCTCTGAACTGAGCATCGAGACAGGAACTCGTTAGTAATACAAATAATATAAAAGCCGTTTTCAAATCATCACCTGAAATTTTGATTCAATTTTATACAAATAACTTATTAAATGCAACTATGATTCTTTACACTCCAATTATAAAATCTTTGTAATTTTATTTTTTTTATCAACCAGAACCACCTTTGGCTTAAAATTCTTAGTTTCATTCTCCGAAACCTGGACATAACTAACAATAATTACCTCATCACCCACAGCTCCAAATCTTGCTGCAGGACCATTAAGACATATCGTGCCGCTTCCTGCTGGACCTTCAATAGTATAAGTATCAATCCTGGAACCATTATTAAAATTTAATATCTGAACTTTTTCGTAAGGTAATATATTTGCTGCTTCCAGCAAGTCTTTGTCAACTGTGACGCTTCCTTCATAATAAAGTTCTGCCTCAGTAACCGTAACCCGATGTATTTTAGACTTTAACATTTCTCTCTGCATTAAAGCATATTCCTTTTAATTTTTACATTCAAATATACCGATTGCGAATTCTCAGTTTCAAGGGAACAATTTATCAGGAATTTGATATTGATGGATTAAATCGAATATCTAATATAATTATTACTATTTCTAAGCAATTTTTATGAAAACTACACTGTTGCGATTTAACTAATTAATTTACTTCCACAATCATTTCAATTTCCACAGCAGAATTCAGTGGCAGTTCACTTACTCCAACTGCACTTCGAACATGTTTACCCGCATCACCGAAGATTTCAACAATAAATTCAGATGCACCATTAGCTACTTTTGGTTGGGCTGTGAATCCTTCAGCACTATTCACAAAAACTGATAGTTTTACTATTCTTTTTATTTTATCCAGATTACCAATTATACTTTTTACAGCACTCAAACAATTTATTGCGCAAAGCTTTGCTGCTTCTTTCGCTTCCTCCTCAGTTAAATTCTTTCCAACCTTTCCCTGATATTTAATTACTCCAGCAGCAATTGGAACCTGTCCGGATGTCATGATTAAGTTTCCAACTTTTAAAGCAGGTATGTATGCAGCTAACGGTTTCGCTGCTTCCGGGATTGTAATTCCCAATTGTTTAATTTTTTCTTCTATCATTTCTACCCTCCATTAAATACAATAATTTTATTTTAGTTAAATTTGAATTGAATTCTATAAAAGAAAATTATTATTATTAGAAATAAGGA
>Ga0307425_1002443_pt1 | contig 10479 bp, 8 predicted proteins | sample SalMarWE160330MG_FD_202152 | JGI IMG/M metagenome (GOLD analysis project Ga0307425, IMG submission 202152) | Salt marsh sediment microbial communities from the Plum Island Ecosystem LTER, Massachusetts, United States - WE1603-30 | ecosystem: Environmental > Aquatic > Marine > Intertidal zone >...
TTATCAGACCAAGGATAAATTTTCTAAAAATCTGATTATCAAAAACCCCGTGGATATATGTACCCATCACAATCCCTTCATCTTTTTTTCCGAAGGTTATAAACCCGTCATCGCTGTTAAAACCACCAGCTTCACTGCTCCTGCGCTTTACCTTAAAAAGCGGTACCAGTTTCCTTGATTTACCGGATGCCGGTGTAGATATACCCATATGGATCTCGTATCCTCCCATAGTTTCTACTTTGCCGCCTGCAGTTTTTCTTACTGTCCTTTTAAAAGTTGGACCGTAATTTAAAATATTTTCATTGAGCTTAAACTCTACCTGTAAGGTGCTTTTATGATTTAAAAATTTCGTTTTTATATCCATCAAGCCAAAGCTTTCAATATCTTCAATATGGGGCGATTCGCTCCCAAACTTATCTATGATCTTTCTTCCCAGAATCTGATAGCCCCCGCAGATTCCAAATATCACTGCACCTTTTCGGTATTGACTTTTAATCTCTTCCTCCAGCCCGGCTTTTCTCAAATACAGCAGATCACCAATGGTGCTTTTACTTCCCGGAATAATGATCATATGAGGTTTTAATTTCCTTAGCTCCTGCTTATTTTTAATATAAATAAGGCTCACTTCTTTTTCCATTTCAAACACATTAAAATCAGTAAAATTAGAAATATGGGGAAGATAGACCACACCGATTATTACTCTTTTTCTGTCATTTCCCCCGGCTCTTTCCATAACCATCTTTTTAGAGATTTCCCTCTCCAGATTAACAGAATCCTCTTCTTCTATATAAATATCCTTATAATAAGGGATGGTCCCTATCACAGGGATCTTTAACTTCCGGCATATATAGTCATTGCCCGGTTCAAGGAGGCTTATATCCCCCCTGAACTTATTTACCAGCAGTCCCTTTATATATCTCCTGTACTTTCCGGGCAGCAGCTTTACCGTACCGTAAAAGCTGGCAAAGACTCCTCCCCTGTCAACATCCCCCACCAGTATCACCGGAGATGCGGAAATCTCGGCTGTCCTCATATTCACAATGTCATTTTTAAGCAGGTTTATTTCCGCCGGGCTGCCGGCTCCCTCTATAACCACATAGTCAAATCTTTCCTTCAGATCATCAATTATTTCTTTAATTCTTCCCAGATAAAAGACTTTCTTGCGGTTATATTCAGAAGCACTCATGTTTTCTACCACTTTTCCCATAAATATTATCTGGGCTTCCGTATCGGCAATGGGCTTTATGAGTATTGGATTCATATATACTTCAGGCTCAAGTCCGCATGCTTCGGCCTGTACCACCTGGGCTCTGCCCATCTCCCCGCCAGCAGCGGTAACGTATGAGTTCAGTGCCATATTCTGTGATTTAAAGGGGCACACACTATACCCATCCTGCTTCAGGATCCTGCACACCGCGGCAACTGTTACGCTCTTGCCCACATGTGAACCGGTACCCTGTATCATTATGGATTTTGATTTTACTTTTTTCATATCACGACTGTAAATGGCGTATTATCTGATTTACTGACCTGACTACTACTGCACCGCTTTCTATTATCTTACCGTAGAGCTTGCCGGCCTTTCCGCCAGTATGATCCCTTTTTCCTATATTCTTTTCATCTATTATTATCACTTTTTTGCCCAGCCTTACGGCATTCTCTACCGATACAAGATTGGAAAAATTTCCATTGCCGAATTCCACTCCGGGTAAAATGACCACATCACTGGACCTTATGAATTTAAGGTTTCTTTCCTGCGACTGCCGGCTTATAGGGGAGAATGGAGCTTCTGTAACATACGGTACCCTAAGCATCTGTGCAGTATCAACATCCGTATCAAGCATATTTATAACTCCGCAGGACACCCTGTAACCCCTGCTGCTGAGCAAATTAATAACCGGTGACGCGGCTCCGCCCCCTCCAATAACATGGACCTTGAGGTATTTATTTAACTCTTTACCCGAAGCATCCCCGAATATGTCGGGGCCAAAGATGGGGCTTACATAAAGTTTTCCGGTTACAGGATTCTTACCAACATATACATCACTTCCAAATATATTTTTAATGCTTTCCCTGCTTATTACATTTTCCGGGTTTCCGAAACTGGAAATCCTGCCCTCTTTCAGGAGCATTATCTTTTGGCTGTTTTGTATGGCCAGATTTATATCATGAAAAATCCCGATTATGGTCTTGCTTTCTTTTTTATTCAGACTTAAAAAAAGATTCATAAACTCTATCTGGTAGTTTATATCAAGATGTGAAGTCGGCTCGTCCAGAAGAAGTACGGTGCTGTCCTGTGCCAGAGCCTGCGCTATAATCACCCGCTGCTTCTCACCGCCCGACAGCTCCGAATATTTTCTGCCCGCAAATGACAGCGTTTCGGTCCTTTTCATGGCCCGGTTAACCGCATCATAATCCTCTTCTTTTTCCATACCGAATCTTGAAATATAAGGGTGCCTTCCCATCATGATCATCTCGGATACTGTAAAGTCAAAACCGGGATCGGTATACTGGGGTACAACGGCCACCAGTTTTGCCGTATCCCTTGAGCTTAACTTCTTTATGCTTTTCCCCCCTATTTCAATCCTGCCCTCATAATTTTCCAGCACCTTGCTTATAAGGTTTACCAGCGTACTCTTTCCCGCTCCGTTGGGGCCCAGGATAGATATGAAATCACCTCTGTCTATATTAAAACCCAGGTTGTGCAGGACCTGGCTGTGGTTATAGGAAAAATTTAAATTTTTAACAGAAATTATACTCTCTTTATCCATCCTGCCCCCGAAACCACATTAAAAGACCTGCTTTTTTGACCTTACCAGAAGATACAGGAAAAACGGGACCCCTATAATGGAAGTAATGATACCTACCGGAATTTCCCTGGGCATAAGTACGGTTCTTGCCAGAGTATCTGACATAAGCAGCACTATCCCCCCTGCAATTGCCGAGGTAGGATATAATATCCTGTGGTCGGGCCCGACTATGAGCCTTAAGATATGCGGTGTTATAAGGCCCACAAATCCGATAATTCCGCTTACTGATACTGCCGCCGCGGCAATAAATGATGCCATTATCAGCATTATCTTTTTTACTTTTTCCGTCTGTACCCCAAGCTGGGCCGCTCTTTTATCCCCCAGGGATATTATATTTAGATCCCTCATAAAAAATCCGGAAATGATTACCAGAACAGTAACCAGCGGAGCCAGGATAATAAACCTGTTCCAGGAAGCCGAAGTCAGGCTCCCCATGATCCAGAACATTATTTTTGCCATATCCTGGGTTCTGAATATCATTATGAAATAAGTCACCGAACTCAGCATGGCACTAAGGGCAATACCGGAAAGCAGCAGGGTTGTAACTGAAATCTTTCCTCTGATCCTGGCGATACTGTATACAAGAAAGGTGGTGACCAGAGCTCCCGTCAGGGCAAAAAGAGTGGTGGTGGAAATGCCCATAAGTCCGATACCACTGACAAATACCAGCCCTATGGTTGCTCCAAGGGCCGCTCCTGCTGAAACACCGATTACATACGGTGCTGCCATCGGGTTTCGGAACAATCCCTGAAAAATAACTCCGGCACTGGCAAGGGCCATTCCCACAAATATGGACAGGAAAATCCTTGGCAGTCTTATCTGTGAAATAATAACTATATTCTGCGGATCCAGCCGTGAAGTGTCTATAAAATGATTAAGGCCGGGTATAAAACTACCCAGTATCAAGCCGGTATCCTTCAGGCTTATCCTGGCTGCGCCAAAGGAAGCGCAGGCTATTATCATCAACATCAGTATCAATAGCAATATAAAAATATACCTTAAAGTTTTTGTTCTGGCTGTCATAAAAATATCAACTATTTAATTCAACAGTAAGTATACTAGATTTTTATATTTATTTATTCATCTTATTCTATTATTTCAAACTCTCCGAAAATCTCAGGATGTATGGCCTTTGAAAACATCTGCAGCGCCTTTATAACATTCTGATTGGGGCGGGAAACAGGATTATCGGGAACAACATATACCCTACCGCTGATTACCGCGTCAATGCTGGCAAATCTGCTGTCTCCCGTTATCACTGAAGGATCCGCCGCTACGCTAAAGGGAGCAATTATTACATCAGGATTTTTTTCTATTAGTGTCTCCATACTGTATTCGGGCCATCCTGTCAGATTGTCCTGCGCCAATATATTTTTTCCGCCTGACTTTTTTATAATATCATTTATAAATGTATCTATCCCCACGCTCATTAAAGGCTCGTTCCACATTTCATAAAAAACATCCGGTTTCTGGTCATCGCTTAAATCCTTCACCTTACCGTATATCTCATCGACATCCTGCTTGAGCCTGCTGCTGAGTTCTTCTCCTTTTTCTTCAAGCCCCAGCAGCTTGCCGATATTGGTTATTTCATCATAAACACCTTCGATTCCGTTAATACTGACAGTCCTGTAAACCTTGATTCCAAGTTCGCTTATTTTCTGATAGTCATCTTCGGGTCCGCCTGTTGTGGTTATTAAAATATCAGGGTCAAGCTCGGTTATCCTTTCTATATTGGGCCCGTATGAATCCCCGGCACCCTCAAATCCTTCTACCAGCGGATCTTTGATTGAAACGCTGAAGTTATCGACCTCTATTACCCGCTCCATAGCTCCCAGGGCATCAATTATCTCCAGCACGCTGGGAGCAAGTACGATAACTGTTTCAACCGGTCCTGACAGCTCCATGGTATTTCCCTCGCCATCCGTTACTATTATTGCACTTTCCTGTGACCCTGCCGCTGACTGCTGCTTGCATCCCGGCATGATAAACAGTACCGCCATGAGAGCTAAAACCAGGATCACTGCTGCTGTACGCGTAAATTTTTTTAACATTTTTCCTCCTAATTAAGGGTTTATGAATAAAAAAACTCCCAACCTCTTCGGATGGGAGCTATTCTGGCCAATAAAAAACCACCTTCTTTCTACCGAAGAAAGATAATTAATAACCTACAGGTTTCCTGGCTTAAGGGACTTTACCCTTCGCCTTCCCGGCATCTCTGCCAGTGGCTTTGATGAAGAGCACACACCCTATCACAGTGGCGGGACCGCTCCAGATTTAAACTGGATTCCCTGAGTAAAAGTATATAGACTTTAATACTGATTATATTTTAAAGAACACTTTTAAATCTCTAATCCATCATACTACTATAAACATAATAAATTGCAATTAATTTCTAATACTTTAAAATACTTGAAACCAATCTGGTAAATAAACGTATGTAATTTTAAGCTGTTCTTGTAAAAATTTATTATTTAAAAAATGCCGGATCAATTTATATATAAAATACTTTTAACTTCAGTATTTGTATTTTCAGCTGTAATTTTTGCTTCACTTTTTGTGGTCACGGCTCCCTACGGGCGGCATATCAGAAAAGGATGGGGGCTGGCTATACGTCCCAGGGTAGGCTGGCTGGTAATGGAATTTCCTGCTTTTCTTATAATAATCCTTATGTTTATTGCAGGCCGCAGACAGACTGATCCTGCTGCTATAGTATTTCTTGCCATGTGGACCGCACACTACACCCAGAGAACTTTTATATACCCGTTTCTGATGAGGGGAGAAAATAAAAAATTTCCTATATTGCTGATAATTTTTGCCCTTATTTTTAATGCCATAAACGGATACATAAACGGATACTATCTTTTTTCCCTGTCTCCTGCCTACGGCATAAGCTGGTTTGCCGATCCCCGTTTTATAATCGGCGCCGTATTATTTTTCTCGGGGATGATTATTAATTTACACTCTGATCATATACTGAGAAACTTAAGAAAAAAGGGAAAAGAAGGCTACAAAATTCCCAGAAATGGACTTTTTAGATACATATCCTGTCCCAATTACTTTGGCGAGATTATAGAATGGATAGGATGGGCCCTGGCTACCTGGTCACTTCCCGGTCTTGCCTTTGCACTATTTACTATAACTAATCTGGCTCCCCGGGCTTTTTCAAATCACCGGTGGTACCTGGAAAGTTTCCCCGATTACCCCAGGAGCAGGAAGGCATTAATTCCTTTCATCTGCTGATGCCTGTGTCAATCATCTTCCAGCGTTAAAGGACACTGCAGCATCTTATTTTCTCTCATCCATCTGAAGGTGTCTTCGATTGATTTCCTGACAGGTATGGGCTTGTATCCAAGCTCCCTGCTTGCCTTCTCATGGCTGATAAATGAATTACTCTGCAGGGTATTTATGGAATAATAGGTAAACCGCGGAGTTTTATTTGCCAGCTTGTAATAGACCGGAGTAAAGAGACCGGCAGTTTTTACCAGCCAGGCAGGAATCTTATATCTAGGGGTCCTTATTCCGCAGATCCCGTGCAGCATCATCATCATTTCACCCATGGTGATCCTCTGTCCGGATAGTATATATTTCTCTGCAGTCTTTCCCTTTTCAGCTGCAAGAATATGTCCCACGGCCACATCCCTGACATCTACAAAATCATAGGCCCCGTCTGTAGTTATTTTCATTTTGCCGCTGGCAAAATCAATAAATGTCTGGGTTATTTCCGATATCCTGAAGTTATAAGGGCCCAGAACACCAGTGGGACAGACTATTACCGAATCCAGACCTTTTTTAGCAGCTTCCATTACCTCCAGGCTGGCAAGAGCCTTTGACCTGTCATACTCTCCCCTTCTGGTAAAGGGATCAAAAGGCATGTTCTCATCAATGACTGTCCCCATCGGAGGCTCTTTTAAGGCATGTATGGTGCTGGTATATACCAGCCTGCCTACCCCGCATTTCAAGCAGGCATTTATTACATTTTTGGTTCCTTCAAAATTAACCCTGCGGATCAGGGTCCAATCACCAGGCATGATTGATATCATACCTGCCAGATGATATACCGTATCCACTCCCCTGAAAGCTCTTATAAGGGAGCCTATATTTCCAATGTCTCCCACTACTTTATCTGCTCCCAGACCCTCAAGCGAAGATATATCCGAAGTGGGGCGTATAAAGGCTCTTACTTTCTTGCCCCTTTTAAGTAATTCTCTTACCAGTACGTTCCCTATACTCCCGGTTGAACCGGTAACCAGTTCCATGGGACCATCCTTTAAGTATTTTTTTATAATAACTGCCGTATTATACGAGTTAAAAGCCATCTGTCCGGACAGATCAAATCTACTTCTTCTTTTTACTTTCCCTGATCATCGATTTCATTATATCCGCTCTTGTAATTATACCCGCCAGTTTGCCATCGCTGTTTAGCACCGGGAGCCTGTTAATATTATTATTTATCATAATATTTACCACCTTGCTCACAGTCATATCTTCTCTGGCCGTTTTAACATCTGCAGACATAATTTCTTCAACCTTAATGCCCAGAAAATCCTTTGTACTTTTAGTGTAGCTTTCGTATTTATCAAGAAAAGCAAAACTGAAAGATAAGGGAATAGGAAGACTGGATTTCTTAACTATTATATCAGCCTCGCTAACTATGCCCGCCAGTTTTTTCTCTTTATCTACCACAGGAACACCGCTTATTTTGTTTTTCATAAGCAGCTTTGCCAGTTCAGCCAGAGTAGCATCTTTACTTACAGTTATAACCTTTTTTGTCATAATATCTTTGGCAAGTAATTCAGCCATTTCTATCTCCTTTTGTTGTTACCTTTACTCTACTGAAAAAACCATTTATTTTCCAATAAAAAATTACAGCCGCATCAGTATCTCACTCCGCCTTGCCGGCTTCGCCTGCTTTAAAAATCGCATACTTTGTAAACAGAGGCGCAATTATTTCATTTATTATAACCGACGCCAGAATAGCATTTATCATTATGCTGGCAATATTGGAAAAAGCCTCATGCCCTTTTATCAGCATAGAGAGACCTATAGTTACACCTGCTATTGGAAACAGCCCAAAACTTAGATATTTCTTGATATTTACCGGGGCATGCGATATCGCTCCCCCAATCCTCACCCCCACAAACTTTCCTATAAATCTGGCCAGGGTTATAACTAAAGCCAGTATACCCGCAGTCTTTATCACGCTAAGGTCAAAATGGGCACCAGCCAGTGTAAAGAACATAGCAAAGATTAAGTTCTCTATATTATTTACAACCGTAAACATATCCTCATTATTTTTCACTATATTGACCACGATAAATCCCATGGTCATATTGGTTAAAATGCTTGAAAAACCCAGTGCATTTGATATTCCTACACTTAAAAAAATAGCCCCTATCACCACAGCCAGGAGCTGCTGCTTCTTTTTTATAAAACGTCCGACTAGAGTAAGCCCGAATCCCAATACTGCTCCCAGAGCCAAAGAGCCGAAAATATCTATGGTCGGTACTGCCAATATTTCATACCATGAAATGTTTCCGAATCCGGTAATCAGTGACTCTGCAACATTGGAACCGATAGCATAAGCCATGACAGCAATGGCATCATCCAGTACAATTATTGCCAGAAGCGTGGTGGTGAAGGGCCCGATTGCACCATATTCTCTCACTATAGCCAGCGTTGCAGCAGGAGCGGTGGCACAGGATATGGCCCCGAGTACAATGGCCATGGGCAGGAAACTGTAAAATGAACCGGAACCTAAAACACCTGTTCTTATAATAAAGGGACCAAGCAGCAGTACCGATACGGTCACAAAAAACCAGGCCCCCAGAGCTTCGAAAGGAGTGATTGCAGCAATATTTTTCCCGAATTTCTTTAATTTTTTAAGATAAAGGCCCCCGCCTACCAGATAGCCTATTATCCCCAGGCTGATATCGGTGATTATATTTAATCCGCCGTCAATTAATCCTCTGGGGATGATGCCGGATAGGCTTATAATAATTCCTATGATAATATAGCCGCTGATAGTGGGGATCCTGATCTTCCTTGCGGCAAAACCGCTAAAAAGGCCTATTATCAGAATTATACCCACCGCTATCAGTGCATTCATCTCAAAGCTCCAGTTCATTTACGTACTCTCCTTAAAAACCAATCCAGGGTTAATAATTTACCGGGTAATATTGTGCTATTCTAACTCCCTAGAGGCTTCTTTTCAAGAAATATAAAGAAATCTTCAAAAAATATAATATTTTGTTAAAAGTTAGTAAAAAAGTTTAAAAACTGATAATTTAAAAGATTTATAATAAACAATATGACTTTAAAAAATTTAAGTATGCAACGAATCGGTCAGTATATATTTTTTAAGTAAATTAATTTTAGTGATAGGTAAAAAATCCTAATAGGTGTTTCAAAAGTGAAATAATTTCAATCCTTCAGTAGTGCTAAAACTCTAATGAAGCAATAGAAAGCTCATATAGATACCTTTATTCTCCTATTCAATAAACCTTGTTTAATTGATGACAATATCTATTAAAATGCTTGGAATTCTCTATATATTTCTTTCCTTTTTTGTTCAATACCTTGCAGCTTGTTTAATTCTTCTTCAGATGCTGGTCCCTTTTTTGATGCTATTTCCTTTTCTTCTTCAACCGTTTGTTGAAATTCATTTAACTTTTCTTTAGCTTGAACAACTTTTTTCTTTGCTTCATCCACATTTTCTTCTGCATGTTCTATAGCCTTTTTATTAACCTGTTCACCAAATAAAAATCCAATAGCCGTAAATGCAACTGCCTCTACAGCAGTCAGTAAATACACAAGACGATCCCAAACTACTGAATCCTCTGCTGGTATTGTTACTTTACCTGTCATAAAGTAAATAAACCAACCTAAATATATAATTATAATAGCAGCTACGATCATAGTAAATATTTCCTTAGAAATAGTTCTTTTTTTATTTTTTACCACATTCATATTTTTCCTTTCTAAAGATTTTTATTAATTAGCATGATACTTAAAGATTTTTATTTAATAATATAAATATCCCATATTGTTTAGAAAGTCAATTATATTTTTACTAATATTATAAATATAAATTATACGCTATAAATATATATTTGTATTATATATATGGAGCATATATAAATATTTATTCATAATTATATAATATTTTTGCTAATATTATTTACTTATATTAATGTTTCTAAACTTATGGCAATACATGATGACGATAATAATATTCGAAAGAAGGAAAATGGGATTTATATGTTAGAAATAAAGACGGAGGGAAAGAAATGTTTGGAGAAGCTTTCGAAATAATAGAATAAAAAACTTTACAATTATAAAAAGTAACATCTGAAACTGCAGTCTTTTATATACAAAACCTGTCAAAGTCTTTACCAGAGGAGTAGAATCTATCTACTCCTCTGTAATTTAAATAAGAATAATTACAAGCATCATTAAAATTGATATTTCTATTCCATTAAATATTTCTTATTTCAAATTATAAAAGGCATCAAGCCCCAGATATTCCGCTTCGCTGCCCAGATCTTCTTCGATTCTCAGCAGCTGATTGTATTTACTGACCCTGTCCGTCCTTGAGGGAGCTCCTGTTTTTATCTGGCCGGCATTCACCCCTACCACTATATCGGCAATGGTGGTATCTTCCGTTTCTCCC
>Ga0307425_1002444_pt1 | contig 10477 bp, 9 predicted proteins | sample SalMarWE160330MG_FD_202152 | JGI IMG/M metagenome (GOLD analysis project Ga0307425, IMG submission 202152) | Salt marsh sediment microbial communities from the Plum Island Ecosystem LTER, Massachusetts, United States - WE1603-30 | ecosystem: Environmental > Aquatic > Marine > Intertidal zone >...
CGCGCCGCGGCAGACCCTTGGGCGGTCAGCCATCTCGGACGCGCGGCCCTACTCGAGCAGCGCTCGGGCAAACTCGGCGGGGACGAACGGCTGCAGATCGTCGAAGCCCTCGCCCACCCCGATGAACTTGACGGGGATATGGAACTCGCGCTGGATGGACACCACAATACCGCCCTTGGCCGTGCCGTCAAGCTTCGTGAGCACGAGGCCGGTCAGGCCGAGCGCGTCGTTGAACAGCCGCGCCTGCTGCAGCGCGTTCTGGCCCGTCGTGGCGTCGAGCACGAGCAGCGTCTCGTGCGGCGCGCCGGCGATCTTCTTGCCGAGCGTCCGCTGGATCTTCTTGATCTCCTCCATGAGGTTGACCTTCGTGTGCAGCCGGCCGGCGGTGTCGATGATCACGCAGTCGGTCCCGCGCGCAAGCCCGGCCTCGGCGGCGTCGAACGCGACCGCGGCGGGATCGGCGCCGTGCTGGTGCTTGACGAGGTCGGCGCCGACGCGGTCGGCCCAGATGCCGAGCTGCTCGATACCGGCCGCGCGGAACGTGTCGCACGCGGCGAACAGCACCCGCTTGCCGTCGTCGATCATCATCTTGCCGAGCTTGGCGATCGTCGTCGTCTTGCCCGTGCCGTTGACACCGACAACAAGGATGACGGTCGGCGGCTGGGGCGCCACGTTGAGGGGTGAGGCGTCTTCACTCAGCTCGCCGACGAGCTCGGCCTCGAGCCGCTCGACAAGGCGGGCCATCTCGACCCGGCCCTCCTCGTTGTACGTCTCGCGGATCACGCCGAGGAGCCGGTCGGTCGTCTCGACACCCATGTCGGCCTGGAGGAAGGTGGCCTCGAGCTCGTCGAGCGTGTCCTGATCCACCCGCCGGCCTGTCACCAGCCGCACAAGCGGGTCGGTGATCCGGTCGTGTGTCTTCTTCAGCCCCGTCTTGAGCTTGCTGAGTATGCCTCGCAGCGCCATACGATCTCCTTGCCTGTCTGTCTCAAAGCGGTCTGATTATAGCACGTGCCCGGCCACCTACCGGCACTCCCCTCTGCGGGCTCTGCGCCTCTGCGAGAGGAAGAACCAGATGTCTCGCAGAGGCGCAGAGACCGCAGAGGGTGAATGCGGGAAGGCGCCCGCGAGGCGTATTGACACCGGCGGCGGGCGGAGCATATAACATGGGCCTCTGCACACGGGGCGGCATGGCCAAGTGGTTAAGGCAAGGGATTGCAAATCCCTGATCCCCGGTTCGAATCCGGGTGCCGCCTCCAATCTTCCCGCTCCCCTATTCGCCTGACACGTGCGTCTTGTGTCCCGCCGTCGGGCGGAGTAGGGTGGCGCACGGGATGAACGGCTCGGCCCGCACGTGAGAAAGGACGCGGCATGCGGATCGGCAGGATTGAGGTGGTCGGTGGCGAGGCGGACGGCCGGACGCTGCAGGTGGTCGTCGAGGACGAGGGCTTCCGGGTTATCGAGCACGGGCAGCTCACGGACCGGATGATCGCGCGCGCCGAGGGCCGGCTGCTCGCGCCCGTCGTGCCGAGGCAGGTGATCCTGATCGCGATGAACTACGCCGCGCACGCGGCCGAGACGGGCATGGCGCCGCCCGACGCCCCCGCGATCCTGTGCAAGACGGCGAACGCGATCTCGGCCCCTGACGCGCCCATCGTCCTGCCCGCGATGGCGCCCGACGAGGTGGACTACGAGGGCGAGCTCGTCATCGTCATCGGCCGCGAGGTGAAGAACCTCTCGGACGACGAAGCGCTCGACGCCGTACTCGGCTACACGTGCGGCAACGACGTGAGCGCGCGCGACTGCCAGTTCCGCCTCGACAAGCAGTGGACGCGTGCGAAAAGCTTCGACACGTTCGCGCCGATCGGCCCGTGGATCGAGACCGACCTCGACCCCGACGACGTCCGCGTCCGGTGCCTCGTCAACGGCGAGGTGATGCAGGACGCGCGCACGTCCGACATGCTGTTCTCGTGCCGGCAGCTTGTGAGCTACGTGTCGCGCTGCATGACGCTCTACCCCGGCAGCGTCATCTTCACCGGCACGCCGCCGGGCGTCGGCTTCAAGCGCGAGCCGCCCGTCTTCCTGCGCCCGGGCGACACGGTGACCGTCGACGTCGACGGCATCGGCCAGCTCACGAACCCGGTCGTGCGCGAGCAATAGAGACCGCCTCTATCGCCCCTTCCCGGGCTTCGGCGGGACGCCCGTGCCACTACACGCTCGCGGGGATACACGCTCGATGACGATCCGTCATCGCACTTGCGAACGGGTTTACGAGTGCTCTCACCAGTAGTAGACGCTGCCCGCGCGGATCAGGCGCGGGCGCAGGTCGGCGAACGAGCGGAACGTCACGTGACCGTCCTCGAACATGACGTTGGCGCCGTCGGGCAAGCGGTAGTCCTCGCGGCCAGCCGTCTTCTGGACGCGCTGCGGCGGGTGGCTCGCCAGGATCCAATTGCCCGGTGTGTTCCGGCCCGACGCCGCGCTCGTCGAGCAGCGTGCGAAATCGACCACCCAGACGGCGCCGGTCGCGCCGCCGACTTGGTTCCCGACCGAATCGATGTGGCGCGCGCCGCCGAAATCGTCGGGTAGCTGCTCACTCGGCACGTTCCAGTTCTCGTAGCGCGAGCCGGCCAGGTACAAGTAGCCGATGCGAGGGCGGAACGACGCGTTCCCGTCGTCGATCGCATCCTCCCACGCGCCGAGGTTCTCGCGGCGCAGTGGATACGTGCGGCAGTAGAGCTGGTCGACCTTTCCGCCGAGAAGCTTCCGGAGTGCTTCAGCCGATGCTGCCGTCAACTGGTCGGGGTTCGTGTCGCCTTCCGGAAGCCTGAAGTCGTTGTCCTGCGCGTAGCCGCGCAGGGTGAACCAGAGCTGCCGAAGGTTGTGCCTGCACTCGACGACGCGCGCGCGGCGGCGCACGCCCTGGAACGACGTGACGAGCATCGTCATGAGCAGCCCCACGATGCTCAGGACCGCCAGAAGCTCGACGAGCGTCATTCCCCGCTGGCGCGTCATGCGTCCCCCTAGTACGGAAAAAACTGGACCCAGGCGTCGGCGCGCGGCGGCCACGACTCGAGCCACATCCGGCGCCGGAGATGCTCGACGTGCATGTCGCAGAACAGCACGTTGCCGCCGCGATGGTGCCGCAGCGTGAACATGCCGACCGAGTACGACGGGAACATGCCCGCCTCCTCGCGCTTCTCGGACTCGCCCATCTCGGGCACGACGTCGGGGTCGAGGTTCTGGTCGAAGACCAGCACGGTGATGTCGTCGCGCACGATGAGCTCGGTATCGACGAACGGCGGGTAGTCCCAGCCGTGGAAATCGGCCTCGAGATACGAGTTCATCGCGTAGCTGTAGTAGCCGAAGGTCTCGTAGTCGAAGGCAGGCTTGCCGGGCTCGGGCAGGGCCGACGGGCACTGGTAGATCGTCTCGTCGTCGGGCAGCTTGCCGGCGTCGCGCAGCTCGCGCATCGGCCTGAGGGTCATGTACGGCGGCAGCACGTCAACCCAGCAGCACTCGCCCGGCGGGTTGCCGCCGTCGGCGCGCACGAGGCCGTAGTTCGAGTCGGTGTGCGGCCAGAGCGAGTCCCAGTCCCCAGCATACAGCCCGAACGCCTGCCCCCACTGCCCAAGACGCGACTGGCACACGAGCGTACGCGACCGATTGCGCACGCCGTTGACGGCCGGGAAGAGGAGCGCCAGCAGGATGCCCAACACACCGATGACAGTAAGCAGCTCGACCAGCGTGAAGCCGAGCGAACGCCGGACTGGCGGGCGCGTCCCCATCTCGTTCCCCACGAATGACCTCGGAGCAACCCCGTCTGCAGTCCCATCCTAACAGCAAGGGCCTTCCTCGGCCAACACCTTTCTTATCGCGGAATCGGCGGATACGGCGGGCTCACGGTGGTTGATCGCAGCCGCGGAGCGGCGCCAGGCGGTAGCCTGGGCCGTGAGGCCCAGGAACTCGAAGGTGCAATAAACAAGCACGAGCGCCATCGGCGCGGCAGGGCCAATGCGAGCGCGCTAGCGTCCTATTCTCGACGAGGATCTGTCGCCCCTATGGGGCTCTCCATCAATGGCGGACTCTCACCTGGGCCTGACGGCCCAGGCTACCGCCTGCCGCGCCTACGGCGCTGGCGCTTGTCGGCCCGTTCGCTGTGCACGCCAAGCGCCATCACCTCGTGGCTCAACGGCCTCTCGACCGGCAAGATCCCTGCTCCGGTGATTGGGGTTGTTGCGGAACCAGCGCCGTGGAACCGCCGTGCAGGGAAGGAGTCAAACCGAAAGGTGCGAGCCTCGCGCGCGTTCGGCGTTGACCGCGTGCGGCCGGGGCAAGTAGCATGTGGCTGGCACACGCGGGCCGGGAGGCCCGTGCGCGGACTGGGTAGTCCGGTCGCGGACGGCAAGTCCGCCGGTGGGAGGACAATCTTGAACGCCCCCAGCTTAGGCAGAGCTTTCCTGACTCTGGTCGTGGCATCAGGTGCGGTGCTCTGCGCGCTCCCGGCGCGCGGGACCGAGGCAAAGAGCGCCGCTCCAACGGGGCCGCAGACCGCGCCGTGGTTCAACCCGGCATGGCCCTGGCGCCAGATCGTGCGCGTCGACCGGCCCGAGTACCTCGAGCGGTTCCCGACCGGCGGCACGACGATCGAGGTCGGTGCCGCGGCACGGCCCGATCGCGCCGACGTCCGCGTGACCACCGCCGATGGCCGCGTCGTCCCGCACGTTATCCTCGGCGCCGATGCCGACATCGTCAGCGTCCGCTTCAAGCTCGCCGACAACCGCACTTCGACCTACTACGTCTACTACGGCAACCCCAACGCCAGGCCGCTGGCCGTCGCCGGCCTGCCGGTACAGCAGGGTGGGGTCCGGCTCGAGATGCGCAGCTACCGCGGCGCCACGATCGCGAGCCCCGACGAGTTCCGCACCGCGTTCGATCAGGCGTCCGACGTGATCGGCACAGGCCAGCGAGCCCAGATCGACGACGCGGCCAATCCGTTCTCGCCCCGGACGCCGCGCTGCCTGGCCCTCTACGAGGGCGTGCTGCGCGCGCCGGAGGCCGGTGCCTACGGCATCCGCTTCAAAGTGACGGGCCTCGCCTACCTGTTCCTCGACGGCGAGCTGCGGCTGAGCCAGACGCGCGCGCTCGGCAACTTCACGAGCGACGACTCGATCTTCCTCGAACGGGGCGACCACCAGCTTGCCTTCTGGGTCTTCAGCCGCCACCCGACGAGCTACATCGCCCGACTCGAATGGCGGCCGCCCAGCCGGGGAGACTACACCACCATCCCCCCCGGCGCATTCCCCAGCGACGTCGCCTTTGCCGTCGTGGCGCGCCAACGCTTCAAGCAACCGCTTGACGCCTACTTCACGGCCAGCCTCGCCGGGCAGGTCGGCTTGATGCGAACCGACACGGTGCTCTCGTCTGTCCGCTTCCGCACGCTGTGCACGTCCAGCCTCGGCTCCGTCGCCTCGTACCGGTGGGACTTCGGCGACGGCGGCACGGGCACCGGTCCCGAGCCCGAGCACACGTACGACAAACCCGGCACGTACACGGTGACGCTCACGGCGCGCGACACGCTCGGCTTCGAGAGCGGGTTCTCGCGCACGATCTCTCTCCCGGCCGACGTGGGCACGACGGTGGAGGTGATCCTCGACGAGCAGGAGCCGCGCAAGATCGTCCGCGGCGACGCCGGCTCGGGTCCGGACGCCGATCCCACCGTGCTGATCCGGCTCGGGCTCAAGCTCATGGCCGATTCCCTTGCCGACCTCGTCGTCGAGCAGCGCATCGAGTGGCAGGGGCACACGGCGACGCTGCTCGCCGAGCCGGTGAGCTTCTTCACGCCCACGCGCGCGCGGCGGGCCGAGTATGCCTCCGGGCCTTCGACGGCCCGGTCCAGGTCGCACTCACGCTTTCGGTCACCCGAATCGTTGACCGGACCGGGCACCAGCGGACCGGCCGAAGACGACGCGCGGGCACGCGGCGAGTTCGAGCAGACCGTTGAGCTGCCCGGCCTGCCGGTGCCGGCCGTCGTGACCTACCGCGTGCTCAGAACGGCCGAATCGGCGCTCGAGCGGGAGCTTGTCCTCGAAGTCGAGCTGCCCAACCTGCCGGGCGGCTTCAGCGTGACCAGCGTCGCCCGGTTCGGCCACGTGGAGTTCGCGCGCACGAGCCTGCGCGTCGTGCCCGACACCGACCCGTTCCCCGAGCTCGCCTCGCACGACCCGAGCCTCGTCGACACCGAGGGCAATCACCTTGTGATCAAGGTGACCCAGCCAACCGCGCTTCGGCGCGAGCCGATCGCCGCCGTGCTGGCCGAGTCGCCCGAGGCGCTGCGCGTGGCGATCATCGACAACTCGCTCTGTCCCGTCGGGCCGGGCACCAACGAGGCGGCCCTGTTCTGCGGCATGCTCGGCGAGAAGCTCAAGGCGCGCTTCCCATCGCGCGCGATCACGATCCGCCGCTTCGCCACCGACCGTGGCGCCCCCGATCACTTCCCCGTCAGGCGGCTGATCGAGGCCGGCGCCGCCATCGAGCGCTTCGAGCCGCACGTGGTGGTCATCTCGCTCGACGAGGACGATATCACGGCCCGAAGGCCGCCGGAGTCGATCGACCCCTTCCTCAACCTGCTGATGAACCACGTCGCCGCGCACGGCGGGGCGAAGATCATCCTCGTGACGCCGCCGCCGCGCGTCGGCGCGGCGGCACAGGCCGAGGTGTTCGCGCTCGCCCTTGGACGCCTCGCGCTCGAGCGCAACGTCGAGCTGGCCGACGTCCACGAGGCGATCGTCCTGCGCGAAGGCGATTGGACGGACCTGTTCTGCGACGACGAGTCGACGGGCGAGGAGGGCGTCACGATGATGTACATGAACACGACCGGCCAGCAGCTCGTGGCCGACACGATACTCAAAGCACTCGTCAGGGAGTAGCACGCTGTGGCCTCGACACCGGCCGCCCGGCGCGCGCTTGGGATTGCCGCGCTCGCCGTGGTCGCCCTCTTCGTCGTCGATCTTGTGCTGCTCGCGCGCATCACGCGCGACGAGCGCCGCGTCGCCTCGCACGGCAATCCTCAAGGCGCCGGCCAGGGCAAGACCCCCACGAATGCTGCGGACACGCTTCGGACAGCCCACGAGACGCTTCAGGCCGAACACGAGGCGCTCCGCACGCAGGCAGACGAGCTCGCCGCCCGGGTCAAGCAGCTCGAGGACGAGGCCGATGCGCTGCGCACGACGGTGGCGACGCGCTTCGGCGACCACGAGGTGCTGCGCAGCCAGGCGACGCAAGGCGCCACTGCCGTCGCCGAGCTCGAGGCGGCCAACGACCGCCTCGCCACGCTCGAGCCGAAGCTCACAGCCGCCGCCGAGCTGGTGGCCAAGCTCAACGCCGACCTCAAAGCCGCCAAGGAGCGTGCCGCCAAGCTCGACGCCGATCTCAAGACGGCCCGAGCCAAACGCACCGCCGCCGAGGAGCACGCCGCCTCGCTCCAGAAATCGCTTGACGAGTCGACGCAGACGCTGGAAGCTGCCACGGGAGTAATCGAGCAACAAACCGGCGAGATCGCCGCGCTCAAGTCCGCGATCAAGCAGCTCAAGCAGCAGCTCGGCGCCGACGAGAGCGAGGCCACGCCGGGTGAGGAGTCGGGATCGTGAGCGATCAGGACGTCGCAACCGATCGGCAGGTCGCGCGTGAGGTGCTCGCGATCGAGGCCGACGCGATCCGCCGGCTCGCCGACCAGCTCGACGATCAGTTCGACGCCGCCGTCAACATGATCGACGGCTGCCAGGGGCGCATCGTCGTCACCGGCATGGGCAAGACGGGCGTCATCGGCCGCAAGATCGCCGCGACGCTCGCCTCGACCGGCACGCCCGCCTACTTCGTCCATCCCGAAGAGGCGCTGCACGGCGACCTCGGCATGATCGTCCGCAACGACATCGTGCTCGCGCTCTCGAACAGCGGCGAGACCGAGGAAGTGCTCCGCGTCGTCACCCTGATCGAGACGATCAAGAAGATCGGCGCGGGCATCGTGGCCATGACGGGCGACCCGAACTCGACGCTTGCCAGCCATGCCGACGTCGTGATCAACGTGGCCGTCGAGCGCGAGGCCGGCCCGATGAACCTGGTGCCGACGGCGAGTACGACGGCCGCGCTCGCGATGGGCGATGCACTCGCCGTGGCGCTGCTGTGCCGCAAGGGGTTCAGCCCGGAGGACTACGCCTTCTACCACCCCGGCGGCAGCATCGGCCGCAAGCTGCTCACGGTCAGTCACGTCATGCGGCAGCAGAACGTCACGCCCGTCGTCCATGAGGGTGCGCTCATCATCGACGCGCTCCACGAGGTCTCGCGCGCGCACGCCGGCACGGTCTCCGTCGTCGACGACGAGGGCCGGCTCATCGGCGTCTTCTCCGACGGCGACCTCCGGCGCTCGATCGAGAAGGACGAGGGCGCGCCGCGCAAGCCGATCGGCCAGTTCATGACCCGCAACCCGACAACGGTCAGGCCCGAGGTGCTCGTGGCCGAGGCCCTCCGTACCGTCAAGGACCGCGACATCGGCGCCCTGATCGTCGTCGATCCGGACAATCGCCCGATCGGCATCGTGGACGAGCGTGACCTGCTCGGGCTCGCCTGACACCCGCGCCACCGGGAGAGACGCAACGGTGATCAAGCTCATCATTGTGGACGTCGACGGCGTGCTGACCGACGGGACTGTGCTCGTCGGCGACGCGGGCGAGTACACGAAGCGCTTCCACGTCCACGACGGCCTCGGCCTCAAGCTCGCCATGCTCGTCGGCAAGACCGTGGCGCTCATGACGTCGGCCGGCTCCGAGGGGCTCGCGCGCCGGGCGGAACAACTCGGCATCGAGCGCGTCTACCAGTACGTGCCCGACAAAGGGAGCGCCTACGATGAGCTGCGCGACGAGCTCGGCCTGCGCGACGACGAGGTGTGCTACATCGGCGACGACCTGATCGACCTGCCGCCCATGCGGCGCGCCGGCCTCCCCATCGCCGTGGCGAACGCGACCGAGGAGGTCACCGCCGCCGCCGCGTTCATCACAACGCGTCCCGGCGGGCACGGCGCGGTGCGTGAAGCGATCGAGTACATCCTGAAGGCCGAGGGGCTTTGGGACAAGGCGATCGCCCGGATGCTGGCGGCGCGAGAGGCAACAACGTGATAGCCCTCGATCGGACAACGGTACGCATGCTCGGGGGCATCGCGCTCGTTATGGCGATCGCCGCGGCGCTCGTGTTCCTCTACGCCGTGATGCACCCGTCCGAGGCCGACATCGAGCGCGCCAGGCGCTCCCTCGACGAGGAACGCCGCCCAGCCGAGCAGCGCGACCCGGACTACGCCCGGCCCGAGATCACGCGCTGGGACTTCACCACCCATCTGCCCGTGCCGGGCGAGGTGAACCGCTACCGCTGGCGCGCCCAGGGGCAGTTCGCCTGCAGCCTCGACGGCGACCGCGATTGGATGGCCAACTTCCAGCTCGACACGCCGAATGCCGACGAGCCGATCAAGCTCACCACGCCGCGCGCCGTGTTCGACAAGAGGGCTCGAACGCTCGACTCCGAGGCGGACACGCACGTCGCCTTCTCGTGGGGCACCGTGCACTCGGAGCGCATGCACCTCGAGCTCGACTCCTCGAACGCCAGCTTCGACCAGAACGTCGTCGTGATCGCCGAGCGCGGCCACGTAATCGGCGACGACGGCGAAGCCGGCGACGACGGCGGCGAAGCCGGCAACGAGCAACAGGGCGCCGAGGCCGAGGCCGAACAGCCCGAGCCGCTGCGCATCACGGCCGACCACTTCGAGATCCGCAGCGACGAGGACAAAGGGATCTTCACGGGCCACGTCGTCGCCCGCGACGGCACCGGCACGATCGGGGCCGACCAGATGATCGTCGAGTACTACACCGACGAGGAGAAGCAGGCCGACCCCAGCCTCGTCGGCATGAAGCGCGTCACCTGCATCGGCAACGTCCGCATCGACCAGAAGACCGAGCAAGCGATGTGTGAGAAGGCCGTCTTTGACGTGGAGAACAACATCATCACCATGGAGAAGTCCGAGACGGCCCAGGTGCTCTACCGCAGGGACGACGGAACGGAGCGCTACCAGATCCGCGCCGACAAGGTGGTCATCGACCGCAACCCCGGCGGCAAGACGCTCTTCTCGGGCAAGACCGAGACGGTCCAGTTCAGCGAAACCGCCGAGAGCTTCTTCGGCCTGGAGCCGAAAGACGAGGAATCGACCGACGATGACGACGCCGCAACCACAGACGACTAACGAGCCGCACCTCGCGGACGACGACCAGCCGGTGGCCGCGCCGTCTTCTGACAGGGCGAGCGATGCCGCCGACGCCCACCTGCTGCACACCAACGGGCTGGTCAAGTCGTACGGCGGCCGGCGCGTCGTCAACGAGGTCGAGATCACCGTCGACAAGGGCGAGATCGTCGGGCTGCTCGGCAAGAACGGCGCGGG
>Ga0307425_1002445_pt1 | contig 10474 bp, 6 predicted proteins | sample SalMarWE160330MG_FD_202152 | JGI IMG/M metagenome (GOLD analysis project Ga0307425, IMG submission 202152) | Salt marsh sediment microbial communities from the Plum Island Ecosystem LTER, Massachusetts, United States - WE1603-30 | ecosystem: Environmental > Aquatic > Marine > Intertidal zone >...
CGCGGCCGCCGCCCTCGGCGCGTTCGCTGGCGCCGCCGGACGCGGCGCCGTCGCCGCCCGCTTCGTCGCCGTAAGGCGAGCGGAGCGCGTCGCGCCGCTCGGCCGCCGGCGACTGCTCGCCGGGCCGCCGCAGGCTCGACCGCCTCGATTCGGCGCTCCCGGCGCCGCCGAGCAGGGGCGACTCCCTCAGGTCGCTGCCGCCGCCGGTCCCACCGCCGCCGGTCCCACCGCCGCCGGTCTCGCCGCCACCAGTCTCGCCGCCGCCGGTCCCGCCGCCGCCCGTGCTGGCGGCCGCGGTGTCGGGGGTGTGGTCGCTCTCGCCGGAGCCCCCCTCATTCACCTCGACGCCGGCGTCCCGGCACTGCTGCGCGAGCTGCCGGGCGCGGGTCATGTGGTGTTCCTCGTTCGGGAGGTCGGCCTCGCGTGCGCGCTGCATGAAGGTTTCGATGCGGGTCGCGGCCTCGCGGGCGCGGTTACCCGCGAGCAGGCACTCGGCGACGTCGAGGAAGAGCTGCGGGTAGCGCTGCCGGAACTGCCGCCCCGCATCCGTCTCGAGCGTTTCGAGCTGCTGGAACTCGGTCAACGCGTGTCCGTAGTCGCCGAGGGCGGCGTGGCACTGGGCGATGTTGTAGTCGACGCCGAGCCGCGGATCGATCAGCCACGCCTCCTCGTAGGCATCCGCCGCCTGCTGGTAGCGTCCTGCGCGCCAGTGCTCATTGCCCTCCTGGACGTGGCGGTCGAAGTCTCGCTGCTCTTGGGCGTCCAGCTGGTCGGAGGCGCCGCTCGTGTCCTCGGCGGCGCCGGATGGCTCGCCGGCGACGACGACCCAGCGGCTCGTGTCGCGCGCGTAGTCGGATTCCGGGCCAGGCCAGTTGATGTACAGCTCGCTCGTGGTCGTGCTGCCTTCACGGGTGCCGCTTGGGCGGCTGCGGCGCCGGGCCTCCTCGTCGCGCATGTAGCTCACGGCGCGGTCAAGGTTCGAGTAGGCGTTCTGGCCGCCGGCCTGGCTCGCGAGGTCGCCCAGGCTGGGCATTTCCTCGCGATCGAAGATGCGCGCCATGATGATGCGCTGGGCTTCGGCGAGGATCTTCTCCATGTTCTCATCTTCGCCCTTCTGGATGATCTGAACGGCGCCCTGCTGCCGCAGCTCCTGCCAGAGCATGTCGATATCGGCGCCGAACCACTTGGCCTTGATGCCGGCCTGGAGCTGGTGGTGCTTGGTGATCTTGGACCAGTCGGCGATGATGGTCGCTTCGAACGGGTTGCGGTAGCCCTTGACCTCCATCTCGTAGACGACGCTCACCTGCGAGGTGCCCATCTTGAAGCTCTCCCACAGGAGCGTGGCGCCTTCCTTGGTGAGCCGCATCGAGACGGCGCACTTGTGGCCCTCGAGCACGGGCGCCTTTCCCGTGGCGAAGATCTGGTGGATGAACTTCATCGCCTCGTCGTCCTCGCCTTCGCCGCTCGCGAGCGGGGTGGTCACCGCGTAGCTGCCGGCGCGGTAGATGACCGGCCCGGCGAGCTTGGCACCCGGCACCATCTGCTGGAGCACGCGCTCGGCCTCGCGGCGGTCCTCGTCGGAGACCTCGTAGCTCATCAGGCAGGTGACGACGCCGCCGCCCTCGCCTTCTTCGATGCCGCCCTCGCCTTCGCGCGGCACGTTCTTGACGTACTTGATGAAGGCGAACTCGGGCATGTTGTTGTCCACCCTGAGCGCGACGTGCGGCTGGTCGGCCAGGTAGTAGTACTTCTTCGGGTCGCTGAAGTCGCGGAAGCACATCAGCTTGCCCGCCTTGATGTTCTCGTCGAGCAGGATCTCCTGCGCGGCCACGCCGGCCACATAGAGCGCGAGCCCGACAAGAACGATCAGTGTCAGCGTGCGTCGTTTCATGATCGCTCCTCCCGTATCGAAGCCTTCAACGTGTTTCGGGTTCTAGTATCGCTTTGTACTGCTTGGCATCCTTTCTCGTCATGAGCCTCCGGTGAACGGCGCGAGCGCACGGCGCACGCGCTCCTGGAGTTGCTGCGCGAACCGCCGATCGCGTTCCTCGTTCGGCAGCTCCTGGGCATCGGCGCGGGTCAAGTAGTCCTGGATGTGGCGCTGTGCATTGCCCGGTCGCTCGAGCTCGATTTCGGCCTGGGCCGCGTAGAGGTGGGCCACGGTGTGCTCGGCATCGTCGCCGTCGCGCAGGTAGTTCTCGAACGTGGTGAGCGTGTGCATCCAGTCGCGCATGCGGTAGTAGCACATGCCGATGTTGAACTGGGTCTCGCGCGTCGGTGCGAGGTCGTGCGCCTGCGAGAACTCCTGGAGCGCCTGGCGGTATCGTCCGGCCTCGTAGTGGGTGCGGCCGCGGTCGAAATGCTGCGACGCCTGCCTGATGGTTTCTCTCGGCGGCCGCTGCCGGCTCATCTCGAGCACGCTCGTCATCGACTGAACGTACTCGCGTGCGTCGCTGGCAAACGTGCCGCGCGGCTCGCGCTGGAGGTAGCGTTGATACGCGTCAATGGCGCGCTCGTAGTCGGCCTGCTCGTGATAGCACTGAGCGAGCTCGACAAAGGCATCGGCAGCCGGGCACGCGGTCATCACGTAGCGCTCGTACTCGCGGACTGCCTCGACCCACATCCGGGCCGAGCGGTAGCAGCTCGCCGCGTTGTAGAGGAACTCGCTGACCTCGCTGTACTGCCGGTAGCCTTCCAGGAATCGCTCGGCTGCTTGCCGGTCGCTCCCGTGCTGGTGCAGTGCCGCGGCCTCGTCGTGGATGCGGCGGGCGGCCTGGACCGTCTGGGGGTCGCGCGCGCCGATCGAGCCGGGCGGTGTGCTGCGCTCAATGGACTGGCGTACGGCGGGCGCCAGGTCTCCCTGTGGATTGAGCTCGAGGTAGCGGCGCAGGGCCGCCGTCGCCTCGCTGCGGCGGTTGAGCTGGTGGAGGCACTCGGCGATCTGGATGTGGACGAGCGACTCGAACCGGTCCGCCGGCAGGCCCGAGCTCGCGTAGGTCGAGACGTACTGCTGGAAGGCGGCGAGTGCGTCCTGGTACCTGGTTGCTCGCGCGAGCGCCTGGCCCCGGTTGAACTGGAAGGTCGGGTGGTGCCAGAGGCCGTACGCGCGTTGGAACAGCTCGGCGGCCTGCGCGTGCTCGCCTCGCATGTAGGCTTGCTCGGCCTGTTGGTACAGCGGACGCGCGGCGTTCTGGTCGCCCTCGATGGTGGGCGCAGCCGCGCTGCCACCGCCGCCGGTCTCTGCCGTCGGCCGTTGTTCTCCCCCTTCGGGCTCCGTTCCGGCTGCTGCGCCCGTGCTCCAGAGCGCAATCGGCCCGATCAGCAGCAGCCAGATCAACGTGTATCGCATAATGACGTCTTCCCTTCGGATCAGATCGTTACTTCAGTCGCTCTTGACCGGCATCGGGTCATGCGTCTGTCTCCTCGTCGCGCGTCGCCCCGTCGGGCGCTAGTCGTCGTCTCCCGTGCTGTGGGTGTTTGCCTGCTGGAGCAGCTCGCGCGCCCAGCGGAGGTCGGCGATCTCGTTTGGCAGGAGCTCGGCGTTGGCGCGGTCGACGTAGGCGCGGATGTGGCGCGATGCCTCGCTCCATTCGCTCAAGTGCAGGAGCACGCGCGCCAGGAACAGGTGCCCTGAGGCCGCCCGGCCTTGGTCGCCGGCCTCGAGATAGCTCTGATAGGAAGCGCGAGCGCCCGCCCAGTTCCTGAGCTGCTCGTCGCAGCGGCCCATATTGAAGTACAGGTTGCGGTCGTGCACGGACATGTATGCGGCCTCGAACGCGCGCCGCGCCTGTTCGTAGTGCCCTTCGCGGTACTGCTGCATCGCTTCGGTGTACAGGCGTTCGGCGTTCTCCACGTCCTCGCGCGACGGGGGTTGTCCGCGGTGTTCGCTTCCGGTCGACGGCCCCATGATGGCGCGGACGTAGTCGCGCGCCACGTCGGCATACGTCCCGTTGGGCTCGACCTCGATGTAACGCTCATAGGTCTGGACGGCGTCGGCGAACTCGAAGAGCTCGTCGTGGCACTCGGCGAGGAACGCCAGGGCGTCGTGGTCGGCGCCCGGTGTGCGAACGTAGCGCGCGAATGCCTGGGCCGCCTCGCGCCACATCCTGGCGTCGAGGTAGGCGAGGCCGGCGTTGTAGAGCAGCTCGTGCAGGTCGGGAAACTGCCGGTAGCCATCGAGGAACACGCGGGCTGCTTCCGCGAATCGCTCTGCATCCCAGAGCGCGTCGGCCCGGTCGACCACCTGCCCCGCCGCGCGCACGGTCTCGAGGTCGCGCCGGTCATTTGCGCTGGGCGCCTGGCCCGTGTCGATGGCGCGCTGGGCCGCGCCGGCGAACTCGCCGTTCTCCTCGAGCGCGAGGTAGCGGCGAAAAGACTGGTTCGCCTCCTCGCGGCGATTGAGGCGCACGAGGCACTCGCCGATGTGGATATGCGCCAGGTTGTCGGCATTCGGCGCGTTCTGTAGGTACTCGCGGTACGCGGTGATAGCGTCCTCGTACTGGCCGCCGCGCCGAAGCGCCTGGCCCACGTTGTAGATCAGTCGCCAGTCGCGATAGGCCTCGAACGAGCGCCGGAACAGCCGAGCTGCTTCCGCGTATTCGCCGCGTGCGAAGGCGTCCCTGGCTTGGATGAATATCGGGCGCGCCACGGCCGGATCGCCCGCGATCGCCGGTCCGCTCGAGCCGGCAGTCGTGCCGCCGGCTTCCTCTGTCTCTGTGCCAAGGGCCACGTCGCTGCTGACCCACAGTGCCAGCAGCAGCAAGGAAACGACGAACGCCACTTGTCTTCTCATGATCGTCTCTCCAGTTCCGGGCCTGTGTTTCTCCGTGCTCCAAGTCGTGGGTGCTACTGGCCTCCTCATCGAGCTTCCTCGCGATCAATGTCGCGCGTCAGGCCTTCAGCGTACCGGCGGTTCGCCTGCTCGGCCGGCAGCTCGTGCTGGTCGGCCAGCCTCAAGAAGGCTTGGACGTGCTGGCGCGCGCCGCTCGTGTTGCCGACCTCCAGCATGGCGCGCGCGGCGAACAGGTGGGTGACGGCGTCGCCGCCCTGGTCGCCGGCGCGCGCGTACGCGTCCCATTGGTTCGCCGCCTCCTGCCAGTTGTGGAGCTCCTGGCAGCACATGGCGATGTTGAAGTGCGCGGCGCGGTCATGCGTGAGCTGGTAGGCGGTCGTGAAATGCGGGAGCGCCTGCTGGAACTGGCCCGCGCGATAGAGCCGCTGGCCGGTCGCGAACGCCTCTCGCGCTCGCCGGACGTCGTCGGCGCTCGGGCCGCTGCCTTCGGTCAGGAGTCTCAGTTGCTCGCGCGCGCCTCGGACGTTCTGGCCTCTAGGCCGCAGTTGGAGGTAGCGCTCGAGGGCCTGGCGCGCCTCGTCGCTTTGGCCCAGGCTCACCAGCACCATGCCGAGTGCGAAGTAGCCCTCGGGATCGGCGCCGGGGGTCTGCAGGTACTCCCTAAAGCGCGCGGCTGCTTGCTCGAGGTTGTCGGCGAACTGGTAGTAGAAGGCGGCGTTCCAGAGAAACTCCGGCATCTGGTAGCGGCGCCAGCCATCCATGTACATCTCGGCGGCTCGGGCCACGTCGCCGGAGCCGACGGCACGAGCGCGGTCGAACAGCGCCTGCGCTTGCCGCAACTGGTCGGGGTCGCGCCGGTCCTGTTCGCTCGGGAACTGCCCGGTCGCGATCGCGCGGCGGGCGACCTCAGCGTCTTCGGGGATGTCCGTTCGGCCCGAACGCGCTTCTTCCTCGCGCAGATAGCGTTCGAAGAACTGGTTCGCCTCGGCACGGCGGTTCTGTCGCAGCATGCATTCGCCCATGTGGATGTAGGCGGTCGTGTCGGGCTGCAGGCCGGCGTTGCGAGCCTCCAGCAGGTGGCGCGAGTAGGCGCCGACCGCCTCGACGTAGCTGCCGGCGCGCCGGTACGACTGGCCCGCGTTGTAGAGGAACTGCGGGTGGTGGTAGGCCTCGTACGCCTGCTCGAACAACCGGGCCGCCTCGGCGTAGTTGCCGGCCCCATAGGCCTGCACGGCGCGATCGTTGATCGGCCGCGCCGCTTCGGGATCACCCTCGATCCCGGTGGCCGCGGCATGGGCCGCCGTCAACAGCAGCACGGCGAGCACCGTGACGCACACTGCGCCTGTCTTCACAGTCTGACCTCTCGCAGCCCGATCCGCTCTTGGACGACTCTGGCTGTGTTAGTCGTCGAGGACTTCGTCAACTTTCTCCTCAATCGCCTCCTCGAGCTTGCGCATGATGCGCGTGCGCAAGTCGTCGGGGATGACGCAGTAGATGTAGCCGTCCGAGACGCTGCGGACCCAGGGCTGCTCCATGCGACCCTCGGTCTTGTGGTGCCAGGTGATCTGGTAGTCGTACTTCATCGCGTCGCGGTCGACGTAGATCCGGTGCTCGCCCATCGGCTCGCCCTTGGCGACGTAGAGACGGATCGTCTCCGGGTCGTCGTAGGTCCGATCGTACTGGCGGTAGCGCAGCTTGACGGTGACGCCCATGAAGTCGAGCTCCTTCATGTCCTCGAGGTCGGTACCGACCTCGACGAGCATCGGCGCGATCGGCGGCGTGAGCGTGATCCCCTCCCAGTCGCCCTTCTGCCAGCTCGGGTTCTTCGGGAACAGCCGGCCGCCGCGCATGCTCCACTGCGCCTTCCACTCGAAGGCGCCCGGATCGTCGTCGCGCATCTTTGCGTAGGTGATCGTGCCCGAGACGCCGTTCGACTCGAGGTAGGCCTTGTTGAAGGTGAGCGAGTCGTGGAAGTCGCGTCCGCTCGCCCGCTTCTTGCGCACCTCGACGGTGACGTGGTTGGCCATCTCCCCAAAGATGTCGACGGCGTCGAGGTCGAGGCCGAAGATCACGTGCCGGTGCTGGAAGAACGGATCGTCGAGGTTGATCTCGGCGAAGCAATCCGGGTACTCGCGCTTGGCCTGGCGGAACCAGTCGCCGCTGATGTTGCCGACGGCCGTGTACGGCACTTTGATCGGCAGGTTCGTGCGCAGGTGGTACTTGACGTCGCGGAACTGCTCGCTGCTCTTGAGTGTGTAGCTGTCGACGTTGAACGTGCGGCCGCGGGCCTTCTCCTTCCAGTCGACCTTCTCGCCCCCGTCCTCCTCGTCCCCGACGTTGGCGAAGTCCATCTCCTCGGCCTGGCGGTTCATGAACATGTCGGTGAACAGCTTCATGAACGCCTCGCGGATCAGGTTGATGCGCTCGTCGACGATCTCCTCGGTCCACTCGATGTTGACGAGCTCCTGCTCGCACATGAAGTCGTACAGGCTCTGGACTTCGTCGTAGCTGTAGTGGTCCTCCTTCTTCTTGCCGAACAGCCCGTCCCACATCTTGCCGAGCAGCCCGCCGCGGCCCTTGCTCGTCTGCCAGTGCTGGTACTCGAGCGAGTACTGCTCGAAGCTGCTCCACATCTTGCTCCACTCGATCGAGATCGTCCCGTCGAACGCCGGCAGGAACGCGGTGTACGCGAGATCGAACTCGACCGAGATGTCGCTCGTCGGCTTCTTGAGCGTCTCCTCGAGCAGCACGGCGCCGCGCGCATCGAGCCGGGCGGCGGCGGCCACCTTCATGCCGGGCAGGATGGGCGCCTTGCCCGACGAGATGAGCGAGCGCGTGAAGCCGTCGTCGGTGAGCGTGGCCGAGATGATGCGGAACGAGTTCTCCTCGCTCCCGAGCTCCATCGGCAGGGCGCCCATGAGCTTCGCGCCCGGGATCTGCTTCTTGAGCTTCTCGCCGAGCTCCTTCTCCTGCGCGGCCGTCAGGCCGTACTCACACAGGAAGTGCAGGATGCCGCCGCTCACGCCGCCTTCCTCCTCGCTCTTCTCCGTCGTGAACTTGATGAAGAGGAATTGCGGCCGGCCCTTCGCGTCCCTCGACACGTGCGGCGTCGGCGGCAGGTAGTAGTAATGCTTCTCCGGGATCTTGACCACGCGCGCCCACAGAAACTTGCCGGCCCTGTGGTCGCGGAAGTTCTCGATCCCCTTCGGGTCGCGCTCGAGCCGCCGCACGGGCGGCGGTGCCGGTGCGGCGCCACCCTGGCTCGGCGAGTCGAACGGCTGCCGCTTCGCCTGGAACTCCATGATCTTCTGCTGCGGCCAATTGACCCGCTTCGGCATCGTGTCGCGCGGCGGCGGCGACGGCATCCCCTTGTCGTCGAGGATCAGGTTGACGATCGTCCCGTCGTCGAGCGTGATCGTCGTCATCTCGTGGTACAGCGGCCGCGCCAGCGCCGGCGCCGCCACCAGCGCCAAGCCCACACACGCCGCCACGGCAATCCATACGTGCGTCATCCGAGCCATTGTTGCTGCCTCCCTATTGTCGAGTTCGTCTTTACACCGATTCTGTTAGCCTTCTCCTGCAGAGAAACTCTTTCGCGTCGCGTGCACTCACGCAGGCAACCACAGCGGGGAACACGAGCAAGAGCACGTAATCCACGACATGCGGCCCCGTGCCTCGGTGCGCCAGCTCCCACACGGCTCCGACAACCATCGCCAGGATCACGAACGCGATGAGCGCCGTGACAAGGGCATCTGCCCTCCCGCAAGCGCGCACAGCGTCGGGGCGCGTCTCTTGCTTCCCCGGCCGGTAGAAGATGAAGGTGGCACCCGAGGCAAGGACGATTACCGAGAGCGCGCACAAAGCCAAGACAAGCCATCTTCCAAAGAAAACCCAAGGACTGATGAGCGCCATGGCCCAATAAGCGATGGCCTGAGCAAGCTGTGCCTTCTTCGGTCGGCTGGGCGCAGGCTCGGCGCTCGTCTCGCCGGGCGCCCGTCCTCGGGTGACCGGCGAGAGAAGCCCTCGTGCGAACGCGAAGCCGGCTCCTGAGAACACCGTCACACCCAGGAAGAGGCAGAAGTAGGCCAGAAGCATGGTCCAGCTTGCTGACGAGCCTTGGGGCCCGACAAGGACCAGGTATCTGGCTACAGCAAGGCCGACCGCGACAAGGGCGACCACGACCAAGGCGAGGGATGTAGACACGCGAGTGCGGGTCGCGCGCTCGGTGCAACGACTCCTGTCGACGAACAGGGTCCACAGCCCGGCCACCACGATTGCACCGAGGCCGAAGCCCGCCGTCGTCACGTCATCCACCATGAGCATCATCCGAACGACGGCCAAGACGAAGAACGCGAGCAGACCCCAGCCGATGACCAGCAGCCGCACCTTGCCTCTCTCCTCACCAGCATCGCTCATTGCTCAAGACCCGGAAACTGCCAGCTTCATTCGCTTCCGTCCTCTTGGCCCGGCGGCGGCAGCTCGTCGACGTACACGACGAGCCACACATGCTTCATCCAAGCCATGATTCCTCTCTCCTTCCTCTCGTCGAGGTTACGGATGTATTGCTTCCTTGTCATCCTGCGTGGGTTCTTGTCCTGATGCGATGATGCGCTCTTCCTCACTCGACAGTTCTCCCGTTCGGCCGAATCCGATGACCGCACAAAGCATCACCGGTACCAGGATGCTCATCCCTATAGTTATGGCTGATTCACCTTTCCCAAGCGCGTGCCCCACGATCATCCCGAAGGTGAGGACCCACAGGGACCACCCCAAGGCTCCCGGCCTGAAGCGCAGTGGGCGCGCGCGGTCATGCGCCGTCCAGCGTCGCCAGCTTCCGAACCTTCTGCGAGTCCGCTCGAGGCCGATGCCCATCAGAACCACGCCAGCAAGAAAGAAGGTCATCATCGGCACGATCATGGCGCGACCAGGTTTCAGTCCCGTGTCCCCCTCGATGGCGCGATGACCCAGGTAGCCTCCGAAGGCAAGAATCCACAGCGCAAGCGCAGCTGCCATCGGGATCAGGATGCGCCTCAGTGTGCTCATTCGGCCACCTCCTGTGGCTGCGGCAGCTCGTCGACGTAGATCACTTCTGCGCTCTCGGTGACGTCCTTGGCTTCGAGCGTCGTGCCGCCGCGCAGGACCCACGTGAGGTCGTAGGTGTAGTCGAAGTTGCCGACCTCGGCGATGTAGTCGAACGTCTGCGGGAACGAGCCGGCGCGCGTGCGGATCGTCAGTTGCTTGCGCTTCGGCTCGCCGAAGATCGTATAGCGGAAATCGAGCTTCGCGTAGCGGACGCCCTCGTCCTCGAGGATGCCCGGATCGCCCTCGATCGAGATGCGCCGGTTGACGGCCGTCGGCGCGACGGCGAGCACGGACGTCGACTCCGGGATCCAGTCGCTCTCGGAGCGCAGGTTGCCCCGGTAGTGCCAGACGGTCTTGTACTCGTACTTGAGCCAGTCCTCCATGCTCACGTCGTCTTTCCACGCGTACACGCTGCGGTAGCTGTTCTTGTTCTCGTTGAACTTGACCGCGTCGAGGACGATCTCGTCGACCGAGAGCGCGCCGCCGGCGTGCTGCTTGCGCAGCTTGACCGAGACGTAGTTGATGTAGTCCTTGAAATCGGCGGCTGTCGCGCCGTCGATGGTCACGTAGATCTCGCGCTGCTTGTAGAGCGGGTCGTCG
>Ga0307425_1002448_pt1 | contig 10466 bp, 10 predicted proteins | sample SalMarWE160330MG_FD_202152 | JGI IMG/M metagenome (GOLD analysis project Ga0307425, IMG submission 202152) | Salt marsh sediment microbial communities from the Plum Island Ecosystem LTER, Massachusetts, United States - WE1603-30 | ecosystem: Environmental > Aquatic > Marine > Intertidal zone >...
GTCCCGCACCTGCTGGATAATGGGATCAGCCAGGATCTGCTGTTCCACCTCCTTGAAGTCCTTTGAAAACGTATTAGAAGTCTTCTTTTTTTTCTGAGTCTTTTCTTTTGTCACCTCACCCCTCTCCACTCATCAGAGCCTATCGGTTTCCCTTCTCACAGTCAAGAGTCCGATGTATCTCCACAGAACACCCTTGACTTAGCCTTCAAGGGTGTTTTATGCTTTTTTTGAGATTTCTATTTTTTGGAGGATAATTACTTAAACAAGTTATACGAATAGGATTGTCGGCGTATTAGACTGACAACCCTCTCTGCCGGGCGTCTTAAACGGGTCAGTATACACTATATTATACTCTTCACCGATTTGGGAAAGGAGTTCCCATGAGAATTTTAATAGTATTTTTATCTATTTTTCTTTTAGTTAGCTGTGCTCAGCAGGCTCCTCTTACAGAGGAAGATGAGAAATATGTTTTCGTATTCAAAGATATTGATGAGATTGATCTTGAACATTACACCATACAAAAATTAAAGTCAGGAAAGGATTATTTTTATTCAAAAGGAATTTCTTTTCTTGGAATACAATTTTTCTCCAATGAACCGTCTTCTCTATATACTGAGAAATATATCGACGAGGAAGGAGATAAAATTGAATTATATACTGGAACCCATATCTCTAAAAACATTGAGCGCGCTAAAGAACTAGTTGAATCTATTAAAACAAGATCATATAGCAGGAATCCCATTTCAGTGGATAAAGTGATAAATAAAAATACAATAGCAGATGATCTATGGATTAGCAAAGATAGCAATGAGTTGTTTATTGTTTTAAGAAGTAAGAATATTGTATATGATCTTCAGATCGTTGGCCTTAATTTACGCATTACACAAGTATGGCCAACTTTATCTCGCAAGTTCGAATATTTAAAAAAAGTGACGTTAAAACAATCTCTTTGAGAATAACATCGGGGTGGACAAGGATAGGTGGGGAAAACGCCCCCGCACCTGTCAGCCCGTTTTTTTAATTTGTTGAATGCAAGATAAACTCAAAAGTTTTGTCGATATCCAATTCTGATTATTCCATCATCAAATAACCACGACCCTCGGTACGAATAGCTGCTCCTATCTGCGATTGAGACCATAAAAACTCTACGACACCATCTCCTCGATAATCTCCTTTACCGATTTCACATCTTTGATGAGGGCGCTTACCTGCCCGGCGCCGGGGATGGCGTGTTCGACATCCCCCTTTTCCCATGCCCGGAAGCGATCGGTCTTTTGCAGCTCCGCCTCCAGATCAACTGACGGATCGTCCATGAGCTTTCTGATGCTGGGGGTGATAACGGCCCTGGTCATCATGTTCCCCACCGGCAGGAGGTCGGTACCGCCGTCGCCGCATGCAATCACCGCCTCCTTCCATTTTTCATGGACTGTGCTTTCCTTGGAGACAAGAAATCGGGTGCCGATCTGGACCCCCTGTGCCCCCAAGGCCAGGGCGGCCCGGTACCCGCGGGAATCGGCAATGCCACCGGCGGCGACAATGGGTATGGACACGGTATCGGCAACGAGTGGGACCAGCACCATGGTGGACGATTCCGAGCCCTTGGAGCGAAGCCCTCCCGCCTCGGCGCCCACCACGACCAGGCCGTCGGCACCCGACTCTTCCGCTTTCTTGGCGTGGGCCAGCGAAAGGACAACGTGAATCCCTTTCATGCCCAGGTCATGGATGATGGGATAGATCTTCCCCGGTGGTCCCACCGACGTGGTCACCGTTTTGACGCCTGCCTCGGCCAGTGTTTCCAGGATCTCGCGGGCAAGGGGATTCATGAGGACGATGTTAGCACCGAACGGTTTGTCCGTCAGTTCCTGAACAGCCCCCACCAGGCGCTTCACCTCCTCCACTGCGTCGATAAATCCGAGGGCCAGCAGGCCGTAGGCGCCGGCCTCGGAGACGGCGGCCACCATGGCGGGGTTGTTCATCGAGCCGATGGGCCCCTGAATGATCGGATAGCGACATCCCAGCATGTCGAGTATATTACTCATCTCTTGCCTCCTTGGTATATCTTTGCACGTAAGGGCGATTGTCGCAAAATCCGTCTCCTTTGGCAAGAGGCGTTTGCGTCAGCCGCATCCCCTATCTCCCGTCCCGTTTACAGCGGTTCCCGCATGAGGTATACTCCCCCCTATCAGGCTCAATAGTTTACATGATTTAATTCTGGGAGGTATGCTCTATGGCGGATATCAGATTTGATGGAAGAGTAGCTGTGGTAACGGGGGCAGGTGCGGGAATCGGCAGGATGTATGCGCATGAACTGGCAAAACGAGGCGCCAAAATAGTGGTCAATGATCTTGGCGCTGCCCGCGACGGTTCAGGATCGAGTCAATCGGCCGCGGATGTGGTTGTCGAAGAGATCAAGCAGATAGGCGCCCAGGCCGTTGCCAATTATGATTCGGTATCCACCATCGAGGGCGGGAAGAATATTATCAAGGCCGGCCTCGATGCCTTTGGAAAGGTTGACATTCTCATAAACAATGCGGGCGTCTTGAGGGACAAGACCTTTCACAAGATGACCGAAGATGATTGGGACATGGTCATCAGTGTCCACCTCAAGGGCGCGTTCTGTGTGACACAGCCGGCGATTGTCTCTATGCGGGAAGCGGGATATGGGAGGATCATTTTTACCTCTTCAACGTCGGGCATTTATGGCAACTTCGGACAGGTAAATTATGCCGCTGCAAAGATGGGGCTTGTGGGGATTATGAATGCCTTAAAACAGGAGGTTGCGAAATACGACATCAAGATCAATACTATCGCCCCCAATGCCTGGTCGCGTATGACCCAGGACATATTTCCGCCTGAATTCGAGAAAAAGATGGCCCCTCGGTTCAACAGTCCGCTCGTGCTCTATCTGTGCTCGGAGGAATGCAAACACACGGGCATGATATTTGTGAGCGGTGCCGGGTGGTTCGGGCGTACCGCAATTGTCTCCGGCAGCGGCGTCTGCATCGGCAATGCCGACCGAGAGATCGCGGTTGAAGAGATACGTGATAATTTTGATAAGATCATGAGCATTGAAGGGGCAAAAACGCATAACAGCGGTCCTGAGATATTCGAGTATATGACGCCGCTGCTTTCTCAAGAATAAACCAGGGCGTTTATAAACCTTCAAGCCGTTGATGCAAGGATACAACTGAAACGAACGCCTTGCTGCTGTCTAAAGAGCAGAGGCCTTAAAGTATCGTTTCGTGTATAGCATAAACCCCACAAAGCCAATGAACCCTATGCCCCACACAAGCAGGTATGTTGAACCTTGAAACATGCCGAGCTCTTTCATCATTTCAAGGCTCTCCTTGGGCATATTCATCTGTTCATAAAACTCCAATAGGCTCAAACGCGAGAAGGTAATTCCCATTGATACCCCTGAGGCAATCGTCAGGACAAACCCGCACCACCACGCCTTAATCTGCAACTTATATGTCCCCCAGGCCGCGTAGGCAAATAATAGGGCGTATATGAGCACTACTACGGCGCCCGGAATTCCGCTCAAGACCACACCAAAAAATGGGATGGCCCATCGATAAAACCCCTGCCAGAGCATCAAGATCGCCATGCATCCCCATATAGAACTTAAGGTTATTACTGACAACGGTGCCTTGTCGGTCCAGCGAACCTGGGGATCGCGCCGCTCGCACGTCGCCTTCACATGCTTGCTGCCGTAGAAGAGTACGAAGGCCCCCGGTATAATGATGAGAATGATCGCCATAAACCCCATGACAATGGATTGTATGACGACGGCTATCTCGTCCGGCATTTCCTCCCCCATGGCCATAGGGCCGAAGATATCGGACATCAGTAAGAGGATGACTATTAAGCAAATTGCCCCACAGATAAGCCAGAGCCAAGAGCTAATCAAGATCAAGACCCTTGCCCATTTGCGTGCGAGGATAGAACCGACGCCCATCCACACGAACCACACGGCCAAGAGGAGATAGAGGAGGACAACGAGTATCATCTGGTCGGTGCTTATGGATGGAGCAGCACTTTTATCGAGTGTTGATGCTGCCAGCATACTAAATATCATCAACGGTACACTAAGCGCGCAAAAAGTCCCGATAATAATATGGATGATTCCGAATATGACAAGTCCCGTTTTCCGATCTTTTAAAGCGACCTTCTTACCCGCTCTCTTTTTGGCCATATTTCATACCTCCTCTTTTTGTGGGTCAGTTCACACTCTCAAGAGTGTTCTCTCAGGGCCGTGCATATTCGTTGCGGCAGGTTTTCGAAATGGCCGCTACTCATCACCACGATGACATCCCCAGGTGATGCCCCTGCAACGCAATGGGCGATGATCTCCTCCGGGTCTTCCAGATAGATGGCGGCGGCATCCCCTTGAGCCCGCCTGATCGCCCCTACCACCTTGTGGGGGTCCAATGTCTCCCCGTGTGAGGGGGGTGAAAAGGGCTTCCCGATCACCACCTGGTCGGCCTCCCCCAGGGCAGCGGCGAGTTCCTCCTGAAAGATCCTCCTGCGCATGGTTTGGCTCCGGGGCTCGAAGATTGCCCACAGGCGCCCCTCAGGAAAACGCACCCTCGCTGCCCGCAGGGTCTCCCTGATGGCCGTGGGGTGGTGGGCGAAGTCGTCGATCACCGTGATGCCCTTTGTCTCCCCGATCACTTCCATCCTGCGCCTGACCCCCTGGAAGGTCCGCAACCCCTCTCTGATCTGAGCAAAAGAAAGCCCGATGTGGTTGGCAGCGATCACTGCCCCCAGCGTATTTTTCAAGTTATGTTCGCCCCACAGGGGGATCTCAAACTCCCCCAGCGTTTCCCCCTCCCGCTGCAGTTGAAAGATCGTCCCCTGGGGGGTTACCCGTAATCCGTTGGTGGACCAGCAACCCTCCTGCCCGAAGGTCTCCACTTGGCATTGGGCTCTGGAGATTATCTCCCTGACGACTTCGTCATCTGTATTGGCAATGAGGGCCCCTCCTTTGGGGATGATGGCGAGGAGCTGGAGGAAGGCACTCTTTACCGCCTCCAAATCCTGGTAAATATCGGCATGGTCGTATTCTATGCTGGTGAGGATCACGACCTGGGGACGGTAATGGAGGAACTTGGGTCCCTTATCAAAAAAGGCGCTGTCATACTCGTCCCCTTCCAACACGACCCATCCACCTTTTCCAAAACCGTACCCTTGGCCGAAGTTCAAGGGGATACCCCCGATCAAAAACGCAGGGTCCAGCCCCCCGGCGGAGAGGAGCCAAGCGAGCAGGGCAGTGGTGGTGGTCTTGCCGTGGGTGCCGGCCACTACTGCCGGGCGTTTTGTGTCCAGGAGGACCTCCTCAATCAAGCCGGGGAGGGAGGTATAGGGGATACCGTGCTCCAGGACGGCCTCAACTTCTGGATTGCCTCTCGAAACGGCGTTGCCGATCACCACCAGATCGGGGGGGGGTGAGAGGTGGGCGGCATCGTATCCCTGAGCGACGACGATCTTGCCATCCTGCAGTAGTTGGTCTGAAGGGGGGTGGAGGGCGGTGTCCGAGCCTCTTACCTGATACCCCATGTCCTGCAGCAGGAGGGCGGCCTGGGCCATGGCGATCCCGCCGATGCCGATGAAGTAGCAGTGCGCACCCTTTTTCAGCATGGTTTTTGAAGGATATATTTTCGAGATGATTCGTGGCGGTGACGCCCTGCCCTCATCATTGATCCGTTACCCTTCCACCTGAAATGACACTACCCCTTCGTTGATCCTGATGGGCACGCCGAGGGGGAGAGTGAGGTTTCGAGGTCCATGGCCTGAGGGGAAGTTGAAGAGTATTGGCCCTTCACTATCCTTCAAGACATCTAATAACACTTCATGCAGGAGTCCCTGTTCCGTGTCGCACCCGGGCATCTGGCCGAAGATGACCCCTTTGACACCTTGCAGTTTCCCCGCGCCCTTCAGATGGGTGAGCATCCGATCAATCTTATAAGGGGGCTCATCCACGTCCTCCACAAAGAGGATCTTTCCCCCCAGGTCCGGCTCATAGGGGGTGCCTAATGTCGTCACCAGGGAGGAGAGACACCCACCGATGATTTCCCCTTGGGCCTCTCCTTTGCGTAGTACTGAGCAGGTGATGGTATCAATCGGAGCAGGAGAAGTGAGGGCCTTCTTCAGCGCACGGGCCATCTCCTCATCCCCCTCCACAAATTGGCGGGTGGCCACATTGGGGCCGTGGAAGGGTATGAGAAGGCACTGTTGCAGCAGATAGATGAGCAGGACCGTGATATCGCTGCACCCCACCAGGGGCTTGGGGTGTGCCCTGATGAGATCGGGGTCCAGATAGGGTATGGTCCGCTGGGCGCCGTAGCCGCCCCGCGCGCACAGGATGGCCTTGACCTCTGGGTCCAGAAACATCGCCGTGAGCTCCTCGGCCCGCTCCTGATCCTCGCCCGCCAGGTAGAGGTGCCTTCTTTTCAGGAGTGAGGGCGCATAGGTAACCTCAAATCCCATTGCCCTCAGCCGCTCGGCACCCTGCTCAAGGTATTTTTCATTTGCCTTGGGAATATAACTGGCTGGCGCCACGATTGCGACGTAATCACCAGGCGAGGGCAGCGGAGGCATTATGGGCAGGCGGCATCGCTTCATATTCCCTTGATCTCCTCAAAGACGACCCTCTTTAGTTTTTTATACGGATCGAAGCACCCATCCCCCAGGAGGATCCGAAGGTTTCTCAGGGCAGGGGGGATGTATGATTGAAAAAACCCCAATCCTTTGGCCTTGGTCAAAAAGGCGAAGGCCCCCAAGACCTGCATGGCGCGATGGATGGCCACAAAGGGATAGAGCGTGCGAAATTCCCGAGGGTCCAGGGGGGTCCGTTCCTCGATATGCCCCAGGTAATAGGCGAGGAGCTCGTCCTGCACCCCTTCATCCAGCTCCACATAGGGATCGAACAACAGGGAGGCCACGTCGTACTGGAGGGGTCCCAGCCTGCCACCCTGAAAGTCGATAAAACCCAAGTCATTATCCCTTACCATAATGTTGCGGGACTGGAAGTCCCGGTAGAGGAAGTAGTCCCCTGGGGCCTTGCTGGCCCGTAGGGCCAGGTCCTCCAGCTCTTCCTTGAGCCCTTCATCAGGGATGTCGAGGCCGAGGTAGTCCACGAGGAAGGCGAAGTGAAAATATCCTGACTCCCAAGCCAGCATGAATCCCTGATCATACGGCACATTGTGGGTGCGGGCAAGGTCGAATCCCTTGCCTTCTTCCACCTGGATGCGGATGAGGATGTCGATGACCCTGTGGTAGGTCTCAATGAGCTGCCTTCGGTTCTCTTTCATGCCCATGACCTCGGTCTGGAGATGGCAATCTCCCAGGTCCTCCATGATGAACCAGCCCCGCGCCATGTCGTAATGATAGATCTCCGGCACCGGGACATCCTTTCCCCGCAGGTGTTGGGCGATGTAGAGAAAAGAATCGTTCTCCGTTACCCCACGCCGATCCGTGGGAGGGTGCTCATGGGCCATGACCACTACACTCTTCCCTTTCCCCGCAACCCGATAAAAGCGCCGCCCTGAACCCTCTCCGGCGATCTCCTCCCATGAGAGATCGTCTTGTGAGAGATATACTTGAATAAACCGGATCAGGTCCTCCGAGGGGGAGGCTTCCCCCGCTGATCTCTTTGTTGCAGGCATCGTCACCTCGGGACCAAGACCTCTCCTCGATGCGCTCCCCTCACCTGCGTTCGGTCAGCCACGACGCACCCCTCGACAATGCTCCCTCCGTCAATCCATACTTCGTCCCAGATGATGGAGTCCTTGATGATGGAACCGGCCCCGATGTGTGTTCCCTTCCCCACGCAGACGTATCCCTCCATCTGGGCACCCTCGCTGAGATGGGCCTCGGGGTGTACTACCGGTTCCCCCTGCTCTCCCAAGAGGTCCCGGTGCAAGGCCTTGTATGCCTCCACCTTTCCCATATCCCGCCAGTACCCTTCCTTAATGTGATACCCCCTGATCCCCTCCCCTCGGGAGGCAAGCTCCATATAGAGTTCCATAATACCAAAAAATCCGGCAGAGGGCATGGAGTTCAGGAGCTCGGTAGAAATGATGTGGATGCCCGTAAAGGTCAAGGTCTGTGATGGGGCGGGTTTTTGTATCGATTTTCCCCTGATGCTGACGATGCGGCCCTCATGATTGATCCCCACCTGGTTGAATGCGGGATGGTCGCAGAGGACCAGAGTGGCGAGGTTTTGTGCCTCTTGGTGATAGTGTATGGCAGGGCTCAGGTCAAAGGTATGGTAGATGTCGGCGTTGACCACCATAAAAAACGGGACATCGTGGAGGAAGTCGGCGCAGTTCTTGATCCCGCCGCCGGTGCCCAGGATCCGGGGCTCGATCTTCACCTCTACCTCTGCACCCCATTGTTTCCCCCCTAAGAATCGCTCCACCTGCTCGGCCAGGTGGTGGGCGTTGACGATGATCCCCGTCGCCCCCATCCCCCGTAGCTGCTCAATGGTGATACCGAGCACGGGCCGGTTCACAACGGGGAAGAGGGGCTTGGGCCTGATCTTTGTCAGGGGCTCCAGTCTGGTCCCGAGACCGGCTGCCAAGATCATGGCCTTCATCGCTTCGCATCCTCAAAAAGAAAGGGAGAATATCAGATGATAACCCTGCTGGCGCCTCAGCCTATTCCGGGGCCTCAAGGAGGGGTATTTTGGTGAAACCGAAGACAGCTGCCGTGATATTGGCGGGGAATCCCTGGATAGAGGCGTTATATTCCCTGACCGCTTCGTTGTACCTTGTGCGCCCCTCGGCAATACGATTCTCTGTATCGGCCAGTCTTTCCTGGAGAAGGATAAATGTTTGATCGGCCTTGAGGTCGGGATAGCGTTGTGCCACCACCGACAATTGGTCGAGGGCGGCCGTCAGCTTGTTGTTCGCCGCTATCTTCGCAGGGAGGGACATCCTTGTCGCGAGCTTGAGCTGCGATTGGGTAATTGCCCCAAAGACCTCCTGTTCGTGCGGGGCGTACGACTTGACCGTCTCCACGAGGTTAGGGATGAGGTCAGCCCGTCGCTGGAACGTCTCGTCTACGTGGGACCAGGCCGCTGTGACCTCCTCGTGCAGGGCGATTAAGCGGCTTCGGGTCTTCTGAACCGCGGGATACAACAGGAGGATTAAGACACCCACTATCACCACAATGGTCAAACAACCCTTCTTCCCCCCTGTCATCGCATCCTCCTTTCTTTCGCCGTACCCCTGTAACCCCTATGGCGGTCCCTCACAGGGTACGCAGGTAAAAATCAGAACTGGACCTTGGGCGGCGCCTTGGCCTCCTCCGGGGCCTCAAAGAGGGTAGCCTTGGTGAAGCCGAACATACGTGCAAAAATGAGTGTAGGGAATCGCCTGATATAGACATTATATTCCCTCACCGTTTCGTTGTACCTCATACGCTCCACGGCAATACGGTTCTCGGTGCCGGCCAGCTCATCCTGGAGGCGGATGAAGTTTTGATTGGCCTTGAGGTCGGGATACCGCTCCACTACCAACAACAACCGACTCAGGGCCGCTGTCAATTCTGTGTTGGCCTCTATCTTTTGGGAGGGGGTCACGGACCCCCCGACCTTGGCCCGTGCATTGGTGACCGCCTCAAGGGTTTCCCGCTCGTGCCGGGCGTACCCCTTGACCGTCTCCACGTAGTTGGGGATGAGGTCCAGCCGGCGCTGGAGCTGGTTTTCAACCTGGGCCCAGGCCGTCTGCACTCCCTCGTCCAAGGTCACCATCTGATTGTAGGTTCCCTTGATAGAAGAGTAGAAGATTAGGCCCACGACCACTACTATGGCTAAGATGATCAGAAATATCTTTGTACCTTTTTTCATCTCATCCTCCTTTCTTGAGGATCATAACTTGTCGACCCAAAAGGCGAGTTGTCTCACCTCTTCGATGTAACGCTCCATTATGTTCTTCATTTTCTTCCTGCGGAGCTTGGCCTTCCCTTCCTTGATCTCCAATATGTGCATGAAGGCGGCCGCCGTCAATCCCGTTTCCGCCGCCATCGCCCGGATGAGCCCATCCCTCTGAAGAGGAATCTCTTTGCCCCTCAGATAGAGGATCCCCTCGAAGATGGAGAGAAAGGCGGTGAGGGATTGGGAGGCAACGGCCACCAGGTTTCTCTTCCATCCCCTGCTGGCGAGGTAGGCCTCCCGCAGCAGGAGGAGCTTGCCCTTTACCTCCCGCTCCAATTGGAGGCGCAGCTGCCGCTTGCGGATGGTGACCTTCTTCAAAGGGTCTTCTCCCCACACCACTCGGCGATCCTGTTTGATGTTCAAAAACTCTAGGGGGAAGGTGTCCAGCGAGGTGGCGATGTACTCTCGGCTCATAAAGAGAGGGGTAGCTACCCGGCGTTTATGCCATTTGGCCACCACCTTGAAGGCTCTGTCGAGCCTCTTGATTCCCTCGTTAGTGAGGCAGATGAGGAAATTGAGGTCCGAT
>Ga0307425_1002449_pt1 | contig 10464 bp, 8 predicted proteins | sample SalMarWE160330MG_FD_202152 | JGI IMG/M metagenome (GOLD analysis project Ga0307425, IMG submission 202152) | Salt marsh sediment microbial communities from the Plum Island Ecosystem LTER, Massachusetts, United States - WE1603-30 | ecosystem: Environmental > Aquatic > Marine > Intertidal zone >...
TTCACATTCTCTTTACGAACTACGCCAACAGTTTTACTGGTTTTTATTACATGTTTTCTTCTGCCTTTTGATATCAATTCCTCTCTTGATGGTATGTTCGTAACGCCTTTGCGACTTTCGGCTTTGCTTTCGATGAGCGTTTCTTCCATGCTTGATTCATTATTTGAATCCATCAAAGGTCTTTTAGGCTTTATGTGTTTTTTATTATGAGAATTTGTGATAACTTTCATGTTTGATTGTTCGTTATCTTCGATTATTCCCGATAACACATCCCGTATATTGGAAACAGATGGTGAACCGCTTAATCTTACGAAATTATTCCTCCCCGAAATCATAGCTCTTTTGTGTAATATAACCTCGTGCGGCATTCCCAGTCTTGGCGGTTTATTGTATCTTACGTAATCTTTATTATGTAATTCTTTCATGATTTTGTAAAATCGACCTACGGAATAACCGCACTTTTTTCCTATTGCGAGTTTCCCTAAACACAACTCGTCCGGCGTCATCACCATCATTCTTATCCACACCGCAAATCCTTCTTGGGATAATTCGTCGTACGATTGTTCAATAGACGGATGTTGTGTTTCTTCGTAAATAGGTTTTTTATTTTTTTTCATACGCGTTCTCCTAACGCAACTATCTTTATCTCCTTGTGGCGGAGATAAAGACTCCCGCCGCCTTGTAAAGGGAAACAAGGCGGCGGGCACAAAAGAAAGGCAGATGGACGATCACTTATTTTGCGCGCAAGCGAGCGCCCGAAGTAGTTATATCGTAAATCTAAAATAGCTTACGGTCTAGTATTTTTTCACATCTATTCCACCACTCGAATTTTAAACGCCTTCTCTTCTCTGTAAATATCTAATCTCGCCTTAGAGTGACGGGCAAAATATTTATTTGTCAAATCTATAAAATCGATGAAAACCGCTTCCATCTTTCCTTCCGCCGGAGTCATATTTCTCATCCTTTGTATGGTTGCTTTGATGTCTTGTCCGCCCTCTGCGTTTATTACACATTCAACTTCAGGGATGTCTACACCTTCGCCGAATACGGTCCCCATTAGTACGTCTATTTCTCCATCCAAAAACGCTTGTACCTTCTCTTTTCTGGAAGCTTTTCTATCACTTCCTAATACGACAGCATGTCCTATGTCTTTTTCAATAAGTAGTCTATTCAATTCATATAATTGATTGTGTCTATTTGACACAATCAGGACTTTGTATCCCGTATCGACTTTTTCTTTTGTTTTTTCTACTATTTTTTTATTCCTGTATTCGTTTTCATAAATTAGTTTGTTAAGAAGTTCTTGACCCCAACCCCATTCTTCATATCCTTTTGGTTCTTTTTGCTTTATTAATTCTATGTTTTGCCTAAGCAAATAGCCTTGTTTAACAAGTTTTATTGCTTCGACTTCGTATCTTATATCGCCACAACAAGCCTTTAACCATATAACTCCACGTTCCCATTCTCTTTCATTTTCAAGGTGGATGGAAGCGCTAAGGCCTAATTTGTAACGACAATCGAATCCCATTACGACATTGTGCCATACATCTCCGGATAAATGGTGAGATTCATCAAAAATTACAAGATCAAAATATTTTGATAATTTTAAAAATTTTTCATCCGGATGTATATGTGTTTTTCTTTTACTCCCTTTCTCTTTTATATGTCTTCCTGAATGTTTGGCGATAGTTTGAATTGTAGCGACTGTTAATTCTTTAACGTCCCAACACCCATCGCCAATTGTTCCTGTTTTCATCAAAAGAGTTTCTTCTAATGATGTTTTCGTTTGATATAAAAGCATTTGCGACGGAACTATGAATAGTGTTCTACGTCCTAATTTTTTAATTATACCGGCTGTTGTTTTTGTTTTACCGGAACGAATTGGCATTTTTAACAATCCGCTTCCAATCTCCCAACGTTTTCCGCCACATATTTTTTCAACAGCTTCGAGTTGATACGGTCTTAAAACAATGTTTTCATTCCAACCGTATTTTATTATTGGCCCGTTTGAGTGGAATTCGCATTTAACTTTGTATTTAATGCCTATTTGTTTAAGTTTGTTTACAATATCTCCAATCAATCCGCTTGGTATTTTATATCCTCTTCCGGGACTAAATGACATCAAGTGTTCTCTTCCATCCCAACGTTTTTCTTTGAATGAAGGAGAAAACATGAATCCGGAAACGTAATAACTTGTAGTTTTTTCCAGCTCTTTAATAGTTGATTGGCTAACGTTTCTTATGAATGCGTATTTATTCTCTACTGTTATTTTAACTGCCATGTATTAAAATATTGTTTTTATATCAAGCGCTTGAATTATAATCGATTATTTAATTAGATATGTAGTATCCTATCATCAACGATAAACCGCTTGTCAATAATGATATTATCAAATATAATATTTTTGTTCTGGATGTAAAATTGTAATCACGAATTTTAGCCAATTCGGCAGCAGCTTCTTTTTTTGTTTCCTCGACTCTATTCATTACGCTTGTTCTGAGTTTTGCCGTCTCGTCTTTCAGACCAAGAGCGCCTTTTATTTGCCCTAAATCGCCGCTGATGGATATCAGATGCGCATTCGTATCTTTTACAAAACCATCCATTTTTGCATTAGTTGTCATTATCCCTCTCGAAAATTCTGAGCGAAGTTCGGTTTCCAAGCGATCTCGCGCCCTTGTGTGACGAGAATCAATCTCTTTTACGGACCGTCTCATTTCATTCTGGAATGTTTCGAGAGAGGTTGAAATGTTTCTTTGGAACTCGATGCCGCCTTTTCGTATTTCTTCTAATTGTTTTTCGAGTTCGCAGTTGTCTTTTTCGCATCCCGTTACCATGATATTACCGTCCGTTCTTTAGTTTTTTCTTTTGCTAAGCTTTACTTTATTTATTGTTTCGTTCCAACCTACTGATGTAATTCCAGCTAAAATACCGGCACACACCCCGTTGGAAATTTCCGTTCCAGCTACATAAGCACCTATTCCGCCGGAAATTCCTCCTAACGACATAGCGATGTAGGGCTTAATCCATTTTATCTTGTGTTTGGCGAATAAAACGTTTATTGGTTTGAACTTTAGCGCTTTGACGAATAATTGTAAAATAAGAGCAACGCCGGCAAGCGTGCCGATAGTTTGCCATGCGTTTATAACTTCGAATACGTCTTTTGTGAATGTTTCCACGTTTCCTCCTTTATAAGCTTGTAAACGGCCCTTTCCATTCAATGTAAATATACGAACCGCTAATACAAGTTATTTCTAATAAATAATGTTCTCCGTTTACTGTATTAAACGTTGGCCTTGGCGATGCTGGCCAACGTTTAAAACCGCTTGTTTCGAAGCCATCTATAGTGTAAAAACCGGTTGCTCTAAGAGACACTACAACTTTTCGATTTATGTCGTAATTGCTAATCGTAAAACTTGTTATATTTTGATCAACGGTAATAATGTGATTTGCGTATCTGCAATCAACATCAACTACACCGCTTGATATGGTGTCAATTATTTCGGATTGTTGTAAATTTTCTGGTTGTGATGAATTTTTGAATAAAACATTAGGAAATCTATTTATTACAAAATATGTTGAATATTTGTAAGCGAAAAATATGTCTTGTCCGTCGAATAACATCAAATCGCCATAATTAACAGCACCAGCAAATGATATATTATTATCAATAACAAAAGGCTCTATGTATCTATAGTATTCGTCAATATCTCTTTGCGAAGAACCAGAATCGGGGACTATTATGCTGTTGTGGTTGAATCTGAACAATGCGTACTTTCCGTCATCGGAACCAGAGCGTCGTCTATATTGTCCGCTTAACCACATGTGTATTCCATCCGAACAAGTGGTCTGTGCTACGGGTCCGAGCGTAAATTCAAAATCAGTTTTACCGCATTTGCTAAACACCCAAAATTGTTGTCCGGTAATGCTTGGCGCTATAACACAATCATCTACTGTTGTTATCCACCCGGGATAAGTGTCTGATGCATTGGAAACAGATTTTGGCCATCCGCTTCCTCCGCAACCTACGCTTAAATCATCTATAGAAGCCGATATTACATATGATGGTTGTCCTGGAGTTCCTTCTATGTGTAAGGAATATATACATCTTCCGTCAAAACATATAGCTCTAGGTTCGAAATCGATGGATGGAGCATCACCATCCCCAGAAGATATTATTGATCCATTAGATTTATCCATTATAACTATTTGATTACCATCAAACCATCTAACCGTAGCCAACCTTTCTGAATCTATATTTAATATCATTTTTCCCAAATAAGTTATATCCGGTCCTGTTGACGTTCCCCCTAGACTTTGTCCCGTAGAAGGCCAACCGGATTTCGTTGACCAATCCGTTACATCTATGGCATTCACGTAAGTCGAAGAGCCGTAATTAGACCACACGTAAACATATTTTCCTTCTCCGCATGCGGAACAAGGTTGCAAGGACGAGCTATTAAATAACGATGTCAAATCTTGCGTATCGTCCATAGTCATTGTTTCTACGTCCCAAAGTTCCGCCACTAACGTCGTTTTGTCTATAATGAATATTTTTCTTTTTCCATCGACTACACAAGCGGCCATGGCTTTTACGTCTTCTAACGCTGTTTGAATCAACGTATTTGATACGGCTATTGAAGGAGACAATGGTCGCGTTTGGGTGTCTAACTTTGGGACGCCACTTATGGTAACTTGTCCTCTTTCATCAACAGAAAAAAGCTCTTCTCCTTCGATGCCTCTTGATGTTATTTGGTTAACGCCTTCTTCTCCGGAAAGAGGTGTTATATCAACCTTAAGACGGTCGTTGCTAGCCTTGGATGCTATTTGTGATACCTGAGAAAGCGTAATCGATGCGAGCTGTTGGTCCGTGGTGTCAAAAGCGGTAGGCGTTCCGGCATTTCCAGTTATGTATCCAACATATACGTATCCATCGGTGTTTCGTAAATCAACGTATCTTTTTACCGTTGGTCCGAGAAGAACAACGTTATAGTCGGCCGCAACTTCTGAAACATCGCTTTGTCCGAGCGTCCCGGTAGTCGTTATTCTGTTTTCGCCACCAGCCCAGGCGACCGTACAGGTCTCTATCGCTACCGCAGTCGTAGTGGCGTTCTTGTTTGCTACGAGCTTGTAAACCATTACGGTTCTACCTGCGTTAGTAACTCCGGCTTCCGTTACGTTGTCAACTTGGAATGTTATAGTCCCGTTGCCGTTGTCTGTTACGGCGTCTGGAACTCCTTTTTCTCCAATTTCTTCTACAAGTTTGCGATATTCCGGAATTCCCGTTCTTGGATTAATATCTATTTCGCTTGGTATTTCTACGTAATTTAGCGCTACGTAATACACTACTCCGTTGGAATTTTCGAAATTTATTCCATCATTAACGGCCGCATCGCTTATTCTTAACAATCTTCCTTGGCCATCTGCAGATATCGATGTTCCTGTTATTTTGAATGCATTAGCGCCGTCTGCTTCGAGCGTTAAAGCCGCGTCGTATACGACGGGAGAATCCCAAACACGCTCAAGAGATTCACGGACTATTGTTTTAAGATAGTCCAACATTCTTTCCCCTAAATCGCTGTACCCTAACAGTTTCTTAGGAGTTATATTCGCGAATTCACTACTTGTAGACATTAATCACCTCATGAGTTTATATCTACCAGCTCCGTTACTAACGGTAACTGGAAAAGCTCGCATTCGTCTAATTCTGATGTCGTAGATGCGGAGCTGAAAAAACCTATCGTTCCGCTATCTAAAGTTGAAGAGTCCAATATATTAAATATTTCGCTGCCGTCTATATATAATTTTATACGATTTGAGCCGTTTTCTACGTCAATATGTATGCGTACGCCGTACCAAACATCGTCTAATATCTTTTGCGAAATCGTCCCGGACGTTACGAGTGTCGAAGAACCGCCGACGATTTTATTCAAAACGTAATCATCCGAAACGGAGTCTATATTCAATACCAATTCGTAATAATTATCCGTATCGAGGTAATAGAACACAACGCCGTATGAATTGCCGGTTCCTATTCCTTTTATCCTACAATAAAATACATATCTAGTCCAAACGGCAGCGTCTCCCGCCGTTACAACGGCTAACTGGTACGCGCTGTCGTTAAGAACTCCGTGGCCGTTTTCGGCGACTATAGAAGAACCGCTTGGTGTTTCCCATTGCGACGTATCGCCTTCTACCAGAAATCTATCCAAGAAGTCTATGTAGGCTATTTCCATTCTTTCTCCGCACGGCCTCATAAGCTTCACTATGTTTTTAACCAAAGTCCTATTAAGCGTACTGTCGTCTACAATTCTCAAAGTGCTGTAGTATTCTCCGAAATCCGGTTCTCCTGGATTATCGATTATCCACGAATCCCTTCCTTGGTGATTTTCTCCAAATTCTGTTTCGTCAATTATCCATCGATAATCAAACCAATTCCATATAAGGCATCTTGCGTTTGCTACAATAGTTAATATATCTAGCGTAGTTTCTTCTATTCCTCTTTTTCTCCACAAAGGAACGGAAGTAGCTATCAATTTTCTAAGCGTATCGTTGTCTAATTCATCGGTAACATAATCAAGTTCAGAAGTCCAACCGACTATCCACTTAAGAAATTTCAAGGCTTCGTCTTGACACTTTGTAATTGACCATAAGTTTTTAATCGAAAATATTTTATCGTGTGTTTTTTGCCAAACTGCTTGCGGACCTTCGAAAAGCCTCTTTACGAAAAACGCTCCTTCTCTTGTTGAATCGGCTTGTCTTATACTATACAACAAGAAATTATACATTTTTAACGATAGTGTTTCCGGGGTGCTTTCCGGTTCTATGTAACCTATGAATTGTTTGTTAGTTCCGTAAGCAACGGGATTATTTGCTAAATCAACTATGCTACTTATTAACGTTATTGGGAATCCTAGCGCGTTTCTGTCTCCTCTATCTGTTGTTACAAATAAATACGCTTCCCCTAAATTTAAATCTCCTATATTTACTTCTATTCCTATTTGCGCGTCGCTCCAACCAACGTAATTTACATTTTGTTCAACGAATACGGTTGCCATAGAATAATCTTGGTTGTTACACAGCTCGACTTTTCCGTCGTATTGGAATGGAAGCGTATCGGTTGTATTCAATAATATATTTTGTTTATCAACGACGATGTTAGCGCTTACTCCGCTTATTGTAGGCGGCGATACGGACGGCCCGCCCCAACTAACCGGAATATTTTTCCAATTAGCTAAAGTGCTGGCGCCGTGGCCGTCTATCCACGATGAGTGCGATGGGGTCCCAGACCCGAAATTACAATCCCATAGGCGCGGAACGATGTTGTCAGATAGATTCGTTCCAGCGCCGTTGAAAATATCATCGAAAATCGGAGATTGGTTGTAAAATCTTGTCTCTTGGTCTCCTTCCGCATAAAAAATATCCGGTCGAAGTTTTAGATTGCTACAACCCTTGAAAAACGCGTTGAAGTACGAATTTTGCGTTAACGGTTCAAGTAAAAGACTGGGGATTTCGCCATATAGACCATCGCATCCTTCCATACATCTTGCGGCATTTGATACATTAATGCAGGCGTCAAAAAAACCAGAAGGTATGCTTCCGGTCAAATTACAATCCAAGAAAGTTGACGTCATAATTGTAACATCCGACATGTTGTTAAATAAACCGTACGATATCGACATGGGAGTTGTATTTTGTCCGCAGTCTCGGAAACAGTTATTAAGGTACTGCAATCCGTCAGTTAAAATACTGCCTAAACCGAGCGACCTTAGGTTATAACAACCCCAAAACCCGCGTATTAAGCTCTGAAGCCCGTCAAAATCAGCGGGATCGCCTTGGTATATTATTTTTGTAACTTTATTTTTGTCGCCGCCATTGTTAAAAGACCATCCTGGAAATGATCCAATAAATTCCACTTCATAACTTCCGGGAGACGCGTAATTGTGTATTCTATCTGGATCGTTGTATGCGGTTATATTGGATACATTTGTATCTCCCCAATATATATTTCCGTTGTAAGTCCCTATATCAACAAAAGGAGGCTCAAAAGACAAATCACCTATTTCAACAGTAACTTCTATTTTGAAACCAGCCATAATCAATCCGTATCAATATCTATATGTGTAGCCGTACTTCCTCCTGGATTTACAGAAAGGTTGTGTGAATCTACCTGATTTTTACAGAATGTTCTTATTCCTGCCATCAAATTTCCACCTCCGTGTAATCTCGAATCAACTACCGCTAATTGTGCAAGACTGGCGTAAAATATTTTATCTATATCTACATAAGATAACGGATTATTTAATACATCCGGGGTACCATCTTGATTAGTATCAGTTTGGACTTTTATTCTAAGTTGAAAATACTCTGCCGGCGTCCCGGATGAAAAATCGAACTTTACAGTTACGTCGTCTATGTAAAGGACTATAGGGTGTAATACATTTGGATCCGTTTTTCTATAAATTTGAGAACATATTATCATAACAATACTCCTTTACGCTATTGTTAGCGTATATAAAACTCCAGGAATTTGTTGGGTTGTTACTAATTTAACTCTGTCAACATCCATTTCTAATACGCTTAAAATGTTTAAACCGTTGTCAATAGAGTATCTCTCTTTGTCTATTATAGAGTTGTTATATTTCATATTTTCAGTAAAAACTACATCAATTCGTGTATCGCTTATAACTTCTACATGTTTTATTGTAGGATTTATAGCAATAGAAACGAATGTTTTCACATTGTAATATTCATCCACTCTTAAATTATTGGTATCAGTTGGACCGGAAGGTGAAACTTCGACTTCGTAATTTAATCCCCCTGTCATCTCAGATGTTATCAAATCTACATAAGTAGGATAAACAACGTCTGGTAATAGAACTTCGCTTATGTAAGGCGTAACGCCTCCCGGAGAAGTCGGAGTTATTGTGTAATATGCGGTATTCACCAAAGCATTATTTTTATTCATAGCGCGATCAAAGTGAACTCTCAAACGATATGCGCTAATTGTTTCAACGCTTTCAACTTTGACTAATTTTACAAGTTTTCCTAATGCTTCTGAAGAAGTTTCGCTTAATCCCCATATGTATCTATCGGTAGTCATTTATTAATCCAAAGTTATTCTCAATTGCGAAGCCGTGAACCTAACGCGGTCTTCCGTAACAACAGTTATAGGGTCTGGCGTTCCCGCTCCGTCATCTATTGTTCCGTGAAATTTCATAACGCCACTATCGTACAAAGCCCAATCCGTAATCGTTCCCCAACCAGCCGTGGCTTCCGGGAATATTATATCAACAGCATTAGTTTTTATTCCGCCAGAAGCCGCTCCCCAATTTGTTCCACCGTTGGATACGGAAACACGAGCGTAGGCTCCAACGGATGGTTCGGTTATCCCGGTACCGTCGTCCGCAATAGTAGTTGTAGAAAGCGCTATTTCGACCGTAGAACCCAACAAAGTAGCACCAGCGCCTAAAGAAGCATCCAAAACCGCATTTTCCATATTATTGGTCATTCCCATGATCGTCCCTCCATCAAGGCGTTATTATAGTAATTGCAACCGTTCCTAGGACCGGAAGTTCTCTAGATTGTAGGGCTATATCCGATATCGGAGAATTTATAATAACTTTGGTGATTGTATCATCTGAAGAAAATACTTCATAATTGATTCTGGATAGCGATATTTCGCTTCCAAAATTCCACTCCCAAGTCAAACCGTCTTCTTTAAGTGCTTCCGGTTGTATAACGCCTTGCAATACATTTATTATTTCGTTTTCCGTAACACCACCGTAGACTGTCAAATCTAAATCAATTGTTCGTTGTGTGTAATTAACAGCAATTAATTGCTGGTTTGAAACGAGGTGTGAAGCTTTAGGCGGATATGAATATTTATCTCCATTGAAATAAGTTTCCAAAGCATCAAGTTGATCAGACGAAGCGTATCCTCCTCCTTTTGCTACAACTACCAATTCAATCGTTTTTGGACCAAAACCTTCTTCGAAAGCGTACGCACGTCCGAATGATTTTGTTCCGTCTTCATCTACATAAGCTAGAGTTAAGCTTTCAACGTCTGATGTTCCTATGGCAACATCCTTCGTTCTTAAACTCGCAGGACCTTCAACTTTGGCTTTAGCAAGGCTGCTTTCGGAAGCTCCTTGCGCTTCTCCCCAACCTGTAGCTTGCCTAGGATTCCATAATTTATTTATAAAAGTTAACCCTGTTCGATCTATTGTTACGGTATTAGAGCCTACGTTTCCGTCATCATTAGCGCCATAACGATAGCTCATAGAAACATTACCAACACCAAGCGGCGGTATTTTACCCGTTACGCCGTCCCCGAAAACCACTATTGCTTTATCATTGGTTGTTAATTCTATTAAATAATGTTTATCTCCGGATTTGCTTTCTAAAAAGTTATCAACGCGCGTCCAAATTTCAGCATCTACGGTTGTTGTTTCGCTGTTATCTATA
>Ga0307425_1002450_pt1 | contig 10461 bp, 6 predicted proteins | sample SalMarWE160330MG_FD_202152 | JGI IMG/M metagenome (GOLD analysis project Ga0307425, IMG submission 202152) | Salt marsh sediment microbial communities from the Plum Island Ecosystem LTER, Massachusetts, United States - WE1603-30 | ecosystem: Environmental > Aquatic > Marine > Intertidal zone >...
GAAACCAGTTACCGGCTTAATAAACTGAATTTCTTTTTTCTGTTCCGTCTTTTTAAAGAATAAATCTTCAAATACCTTTAAAATATTTCCGCCTGCTGGCACGCTTTCGATTTCCTGCACAGAATCCCGAACCTGTTTAGCAGAGTCGAACAACGTTGTATCACCTAATGCAAGAGCATACTGTAAACGTTTATTCGTAGCTTTTAGTTTTTCTAATTCCCTAATAAGAAAAATCATCTTGGAATTTAATTCGTCTATTTTTTGTTTATCGGAGGCTTTTAGACCTGTTTGTTCAGGCAGCAATATTTTATTTGTTCCAGTGAAAGAAAGGATATAAAAACCGGCAATGATAGAGAAAAAAGTATAAATAAAAATTAATAGAATAAGATTCTTTAAAGATAATTTGGTTGATCTTGCCCTGTGAGACGTATCTTCAGGAACAAATATCACAGAGAAATTCTTTATTCTTTTTATTTTTTCCAGTATTAACATCAATAAAATATAATCATTTAATAAGTGAATTGTAAGTTTATAGTAACTTTCCGAATAAATCTACAAATTTAATGCTACCCTTACGAATGATTCTCGGTTTCTCCCCACTGAAATTTATTAACGACGAAGGCTCTTCATTTTTTTCAAAATTTGTATAGAAAATCGCACTTACGGCATCGGAGAATTTATCTATTATAGTTAAATGATCATTTAAAGGGGGTTCATCCATTAGATTCACGCTGGTAGATACTAATGGAGCTTTCAAAATACTTAGAAGTCTAAGACAAAATTTGTGATTCGGAATTCTGAACGCCGCCGTTTTTGACTTAAATATTTTCTTTTTATCATCCTTGAGTTCAAATATAACTGAAACAGGATTAGGCCAAATCTTTCTTAATAATTCTACTTGTTTTTTTTCAGATAGAACTACGTAATTTAGAAGAGTATCTAATGAGTCTATCAATAATATGAATTGCTTGCTTTCCCGCCTTTGCTTAATAACGTTTATTTTGTCTGAGGCACTTTCGCTAAACCTGTTGCATCCAAAACCATAAACAGTATCTGTGGGATAGATAAAAACATCTTCGGAATTATAACAATTTACAGCTTCTTTAACAGCAAGATCAAGATTTTCATCAATGTTTATCAACTTTGCTTTTAATTTCATATTAACTTAGCATCTTTTCAATTTCAATCAGAACGTTATCTGGAGTTAATTTTCTTCCGCAAGGAAAAGTTTTGATTGGGCATTTATCATAACCATGTACCCCGCATGGTTTACAATCGAGATTGTCATAACTGATATATCTACTTTTTTGATTGTAAGGATAAAAGCCAAAATCCGCTACTGTTGAACAATATATAGTTAATACCGGTATATCGGCACACATTCCGAAATGAGTTGGAGCGCTATCATTTGTAACCAAAAGTTTTGCCCTTTCTAAAAGACAGATTGTCTCAACAACACTTAATTCACCTGCCAGGTCTTTAACTTTATCTCCCAAATCAGTAGAAATATATTCACATAATGTCTTATCTTCTTTACTCCCTATCAAAATCACCGTTTCGTTTTTCTTAATTAATGATTCTACTAATTCTCTATAACTTTCTATTGGATATCGTTTAGTTGCCCACACGCTGCCCGGGGCAATAGCAATAATGTCTTTACCGATATGCTTTAAAGAAATAATATTATCTACTTTGTTTTTTACTGTTTCTGATAAATTAATCTTCGGTTTGATTTTCCAATTATTATTCGAAGTATCTTCACCAATTAATTCCAGGTTTCTTTGAACTTCGTGATGAGTTCTGATATATTTAATAAGATTTTTATACACATATTTTAAACTACTATTATCAAATCCATAGGAATCTTTTACTCCCAGCCTCAAAGTTATATAAGCGCTCCTGAAAGAACGATGCGGAGAATAAACTTTAGAATAATTATTTCCTTTTAATTTGCATACAAATTTGTTTAATGCCCTTAAACTTTTATGTTTTTCTTTCTTATCTATAATTATAACCGTATCAACATAGCCTGACATTTCAAAGATTTCTTTTGTTGAAGAGATAGCTAATACATCAATTTCTATCTGAGAATTACTCTGCTTTAATTTTTCCAGCATAGGCAGTGTGAGAACAGCATCACCAATAAAAGCGGTTTGAATTACCAGAATTCTGTCTTTTTTATCGATCAATGTTTCCATCGTTTATGCATCCAAAGCCATTGTTCAGGATTTTTCCTAATGTACGATTCAAGGTACGCCATATGCCTCTGGCTGACTTCCTTAATTTGTTCTTCATAAGATTCAGGTAAATTATCTATTGATATTTCAGTCATAACAGTTTTGTATGAAAAATCACCTTGCCTGACCGGAATACCATATAGAATTGGTGCTCCCGTCTTCAAAGCCAATATAGCGGGACCTGTATGAACAGAAACATCTTTTCCAAAAAAAATCACTTTTATTGCTTCCTGTGGCCCCCTTTGATCGGCAACCATAGCAACAATTTTTTTATCTTTTAACCTCTGGTATGTTTGTCTGATCGAAATACCTATGGGAATAATTTGATTATTCCATTTTGTTCTTACTTTATTCATCCAATCTGTCACATAAGGATTTCTTTGCGCTTTAACAACCACCGAAAAAGGTATGCCCAACTGTGCCGCAACAGAGGTTGCAACATATTCCCAGTTACCGTAGTGTGCGGATAATAAAATCACACCTTTTTGTTCATCAAATTTACTTTTTATTAATTCGGTATTAATACAGTTAACCTGTTTTTTAATTTCTCTTTCTTTCATCCCCGGCATATATAGAATTTCAATTAAGGTGATACAAAAACTATTAAAACAGTTAAAAGCAATCTTCTTAATTTTCTTGTTGCTGAAATTGGGGAATGCATTCTTTAGATTTTCAATTGTAGTAGTTTTACGAATTGGAATTAAATAAAAAAACAAACCGGCTAAAACAGGAGAAAGTCGTCTTGAAAAATTAATTCCTAAAATCCTGATCAATCTGCTTAATGATATAAAACATATATATTCAAAGATATTTTTCATCAACATTAAACATAACTTCAAATGATAAAAAAAATATATCAGTTAATATAATTTAGCTGTTGCCCGATTTAAAATAAAAAAGCCCTGAAAACAGGGCTTATAAAAAAGTTAACTGAAATTCCTTAGTGAACAGCTATCCTGTTTAGCCAGTTATCATCTCTTAATTCACCTCTTTTAGTCGAATTCAGCAACATGTAATCCGAAAATCCCGTTAAATCACCAAAGTCAAATTCAACACCGCCTTCAATATTATCATATCTCCATATCTCGTATGGCTTGGTTTCAATTTGATTCGGATATCTGCTTATCTCGGAAGGTTCACCATATACAATATATACTCTGCCTCTATCTGTTTCCCATCCCTTCTTGGAAAGACTTCCGAACTTCTGGTTGCTTTCTTTTATTCTCTTCATATAAAGTACTAAGGTTTGGTTTCTACCGTCATTTATATCATCGTCTCTTGAATCCCAAAACTGTGTTAAGAATTCTCTCTTCGCGCCAACTTCTGTTAATGACTCATATTTTTGTTTCTCCTGGCCTGAGGCAATATATTTAGATTTATTATAGAAATCGTCAAGTTCTTCGTCAGACATCGATCCAAACATACCTGCAACTACATTTTTATTACCTGTACTGAAAGTATCTACATACTCTACAGAAGGATTATATACGAAAAACTTTTTTGCAGAAGAAATACCGAAGTTAATGGTACTATCTACCAACGATATAACAAGCGAATATGAATCTGTTGGTAGCTTGTATGCCATAACATTACCTACTTGCACAATTGCATTTGCAGTATTCTTAATATATCTGGATTTATGACTGACAACCTGTCCCCGACTGTTCAGCACATTTTGATACAAATAAAAATTAGAATTATCTCTATTCATATTATATAATTCGACATAATAAAATAATACCGGTTGAACCGTCCCATATATAGCAGTTGGTGAAGGAACTACTTCATAAGTATTTTTATAAAAGATAGAGTTTTTGTTTTCACTGTTCTGTATCATATTTGAAGCTAATTGAACATCACTCATAGCTAGTGGCATAGAGAGAAACGGTCGAATTTTAATATACTCTGTTATAGTACGTTGATTCTCAGGAGACAAAGCATCAATACCCGTCACAACGCATTTGTATGTACCCGTTTTAAGTACAAAGCCTAGAACACCAATCAAACTCTGGTAATTCTGAATAGTGTCACCCGAAACAATATGGGATACTAACCAGTTCTTATCTACCGCGACTTCACCTGTAGTTGTATCCTGCAAAGTTATATGAAGCTTCCCCTGAACATAGTTGGCTGTATCGGTTTTTTCAACGCTCATTGTTCCCTGATTGAAAGAATAATAACATTCCAGGTAATTTGATGTTGAGTCATAACCAAATTGAGCAAAATCAAATTCAAACCCAAAATTGGATTGAGCAAATGAATAGTGTGATAAAAACAGTGCGGTTAAAAAAATTATCTTTTTCATATCCCTAAAATAGAATTATTTACAATAATAAAATAAAAAAGCGTCTGCTGAAAAATCAACAGACGCTTAATTCCGGGGGATTCTCGGTTTATTCTATACCAAGTTTTACAGTAAATACATGATTTGCGTTTTGAAATTCTTTAACATTTCTATAAGCATAATCAAAACCAATCGATATGCCATCAGATGTTTCATAATTAATACCTGCCCCTAAAGTATAATCATATATCGATTGATCACTATTCTGCAAAAGAAGATCATATCCACCACGCAGGAAAAATGTATTTAAAAATCCATATTCCATTCCAAACATCATTTGGTCTTCAAAATTATTGTTATTTCTGAACGTAGTACCAATTGCCAACTGATTATCATCACTCATAAAATAATCATAGGCAACACTCAGCTCGAAATAACTGGGTATTTGAAATGGTTCCGTATCCGCCTGGTATACGCCATTTCCACTTCCATAACCTGTACTAGGCACCTCAGTCTTTACTTTAAGATCTTCACCCGAATATGCCATATTTGTACCGATATTTTTAACAGCGGCAGCAAGAGACAGGTTATTATCAAACTGATATTGTACACCAAAATCTATAGCGATTCCGGTTGCACTGGCATTCATAATTGATTCATTGACAATCTTAAAGTTAAATCCCGCAGCTACACGATCGGTTACAGATTTTGAATATGTCAAACCAGCAACAAAAAAGTTGGGGGAATAAGTTTGACCCGTACCATCAGGATCCTGAAATGTTGTAACCGGAATATCACCAAAATCAAGGGTCTTATAAGTTATTGCTATTGATCCCAGGTCACCCAACTGAGTACCAATTGCAAAATATGCCTGACCGATATCCGCCACGTAATTCAGGTAGTCGAACATAGCTTGTGTACCAGTCATTAAATCGAGACCGGCAGGATTATAGTAAATAGATTCTACTCCGGTAACCCGTGAAAGAAAAGCCCCGCCGGTGGCAATTGATTTTGCACCAACAGGAATCAGCAACTGATCAGCGCCCGAAGTTCCTTTCCTTGTCTGATCACCAGCAAAGGTAGATACCGAAAAGCCTGCGATCAAAATTGTTAGTAATAATTTTTTCATTATAATCTCCATTATTTAATGTCGTCAATAAAAATTAAGTCGGTACGGTAATGTTATTACCGTACCAGTTAAAAAATCCATTAATATCTTTGGATCTGTTTCTGTGGTTGAATTATAGCAAATTTAAGTACTTTATCTCCCATATTTGGGACAGAGACTATTGCTATATACATACCTGAAGCAACCCTCAGTTGATCCTGATTTAATAAATCCCATGTCATAAATGGAGAATTATCATTCTTATTTAACGTTCTAACGAGATTTCCACTTAATGAAAAGATTTTAATAGTCGCTACATTTGGTAAATTGGAGAATGTTATATATGGTGCGTCAGCAGCACCTCCTGTATAACTTACTCCTGGATTATACGCAAAAAGTGGATTCGGGAATACATTAATCTTATCAAATAATTCTTTCTCTTCATTAGTGCTCAGGTCGGCTGTCACTACAAAAGTATATGTATCTTCAGTAGTTAATGGAGAATTAATATTAATATTATAATTACCAACCGGATCAAAATTCTCAGCATCAGAAATCCGTTGTAATCCAACTATATACATAGCATTGAAATACGGACTTTCTGCAATAGTACTACGTTCATCAGTTGTTAGTGGACTATTTGGATCCATCTTATAACCATTACCTAAGTCAGCAACTCTTTGTGCTGGCGATCCGGTACCAGTGCCGGTATATTCTACCTGAGATCCGGTTGGATCGTAAGGCGCATTGAATATAATTATATATTCCTTTGTAGCACCAATATTGGTTCCTGGATCATAGATACCATCAGGTTTTCCTAATGTATCCTGAAGGTTTGCAGTTTCAGTAAACCCAACTGCTAATTGATATTCCTCTCCAAAAGCGTCATCTTTAACCCAAGCTTGAAACGGTACATCAACAAATGCAGAATCCAGATCTCCTCCACCGGCAATAAATCTGATTGGTTTTCTTATATATCTATAGGCTTTCCCGGGTTCTCCAAACCTGATCTCAACTCTTCTTGTATCTGTTATCTTAATAACAGTTGATCTTTTTTGAGAGACTAATTCGGGTAATCCGTTCGGATCATTAAAATCGGCACCGGGATAAAATACCCCAAGACTATCATGCTTAAATGAACCAGTGTACCACTGTGTACCGCCCGTGTAATCTACATCTCTAACGCCAGGATCTACCCATTCAACATTAACAACAGCACCGCTATAAAGATTATTGATTATTCCGGTACCATAATCTTTAGATGAATCAAGTTTAATCTGATTTGTATTTAAATCAGTTATTCTATAGAACAAGCTATATAGAGAAGTTGAACTATCCTGGAAGAAGCTAACTTCAAACTTATGACCATCTATTTTTGATTTATCTTTTACATCATAAGTTACTACAGCTTCTGAACCTCCTGTAACATGTTCTGCTTTTACACCTGTATAGTATGGAGTGTATGTATCTTTACCGGGAACAATACCTACAGGACTCTTACCATCACTTAAGATCACCGGTATACCGGCAATACTTCCAACCGCAGCTGTTTTAGGAATAAGATAATTACCAAGTGCATCCAGTTTTTCTATTTCATCCCTATTGTAAGCTGTTGGAACGATCGAGATAAAATATGGTTTACCTTTTATGAGTGGAGCCTGAGTAAAAGGATCAGTTGTGATAGTTAAACTAATTCTACCAGTTTGTGCATTCGAATATGTTGCGGAATCAAGTTGTATACCACCATTATAAATTAATTTTCTCTCTAATGATACCGGATCTTCATAAATAACTTTATTTATGTCATTAGCCACATCGTAACTGGCTATGAGCATAGTGTTTGTACGCCCACCTTCTTTATCAGCTAATGAATTAGTCTGATGCATGTATACATCATAACTTTCAAAAACCATATCATAACCCTGACCAATTTTTCTGTAATCTAATTGCGGTTTGGTTTCCCATATGAGTTCAATTGTATTATCGGTTGTTTTTATAATCGGGTTAACAGCAGGGGGAGGGGGAGGAAAATTAAAGTTATTGCTAAACACAAATTGAGCGGCCCTATCAATTTGTTTTGCTAATACAACCGAATTAAGTGCAGATGTCGATCTACCAACAACATACGCGACAACTATATCAACAGGTTTATCTTTTTCTAAAATGAAAGGTCCCGTGCTTAACATCTGTCGTTGATCGGTTGGATAGCTATTTATCCATCCGTACAGAGCTACTGGATCACCGGAATACATAAATTGACCGGGAATCATTGAACAATCAACTCCACCGAGTACAGTGCCAAACTCCCAATTACACGGATCGACAAAATCACCCGGCTGGTTTTTACCAAGAACATAATTTCTTAACTGTTGAGCATTATCAGGATCACCCTGCGTCGGATGACTCTGCATATAATGGACAAATGAAGTTTGAGGTAAATTTACAGCACCGGGAATTGTATCGATTCCCAGAAGAGGACCCTTTGTATTAAAGGCTAAATCGTCTGGATTGCCGGTTTCAACCCAGGGTCCCTGAAAGAAATCCACAAGAAAGCATGGTGGATCGATACCAAAAGTTGCGTCAGGTCCATCGTTATAAGTAAATCCTGCATTTAATGTAGTATCGCACCCTACAAGATCATCGGTATAACCATCAGAGCCGCCAATATCGGGGTCGTCCCACACACCAAAATAAACAGAATCAAGAACATCGGCTACTGTGCCTGCATTATTAACGGAATATCTTACAAATACAATATTACCCAGATCACCAGAAGTAGCGTATGCCCATACTGTTTGTCTTACTTCTATACCCATTGGCTCCTGATCTGAAAATGCGCGTGACGATGATTCCAAACGATCATTGTAAACACACCAAACAGTTTCATCACCAAGAAGATCGGGCATATCCTCATCCTCATCCCATACTCCGTTTCCATTTTTATCTACCGGATTATAAGTACCATCACCATCTCCATCATAGAAATATGCACCCAAATCCACAGCGTCTTTCCATTCCTGCCATGAATCACCAAATGGCTCATCCTTTGCATTTACTACATAAATGTGTGCTCTTGGATCGTTAGGGTCAGCACCTACAACACCAGGTAAATAGTCTTCAATTCTTGATGCAGAAGCAACTGCACTGGACCAAAGATTTCCACCATTTTTTCCGCTTATCATAAAGCCACCGCTGAATAGAAATCCTTTCCCATCTATTTGAGCATCGGTAAGATCACCGATAGTAACATTGGCAAGAACTCCTCTATTGTTCAACGGAATATGGAGTCTGTTAACTTGTAATAAATACGCATCACCTGCGTTTATTCCTGCAGTCTTGTTCAACTTATTCTTATTCCCTTCACCAATCGATGAAAAGGATAATAATACCAAAGACGCAGCAATAATTACAATTGGAATAATTTTACGTTTTATATTTATTGACATTATTAAAACCCTTTGTTTTGAAATATGAATATCTGCGAATTATAAATTAGAAAAATTAACTTTTAATCCGAGATTGATAAGTCTTGGTATACCAAAATTTGATGGATCACGTTCAAGACTCATATAATCCTGTGTCCACGCTTCACCATAACCTTTAGCCTTTGTTTTCCCAGCTTCAGTTTCTAAGAAACCTGTTGTATATGGTGAACCGGTTGATCGCCATACATTTACTGGATTATCTGCATCAAGGAGGTTTTGTACCCAAACATAAGGTGTAATAAGAGTGCTACCAAACTTAAATGATTTTTCTAACTTCAGATCAATTCTGAAACTACCCGGCCCATACGCAGAGTTCAGATAACCTTTTGTCTGTCCATAATTTGTATAGTTTTCTGTAAGATCTTGGTTATCAAGAGGAGTATATGGTCTTCCACTGTTGAATGAGAACAGGATATTGAGACCTGTCAATTCAAATATTCCTAAATCACCTTCAGGAACATAAAAGTTCAAATTGACCACACCAGTGTGTCTCTGGTCATAATCCAGAGGAGCAATTACTTTTGGGATTTCACCATTCACATTTCTAAACGCTGAAACGTAAGATGAGTTCGTAGAAGAACCGGTTCCTTCAGATAATGAAAAAGTGTAATTGACTGAAAGTGAAAAGTAACTTACTCTTGGTACATCAACTGTTAATGCTAAACCTTTAACAGTTCCAAAATCGGAATTTGTAGCACCAAAGATAATAAACTGTTGTCCGCCAGCCTGTCTGTACCAGAAACGTGCTTCAGTATTTGTTAAACCTTCTATATTTTTATAAAAAGCAGTGATATTTAATGCTGCAGCATTATTACCCAAAATTTGTCTGAAACCAATTTCATATTGCGTGGTTTTTTCACTGTTTATATGTCCATCATTAAATTGGAAATTATCAGTTTGTATTAATAAATAATCACGTGTTTCAAACAGTATAGCATCAAGTAATCTGGGTTCCTGAATAAATCTTCCGAATTGTGCATGAAATACTGTGGAGGAAGTAACAGGGAATCCAAGACCTATTCTGGGTGATACATAAAATTCAGGATCTTTGGTTTTATAATCGCCATCATCAAAATCATTAGGATTAGAACCACCACCATAAGGTAATTCCGGATTTACGAAGATTTTTGAACGGGTTGCAAAATAATCAAACCTGATACCTAAATTTAACACGAGATCTTCAAGTTCAAATCTATCCTGCAAATAACCATAACCAAGAAGAGGATTTTTTGGTCCAAGGTCGCCAGAACTGGTTTCATTTCCGTATAGGTCATAACCATAACGGTTAGGATGTCTACCTTCATATCTTTCCTGACGGCTTAATGCAAGTGTGGTATCACCATTTGC
>Ga0307425_1002453_pt1 | contig 10455 bp, 8 predicted proteins | sample SalMarWE160330MG_FD_202152 | JGI IMG/M metagenome (GOLD analysis project Ga0307425, IMG submission 202152) | Salt marsh sediment microbial communities from the Plum Island Ecosystem LTER, Massachusetts, United States - WE1603-30 | ecosystem: Environmental > Aquatic > Marine > Intertidal zone >...
GCGGCTTCGTGCCAGGAGAAATAGTAGGACCGGATCACTATCGGTCCAACAGCTGACTCCGCTACCTCGAAGCGGTCACTGGCCGAGAAGACGAAGGTGCGCGCGCCGTACAGGCGGTACCGCGTCCATTCACCGTTGGGTTCAGCCGGCGCGGGTGCTGCTATCGTGACATCCGCTTCAGCCACCTTCAAATTGACCTCAAAATCTGCCGAGTCGTACACCAGGTACTCGCCAAAGTCCCAGGGGTCGTGCAGCACCCAGCCCCCCTCATAGGGCACGATGAACGGGTACCAATCGGTCAGGTTGACCTGATATCCGAGATAGCCGTGCGGGTATTCATACCGTTTTGGTGGGATCGCAATCCGGTAGCGCATGGACAGCGTCACTTGACCGCCCGGAGGTAAGGGTTGAGGCAGATAGACCGTCAGGCGGTGGCCATTCAGGTCGTAAGTGGCGCTGACGCCGTCCAGGAAGAGCGTTTCCAGTGAAAAACTACTCGCATGGAAGTTGGCTTCCACAGACAGCACGATATCCGATAAATTGGCTCCCGTCTGGTTGGTGTAGTGGATGGTCTCGTCGACGGCAAGCTGGCGGCCGGAGTAATCAAAGAGGGCGTAGAAGACATATTGCGTGCGCGTGGAGGCAGGGGGTGGGTCGCCAGGAGGCAGGGTGGGTCCTTGCACGAATGTTCCTGTAGGTAATGGAGGCGCGGTGGCCGTTTCAGAAGGAACCGCCGTTGCGGTTGCGCTGGGAGCCAGGGTTATCGAGGGGGTCGGAGAAGGGACGAAGTTGAGTGGTTGGAAAGGGGTGGCCGTGGCGGTGGCGTTTGGATCGAGGGTTACCAGATTGAGCGGCACAGCGGGCAGGCCGGGGTTAACAGCTGGCATCGAACAGGAACTCAGAATGGTCAAGGCGAGGAGCAGGCCGAGCGCGCGGGGTGTACGGGTTGTCATCTCAATATGAATTCGCGAAATAGGATGCGATCAAGTCAGAGAAGTCTGTGCCGGTGTGCTGTCGTAAAATGGCGAAGAAGTCTTGAGGCGTGGCGATCTTTCTGTCCATCTGCGTGGCATAATCCTGCAGGAAGGCGAAGAAGGCCTCACCACCAATGCGCTCGCGCAGGTCCTCCAGAAAGTGCGCGCCACGGAAGTAGGTCGCGTTGGTGTAGGGTAGGAATCCCGCGCCTGCGTAAACCGGGATGTCCATTTTGGCGGAAGGATCGTAGTAATACATGCGGTAGGGCCACCATGCCGGGACCAGTTCGGGATAATAGGTTTCGTAATACAGTCGCTCACAGTACGTGGCAAGCGATTCGTCCAGCCAGGGATTCTCAGCCTGGTCGCTGGCCACGCGCTCGAACCACCACTGGTGAGATGTCTCGTGCGCAGCCACAAAGACCAGGTAATTCATAGGGTTTCCATCATACAGGTTATAGAAGTCGCGCGACAGGTAATAAAAGGCTGAATATTCCATGCCATCGTTGAAATCTCCCATCACGGCGGCCAGCGTGCGATGTGGGTATGGACCAAAGCGCTGGCTGTAAAGCTCCACGGCCTGCGAACTGACATCCAGCACGATCTGGCCCTGGCTTTCATAGAGGGGGAAATAATAACTGGAGATGGTCACACCGCCGACTTGCGCGCTGACCACCTGGAACTCGGGGCTGGCAGATATCACAAAGGCACGCCCGGCGGTGAGGGTGTAACGCGTGGTTTCCCCGTTCGGTTCGGCGAAACCGCTGGTGGCCACCACCACACCGGGGTCCGTCTTGAAGTTCACTTCGTAATCGGCCGCCTCGTAGACCAGATGCTCGCCGTAATACCAGGGCTCATGCAGCACCCAGCCCGTTTTGGCCTCGTAAGGCACAATGAACGGGTACCAATTGGCCAGGTTGACCTGCCTGGAAGTGTAACCGTAGATACGCGGCCGCTCCACGCCGGGATCCTGTTGCTCGGCAAACGGCAGGTTGAGCACGTACTGAAGCGAGACGGTGAGCGTCGTCTCCGGCGCGAGCGATGCAGGCAGGGCAAACGACAGTTTCTGGCCGTCCAGGCTGTAGGTGGAGATGGGCGTCCCGTCCACGCTCAAGGCGGTCATGGTAAAGCCCCCCGGCCACAGGTCCGGCACGACCGCCAGCAGCAGGTCGTTGAGTGTTTCGCCGCTGTGGTTGGGATACAAAATGGTCTGGTCTACTGAGACGGTCTTGTTGCCATAGTCGAGTGAGGTGTCGAGGCGATAGTGCGCTCGCTCAGGCGCCGGGGTGGGGGTGGCAGTGGGTTGTTCTGCGGGGAGAGCAGGCAATTCGATTGGAGGCACAATGGGTGGAACCGTGGGCGAGGGGACTGGGATTGAAACCGGTGCCTGCGACCTGCAGGAAGCGAGCAAGGAAAAAAGAAAAAGGTAAGAAAACAGACGAATTGTTCTTTGCATTGCAGTATTTTACTGCCTGCGCGGCACTTCGTAAACCATATCCCGGATTTAGTTGATGGACTGACGGCTGTATCCTGAGTGATGCAGGGTGGCACGCGGAGTCTTTACCCTGCTCCCGCCGCCGTACCCCTGTGGGGCACTTTCTGCGACGGTGAAAGTGCCATGGCTGCAGCTTGTTCCTGGTGTCGCGCGCTGGAGAAAGTGCCAGGGTGCCCAGAAGGGCACGAAGTCGTTCGGCGCGCTGAGCAATGAGGGATGGCGCGGAGAACGATGAGGAGGAACCGTACTGCGCATGGAGACTCTACAGGCCTTCCCGAGTGGCAGTTTACCGTCTGAACGAAGCTTCAAACAAAAAACACTCCTGCGCGCAGGAGTGTTCGTTTTCCGGGAGCTACCCTTCCAATGCTTTCTTGATAGCAGTCATGGTACTGTCTAGGCCGGTCTTGAGCTGGTTCTTGACCATATCCTCCATGCCTGGCATGCCTCCTGTCATGATGACCGAATCCATTGCAATGGTTAACTTGGTGCCAGCGCTTTCTTTTTCAAGCGAGTAGGTATTGATCACATCCGAAGCGGGCGGGGCTGCCAGGGTTTTAATGCCAAATTTCTTATTGGCTTCCAGAGCAACGATCTCGTTGTCGGTTTCGAAGTCACGGCCCATGACCTTTCCTTTGGTCTTGAACTTCGTTCCGACTGCCACCGGCCCATCCACGACGACCTCGGTGAGCATGGCGTTCAGCTTGGTCTGGTTTTGCAGGTTGGTGATGAATTCAAAGACCTGCTCGACCGGCTTGCCGATATTGACGCTTGTTTCAACAACTGCCATTGAAAAATCCTCCTTTGGGAAAATGAGGGATCAACTGTTCTGATTATAGCCGCGGATTCGGTTTTAGAGTCCTTGACGAGGAAAGCCGTGGAAAAAAAGTGATAGCCTGAAGAACTATGCCAATGCTTGAAAGCAGGCTTACTTCGATATGAGCCGCTGATCGAGCTGCGCTTTCAACTCTTTCCAGGAGGTCTCGATGTTGCCATATTTGAGATTAGGCAGGGTTTTCAGCTTCTCGAATTCCGATTCCGGATAGTTCCAGGAGGCACTGAACCTGATAATTTTCGGTCAGGCCAAGCAACGGATCAAAGGATTTTCCTTGGTCCTGATATTGGTAAGTGTCAGATATTTCAGGTTATGTAACTTCGCCCAAATTGGGTAATTCCTGGCACCACTGGTCGACGATCTTGGTTTGGCGGTGGTAGCTTACCCTGTCTAGTTGCGTAATGTTCAGGTTGAGTGTCTCCGAAGGTTTGTTATCCTCAAAATGGGTAATATTACTGGGAGGCCAATCTTTTGCACGATCCCAATACCAGACCCCCCCATTCTATTTGCTCTTTCGATAAACTCATTTCAGACTTCCATTCTGTGCAAGGAAAAAATAGAATGCAGTCGTTTGCCAATGAATACCATAAGAAAAAAGGCTGTAGCGGTCAGCACGATGGATGCGCCGGAGGCAATGCTGAGGTAATACGAAAGGTACAACCCAATCAGGCCGGAGAGCGAAGCGAACAATGCCGCCAGCGCCATCATCTTCTGTAACCGGTGTGTCAACAGGTAGGCTGTGGCTGCAGGCGTGACCAGCATGGCCACCATCAGGGCCACCCCGACCGTCTGCAGCGAAACAGCGATCGTGACCGCAATGAGCGTCAGCAGTAGATTGTCCAGTAAACCAACCGGCAGACGCAATGTAATGGCCAGGATAGGGTCAAACGAGAGCGTCAGGAATTCTTTGTAAAAGGCGGCAATGGTCAACAGCACGAAACCTCCGAAGATCAGGATCAGCCACAGGCTGCCGCTCGAGACGCTCAGCACATCGCCGAACAGGAAGTGACTAAGGTCCACCGCGTAGCTGCGGACGGTGGAGATCAGCGCAACACCCAATGCAAACATACCCGCGAAGATGATGCCGATAGCGGTATCTTCCTTGATCTGTGAATTCTTGCTGATCGCACCGATGCCGAGCGCGGCAATGACGGCAGTACCGAGCGCCCACCAGAAGAGTGAATCGCGTGCACCGCCGCTGATCAAGTACCCCAATGCGACACCCGGCAGGATGGTGTGAGCCAGCGCATCGCCGAAGAAAGCCATGCCTCGCAGCACCACGTAGGTGCCGACCACCGCACAGATGATGCCTACCAGAACGGCTGCGGCCAGCCCGCGCTGCATGAAAGCATAGGAGAGAGGAGCGGTCAACCAGTTAATGAGTGTGGCCAAGGTCTTCCCCTTCACCACAGCAGTCATCATAGAAAACGCCCCCCTGCATGCCCGTCTGGAAGCGTGCCCCGTAGGCTTGAAGAAGTTTTTCCGGTTGCAGAATGTCCTGCGCGGTCCCGAACCCTATCAGGCGCTGGTTGAGCAGCATGATACGGTCAAAGTATTGTGCGGCCTGGTCCAGATCGTGAGTGGCGACCATGACGGTCACATCTTGCTGTTGCAAAGTATCGAATAATGAAAGGATGCTATCCTGCGAGGGTAGGTCCAGACCGGTCAGAGGTTCGTCCATCAGCATCAATTCAGCCTCCTGCGCCAGGGCGCGCGCAATGAACATGCGCTGCTGCTGGCCGCCAGAAAGCTGGTTGATCTGCCGATTGGACAGGTCGTTGAGCAGGACGATCTCGAGTGCGTGATGGACGAACTCCCAATCACGTTTCTTGGGCCAACCAAATGGGCCCAACTTGGCGATGCGGCCCATCATGACTACATCTGCTACGTTGACCGGGAAATTCCAATCCACCTGACTGCGTTGGGGGATGTAAGCGATACAGACGTGACGGTGCGGCAGGGACCCGTAAATGGTCACCTCACCACTGGTGGGTTGTAATACACCAGCCACAATTTTGAACAATGTGCTTTTTCCGGCGCCGTTCGGTCCCACCACTGCTACACGTTCCCCGGAATGTAAGTGGAAGGTAATGTCTTCCAATGCAAGATGCCCGTTATAGCGCGCGCTGACCTTGTGCACATCCAAGATCGGCTGGTCGTTCTGATGGTGCGAATGCGGGTACATGCTTATTTCAAGGCCTTTACCATTTGCGTTACGTTGTACTTCATCATATCGACGTATGTTCCAGCGGGGGCGCCGTCGGTTAATGACCCAATATGCAGGTCGGTTACCACCGTCACACCTGCATCAGAGGCGATTTGATCGGCTAGGGTGCTAGACTCGGCTGCATCCAGGAAGACAGCCGGGGCACCAGAAGCTTTGATCTGGTCGATCAGCGCAGCCATTTGCTGCGCTGATGGGGCCGCGTCTGAGCTGAAGCCGGGCACGACTGTCCCGATTAAAGTGAAGCCATACCGCCTTGCAAAATATCCCAGGCTGTCATGGTTGGTCACCAACAGACGACGTTCCACCGGGATGGCCGAGACCTGCTCAATGATCCAGGCATCCAGCGCGTGCAACTGCTCGATGTAGGCTTCTGCATTGGCCTGATATTTTTCAGCGCCGCCAGGGTCAAGCTGGGAAAGTCCATCTCGGATATTCGCCACATAGACGGTCACATTATTTGGGTCAAGCCAGAAGTGGGGGTCTACCTCCATCTTTTCTGCCTGTCCTCGCGTTAGGGCTTTCAGGCCCGCCGAAGCCTCGACAACAGTTCTCTCACCCCCAGTGGCTCCAAGTGCATTGTCTAAGAACCGTTCGAAGCCTGCTCCATTGATGATCAACAGATCGCTATCTGCGATCTTGGCTACATCCTGTGGGGTGAGCTGGTAGCTGTGCGGATCCGCGCCGAAGGGCAGCAGCGCCTCGACCTGGGTGCGGGCCCCGGCCACGTTTTGGGCTATATCTGCCAGGAACGTAGTAGACGCCAGGACGGCGAGACCGGAGTTGGAGGAATCTGTTATCGGGGACATACATGCCGATACAAGCAGAGTGAAGAGCAGTAAAGATCTTCGAACCATCTCTCTTATTGTATCGCAAAGTAAAAAGCCACACTCTTGATGAGTGCGGCTATCACGGTGTGCGCGTTGCAGGTGCTATGGCCCGCTGACAACGGGGTATCCGCTGGCACGCCATTCGTTCAGTCCACCGGTCATACTGGTGGCGCTAAATCCGGCTTGCCTCAAGATGTCACGTCCGGCCTGGCTGCGATTGCCGGAGCGGCATACCACGAGGATAGTTTGGTCTGCTGGCAACTCGTTCACACGATCAGGCAGTTCGTCAAGCGGAATCGAGGTGGTATTTGGCGCGTGGAACTCCTCCCATTCTTCTTTCGTGCGCACGTCGAGGACAAATGTACCGTCCTGGTACATCTGGTAGGCTTTATCGACGCTGACAGTTGCAGGCAGGGCCTCGGTTCTGGGTGCGACAGTGCTGGCACTCTCCCCACCCAGAGTGGCGATCAAGAAGATAGCGATGGCAACGATGATCAAAATACCAACCTGCACACCCGGTCGTCGCAGGTAGCGACCCAATCCTGAATGGGTACGGGATCTTCCCCTTGAAGTTCTTCTTCTTGGCATGGTGTTCCTCACATTCGAATTTGTATCGTTTGGATGAAAGATTTGCGTATTAGTTGCATGATACTCCGCAATGCCGCCCTGCGGAGTTTGCCTTACCGAAACAGGTGTCCCAGATTACCTTTCATACACTCTTCTGCAGCAGGCGTTGGTGGGAATGGGCAAATTACATCTTTTTTTTACCTCTGGCAGGTCCGGGTTTCACTTTCCTTTGCAGGCGGGCCTGTCGGTGCTCCAATTCTGCCTGCCAATGTTCCCGTACGTAGGAGGGCAGGCCCTCCTGGTTAACTTGCCCCAACGCCCGCCGGACCCATTCCAGGGCTTGAGGATATGCTCGCTGGTGATGCTCATAGTACTTGGCCAATTCGATGTGTGCGTAAATGTGGCCCTGTTCAGCAGCTTGCTCCCACCAGTGGACGGCCTGTTCCAGGTCCCCGCGTCGTTTTTGTAGCACGGAAAGTCTGTGAACGGCCTTCCAAAAATCAGATTCCTGCAAGTGCATTTCCAGCCCACGTTCATAGAGGCGAGCTGCGGTATCCCACCGGTTGAGATCTTCATACAATTTGGCCAGCGCGATGACGTCCAGGCCATGTTGGATGCGCTCGTCAAAGGGATCATGCAGCATGGTAGCGGTGTGACTGAACAGGGCTGCCAGGGCGACAATGTCCATGGCATTGTGGTAGAACACGCCTTTGAGCGGAGTCGCGTCTCCGCTGCGCAAATAATCAAAGTACAACCATGGGATTTCAAAGCCGGGTACTTCCTCGCTGGTACGCGGCGCTCCAAGCACACTCTCTTCGATGTACTTGAGCGTGCGCGAGGGCAAGCGGTCGCGCCACAAGCGCCTGGCGAGGTGCAGCAGGTCCACATGTGCGTACCCCTCGAACGGGACGGGGATATCGTGCAAGGTGTAGCGCGTTTTGAGCAGGGGCGCATCAAACGCTTTGCCGTTATAAGTCACCAGTGCAGCGCAGGGCGCCAGGAAGTCTGCCAGTGCTTCGAGTAGCGCGGCCTCTTCGCCAGGATCCCGCATGAAAAACTGCAGCAAGCGAAAAATGCGATCGGGGCCAGAACCTTCGAAACGTCCCGCGCCGACCAGAAAGGCGTATGTCCCGGTCCCGCCGGACACGCCGGAGGTCTCTGTGTCCAAAAAGGCAAACGACTCCGGTGACATCTCCTGCACTCGCGTATCTTTTGCCCAGTCTGCCAACAAATCAAAAGGCACCTGTGTGAACAATGGCGCGGACCCGTGCCGGTACTCTGCATTGTACGTTTCTTCGTAAATGAAAGTCTCCCCCTGGCGGGTGGTGAGGAAACGTCCGGGCAGTACATCCTGGATGGGGAGAGTCTGCTCGGGCCTAGCCTGGGGCATATCCACGGTGCCAACCTTGACACCCAGGGCTTTGAGTTTGTCGATCAATGAGGACTTTTGGGGAGTCACGGGTTAATTGTAATGCATGTAGGTTTTGGCGCACGTCTGTGCAGCACTCTTGGTACCTTTCATATGAGGTTTACAATCGGTCGCAGCGAGCGCTTCATACTGAAATCACAGGAGAATCCATGGCTATCACTCAACGTGAACCCCGCCTGTCACTCTGGACAAAACTGGCTTTTGGGTCAGGCGATTGGAGCACCTCCAGTTTTGGCACACTACGGCAGATCTTCTACGCGATCTTCCTGACCGATGTGGTCGGCCTTGAGCCGCGACTGGCCTCCATCGCTGCCCTGGCCGGCATCCTGTGGGACGCCATCAACGATCCGCTGGTTGGCATGCTCAGCGACCGCATCAGCACACGTTGGGGTCGCCGGCGCCCGTTTCTGTTGTTCGGCGCCATCCCTTTTGGGTTGGGGTTCGTACTTTTGTGGTGGGCGCCGCCCTGGGAAAACCAGATTGCGCTGGCGGTGACGGTCTCGCTGGCTTTTATGATCAGCGACACTTTTCAGACCCTGATCGGCGTACCACTCTATGCCCTGACGCCTGAGATCACTCCTGATTACGACGAGCGCACCGCGTTGACCACGTACCGCATGTTTTTCAACTTATTCGCTTCGCTTGTAACTGCTGTAGTCGCGCCGGCTATCGTCGACGCGGCGCTGGCTGGTGGTGCAACCCAACAGCAGGGATACATGATCGTTTCGGCCTTGTTTGGCGGGCTGGCTGTCATCCCCCTGTTGCTGATCTTCTTCGTGGTGCGCGAACGCAACCGTTCGACACAGGAGATCGAACACGAACAGACGACGTCCTTCAGTGATATCGTGCGTACTGCCTGGGCCAATATCCCCTTTCGCATTGCCACGGCCATCTACATGCTCAACTGGATCACTTTCGATCTGGTGGCATTGGCCCTTCCTTTTTTCTTGGCTTACTGGGTCGCTCAGGGCGACCTGTTGGCCAAGGCCTTTGGTCTGCCGATTGAGTCGGCTGTCTTTGCGTTGCTACTGGTGACATCCGTGCTCGTGCTGCCTTTCTGGTTGTGGTTATCAAAACGCCTGAGCAAGAACAAAGCTTACATGGTTGGCATGTCCTTTTGGGCCGTTGTCCAGTTGCTTATCTTTTCGATCCAGCCGGGGCAGATCACCTATATCCTGGTGCTGGCTGTGCTGGCAGGCGTTTCTGTTTCGGTGGCGCACGTGCTGCCGGATGCAATCTTCCCCGACGTAATCGAGTGGAACGAACTGCGTACACGCCGGCGGGGGGAAGGCATGTATTACGGTGTGAAGAACTTCGTTCGGAAATTGACCGGCGCCCTGGCGATCTTCATCGCCTTGCAGGTTTTGGGTTGGTTTGGGTATCAATCCCCACCCGCAGGCGCGACTTTCTTCCAGCAATCCCCCCAGACATTGACCGCCATCCGGGTGCTGATCGGACCTTTTGGTGCGGTTCTGTTGTTCAGCGCTGTGGGGATGGCCTGGTTTTATCCTCTGACCCGCGAGCGGCATGCAAGAATTCGCAGGTTGCTGGAACGACGTAAGCTACGCGATTCCAACCAGAGGTAGTCAAGAGGGATCCGTACTGCAGACCTTGTTCGAATCGATGGCACTGCAATGGAACGCGCTATTCACAGCGTGCTCTGGCCAAGGATTACAAGCAGCCTACTTCCCTGCAAACTGCGTGTTCACTTGATCGAAAAATCCAAAGTATCTTCATTTTGATTCCCAGCCCGGTCGCGTGCGATGATGCGCACGGTATGATCCCCTCGCGAAGTAGTCCAGGCTTGTGCAAAGGGTCCCTGCTCCTGCGAGCCGATAGTGGTCCCGTCTACGATAAATTCCACCCCGGCAAGGGCTAAATTATCTTCTGCCTGAGCCTGGAAGATGACCTGCTTGTTTGGAGCAGTATCCAGCTCCTGCCCTGGTTGTGGATAGGTCAGGGTAACTTCTGGTGGTGTGTTATCCACCGTCACCTGAATGGCAGCTGTATCCACGCGCTGGTCATTGCGAACTGCCTGCAACTGCACCGCAAATAGCCCGTTCAACTCGCTTGTATCCCAGGTAGTCAAAGTTCCATCGAGCAC
>Ga0307425_1002456_pt1 | contig 10449 bp, 6 predicted proteins | sample SalMarWE160330MG_FD_202152 | JGI IMG/M metagenome (GOLD analysis project Ga0307425, IMG submission 202152) | Salt marsh sediment microbial communities from the Plum Island Ecosystem LTER, Massachusetts, United States - WE1603-30 | ecosystem: Environmental > Aquatic > Marine > Intertidal zone >...
GATGTTTTCCGAGGCGTTGGTAACCAGGCCGAAACCCATGTAGGACAGGAAAAATATCACCGCGGCCAATAGCGTGCCCGACGCCCCCGCGGCGCTTAGCGTCGGCTGGATATTCCCGACGTTGAGGGTGAGAAACCCCAGCACGATGAAAATTCCCAGAATCAACAGCTTGACGATAACGATGTAAAACTCCGCCTTGCCGACGGCCTTGCTGCCGAAGGAGTTCAGGGCGGTGAACACCGCAATCAAGGCGACTTCGGTCAGGCCGGCCGCCAGGGGAGTAACGTTAAGGTGTACCAGCGGCAGAAAGTAGCCGGTGAATCCCTTGGCGAACAGGGCAATTGACACCACGTAGCTGAGCCAGAGCAGTATCGCCAGCGCGCCGGTGATAACGTTATCGCCCATCCCCCGCAGGATATACTCGATGGGGCCGGCGTTGGATATTATCTTGCCGCCCAGTTTGGCGTACGAATAGGCCACGATGAGGGCCAGCACCCCGGAGATGACGAAGGCCTCCGGCAGATTAGTGCCCGCAATCTGGGCGCCGAGGCCGAAGATGGAAAAGATGCTGGCGCCAATCATCGTGCCAACCGCGATGGAAACGGCTTCCCACAGCCCGATTTTGGGGGTGTTCTGCATCGCTTAATCCCCGGCTACCGTTCCCTATAGATTAGCAGAAAATCGGCGGGCTGGGAATAGTCCGTGGCTGGTCGGGCCGCCTGAGCCGGCGTATCCGGGGGCGCCTGGCGCGGCAAGTTGCCGAAATTCATCGATATAGATATACTAGATATAGCTCCTCAAGATATCGTCAGCGGCGCGGCCGCCCCGGTGGCGGATTATATCGTGGTCGGCAACGCCCGGCGCATCAGTTCCGGGGCCGGTTTTACCGACCTTATAGTATCAGGGAAGGGAGATTAGGGGTTTCCCTATGCCGGTCAATTCATCTCCGCACCAGGGCGCCGTCAGCCAAAAGGTGCCCCCCTACGCCTGGGTCATCGTGGCCGCCACCGCCCTGATAGTCGGCACCACCTACGGTCTGACCTACAGCTACGGGGTGATATTCAAACCGCTGGTGGAATATTTTAACTGGAACCGGGCGACTGTTTCCCTGGTGTATTCCACCGGCCAGATAATGAAAGGGGTAATCTCGATTGGCGCCGGGTGGCTGGCGGATAAATACGGCGTCCGCAAGGTACTGGTCACCTGCGGGTTCATCGCCGGGCTGGGGCTGGTACTCTCCAGCCGCGTTACCGAGCTGTGGCAATTCTTTCTCTCCTACGGCGTCATCCATGCCATCGGATTGAGCGGCACCTTCGGTATCTGTACTACCGTCGTGGCTTACTGGTTCACCAAGAACCGGGGGCTGGCGATGGGCATCATGGCGTCCGGTTCCGGGTTGGGCACCTTCTTCATCGTGCCCGCCGTAGAGCGTCTGCTGGACGCTTACGACTGGTCGCGGACATTACTCATCTGCGGCATCGCCGCCGGCGTGCTGATGGTGGGGGCCGCCGCTACGCTGCGCGAACCGCCCTGGCGAATCCTGGCGACTAACACGCCGGGAAGCCCGCCCAGCCGGTCGGAAGGGGCTACGGTCAGAGAGGGCATCCGGGACCCGCGGCTGTTCCTCGTCGGGCTCTCGTTCATGTCCTTTTTCTTCGGGATGCAGATAGTGATGGTGCATCTGGTAAATCATGCTACCGATATCGGCATCGACCCCCTGGTGGCGGCGACGTTCATCAGTGTCATCGGCATCGTCAGTATCGTCAGTCGCCTGGGCATTGGCGTCGGGTCTGACAAGGTAGGCATTTATGGCGGCCTCCTGTTCACCCGCGCCTTCCTCGTCATATCGTTTATTCTGCTGCTGTTCGTCCGGTCGACGGGGTCTTTTTACCTCTTCGCGGTACTGTTCAGTATTCCCTACGGCGGGGAGATAACTCAGACACCGCTGGTTATCAGTAAGTATTTCGGGACCCGGGCGATGGCAACGCTGATGGGTATCAACCTGTTTTTTATAACCCTGGGAGGGACGCTGGGGCCGTGGTTAGCCGGGGAGGTTTACGATTCTACCAGTAGCTACGACTGGGCATTTATCGCCGGGGCCATCGCGGCAGCTTTCTCGATATTGATGGTGCTGCTGACGAAATGGTACGACGAAACACACCAGCGCCCGCGGCAGGAAAGGCTTTTGTCCGGGTGATTGGGGTTAGTGGGATGGTGGGCGGTAGAGGGCTCGAACCTCTGACCTTCAGTGTGTAAAACTGACGCTCTAACCAACTGAGCTAACCGCCCCCTGGATAGCCCCGTAATAAAGTGGCGTGCTTGGCGGGATTCGAACCCACGGCCTCAGCCTCCGCAGGGCTGCGCTCTATCCAGCTGAGCTACAAGCACGGGTGACCGGGTAATGGTGCCGAAGGAGAGATTTGAACTCTCACGCCCTTTCGGACACTACGCCCTGAACGTAGCGCGTCTGCCATTCCGCCACTTCGGCACAGGTGGCAACTCTTTATTGTAGCAAGTGAGGGGCGTATTTTCAAGATTTAGAGGTACGCTTTAGCCCAAGCCCTACGGCCAGTAGAGCTTCCGGGCCTCTTTCGTTAAGTCGGCGCGGAAGTCCGGGTGGGCGATTTCGATGAGGGCCTCGGCCCGCTGGCGCTGCGTCATGCCCTTGAGGTGGGCGATGCCGTACTCGGTGATGACGTAGTCGCTGATGGTGCGCGGCACGGTGACAACCGTCCCCTCGGCCAGCATGGGCGTGATGCGCGAGACGCGCCGCTCGCCGCTGCCGGCGGTGGAGGTGAGCACGGTGATGGAGCGCCCGCCCCGCGAGAGGAAGGCCCCGATGGCGAACGAAGTCTGCCCGCCGGCGCCGCTGATGACGCGCGGGCCGATGGATTCGGCGGCGACCTGGCCGGCGAAATCGACGCTGACGGCGCTGTTGATGGCCACCATGTTATCGTGCTGGGCGATAACGCGCACGTCCAGGCAGTACTCGGCGCTGTGCAGCTCGAAGGCCGGGTTCATGTTGACGAAGTCCATGTCCTCCTTGGTGCCGCCGCCGCAGGCGGTGGCCACCGCCTTAAAGGGGTTGAGGGTCTTGTGCTTGCCGGTGATGACGCCCTTTTTAATCAGGGGGATGATGCCGCGGGGGGTCGTCTCGGAGTGCCAGCCCAGGTCGTTCTTGTCCTCGAAGGTGCCCAGGCGGCAGCAGGCCTCGGAGGTGCCGCCCACGCCCACCTGGAGGGTATCGCCGTCGCGGACGAGCGTGCCCACGTAGCTGGCGATGGTCTTTTCCTCCTCGCTGGCCTCGGCGGTGCGGCGGCCCAGCAGGTCGGTGCCGCCGGGCTGCTTGCCGGAGGGGGTGTGCTCCACGAAGTAGTCAATCTCGGAGACGTGGATGTAGTTATCGCCGTAGGTGCGGATGAGGTTCTTGTTGACCTCGGCCAGGACGATTTTGGCGTTGCGTATCTCGGTCTTCTTCGTCCAGACGGAGGCGCCGAAGGAGCAGTAGCCGTGCTCGTCGGGGGTGGAAAGCTCCACCATGACCACGTCGGCGGGGCCGCGGTCCTCCTCGTGGAAGATAAAGCCCAGGCCCCCGATGGCCAGATCGCAGCGGCGCTCGGAGATAATCTGGCGCACGATGGGCAGCGGGAAGCCGACCTCAATCTTGAACGACATCTCGAAGACGGGGTCGTACCAGCCGAAGTCCCGCCCCGGCGTGCGCAGCGAGAGGAGCACGTTCTCCACCTCGCCCAGGCGGGCGGCCAGGGCCAGCCCCAGGGCCTGGGGCTCGTTGCCCTGCACGAAGCAGACCCGGTCGCCGCTCTTGATGACGCTGACGGCCTCCTCCGGCGAAACTATCTTTTGCTTGTATTCCTCTTCCCAGCTCATGTCTTCATCTCCTTACGGTGGTATTGTCATTGCGAGCCATTCCCGAAGGGAAGGCGCGGCAATCCCTATCATTGTATAAGGAATGTCCCGGAGATTGCCACGTCGCTTCGCTCCTCGCAATGACGTATTACATAAAAACCGGGGAGGGGGAGGACAGAATGTGTCCCGCATCCCCCTCCCCGAATTCGCAAACTCAGGTTCGCTTTCGCGCGCTAGTACCTTACCGCCGAGCAGCGGCAGGTGAGGCAGCGGCGCGCCTCGGTGACGCAGGTCTCCTTGTCGGCGAAGCCCAGGTTAACCTCCTTGAAGTTTTCCTTGCGCTTGCCCGCCGGGGTGACCACCGTCCCGCAGCGTGCCTCTTTCTGGTACTCCCTCAGGTGGAACTGGAAGGCGGGCTCTTCGATGTTGGCCAGGATAGGCTCCGGCGGCTCGGGCGGAAGCTCGGCGCCGCGCAGGTAGCAGTCGATAGCCACGGCGGCCTTCTTGCCGTCGGCGATGGCCTCAATCATGGTGCCCTGCCCGCGGGCCACGTCCCCGCCGGCGTAGATGCCGGCGACGCTGGTGGCCAGACTGCGCTGGTTGGCCTCGATGGTGCCGCGCGGGGTGGCCTTGACCTTGCTGTCGCCCATGAAGCCGAGTTCCACCCGCTGGCCGATGGCGGTGATGACCATATCGGCGTCAACGGTGGTGGCCTCCTTTTCGTCGTAGACGGGGGCGAACTTGCCGTTCTTGTCGTAGCAGGCGGTGCAGCGCTTCATGGCAACGCCCTTGACCTTGCCGGAGCTTACGAGAATCTCCTTGGGGCCCCAGCTCATGTCTACCTTGATGCCTTCGTCGATGGCCTGCTGGATTTCCTCTTCCTGGGCGGGCATTTCCTCGTGGCTGCACTCCAGGCAGATTACCTGGACGCTGCCGGCGCCGAGGCGCAGGGCGCAGGTGGCCGCGTCCATGGCGACGCTGCCGCCGCCGACGACGACCACGTTCTTGCCCACGGCCGGGGTCTTACCGGTGTTGACGGCCTTGAGGAAAGCGAGCGCCTGGACGACGCCGGAGGCGTCTTCGCCGGGGACGTTGAGCTTGGCGCTGTTCTGGGCGCCGGCGGCGATGAAGACGGCGCTGTAGCCCTGCTTCTTGAGGTCTTCGGGGTTCTTTACCGGGCTGTTGGTCTTTATTGCCACGCCCATCTTCTTGATGGCGTCGATTTCCCACTTGACGACCTGGCGCGGCAGGCGGTGCTCCGGCACGCCGACGGCCATCATGCCGCCGGCGACGTCGGCCGCCTCGAAGACGGTAACGGCGTAGCCCTTCTTAATCAGGAAGTAGGCGGCGGTCAGACCGGCCGGGCCGGAGCCGACCACGGCGACCTTCTCCTTCTTGGTGATGGGCAGGTTCTCGGGGAGGCACTGCGGCTTGAGGTAGGCGTACTTGCCTTCGAGGCCGTTCTCCATCACGTAGTCGGCGACGTAGCGCTTGATGTTGTTGATGCTGATGGGGTCGTCCAGCTTGCCGCGGTTGCACTCCGCCTCGCAGGGGTGCGGGCAGACGCGCCCGATGACGCCGGGGAAGGGCAGCTGCTGCTTGAGGTAGCGGTAGGACTCTTCCATCTGCCCACGGGAGGCCATGAGGACGTAGGCGTTGACATCCAGCCCGGCGGGGCAGGTGTTCTGGCAGGGGGGCATGAACGGCTCGGGCAGCGGCCGGAGCGCCTGCGCCATGGCGGCGGTATTATATTTCGGGTCGTACTTTTCACGGCCGACGTTGGGGTTCACGGCGCAGCGAATGGCCAGGCCGCGGTTGAACCGGGCCAGGCAGACGTTGCAGCGCAGGCAGCGGGTAACCTCGTCGAGCTTCCCTTCCTCCCACTTGCGCGGGGTGCGCTGGTCGGCCACCAGCTGGCGGCCCATGGTGATGGCGTCCGCCCAGCCGTTGCGCAGCACTTCCTCGGCCAGGTACGGGTCGTGCTGGCCGGGGACGATTAGAGGTATTTTCAACTCGGGCTTAAAGTGCTTGGCATGCTCGATAAAGTCAAACCCGTCTTGAGGGAAGAACCATTTTCTGCCTTCGTAGGAGCCGTCGGAGAGGTGGATATAACTGGCGCCGAGCTCCTCGCACCACTTGGCTACCTGGATAAGCTCTTCCTCGTGGATGGAGCCGGGCATGTGCTCGTCGCCGCTGAGGCGGATACCGAGGCAGTAGTCGGGCCCCACCCTTTTCCTGGTGGCCACCAGCAGGTTCTTCAGGAAGCGGAAGCGGTTCTCCAGCGAGCCGCCGTATTCGTCGGTACGCTGGTTGGAGCGCGGCGAGAGGAACTGGTGGATAAGGTAGCCGTGCGGGCTGTGGAACTCGACGGCGTCGTAGCCGCAAATCCTGGCGGCGGCGACGGCGGTGGGGAAGGTCGTCTCCATGTAATGTATTTCTTCCAGGGTCAGCACTTTAGGGGCGGTGGTAGCGCCCAGCGTCTGCGCCTTGGTCTCGTAACCGCGGGGCATGATTCTGTCCTCATAGTCCTGGGGGCGCTCGGAGGGGATGGCGGAAGGTGCCCCCGGGATTTCGCCGGAGGTCTTGCTGGAGCCCTGGCGGCCGAAGCTGGGGGTAATCTGGATGAAGGCCTTGGCGCCGCACTGTTTGATGCCCTCGGCCAGGTTGGACTGGCCTTCGTAGTAGGTGCGGCCGCTGATACGCGGGTTACCGAAGCTGGTGGTCTTGGCGCCCCAGTCGGTGGCGAAGGTGCACTCGATGGTGATGAACCCGGCGCCGCCTTCCGACCTGCCGGCGTAGGAATAGATACATTCTTCCCTGATGTACCCGTTCTCATCGGCGCCGCCGGTGGTGGTGCAGGAGCCGCCGATGCGGTTCTTTATCTCCAGCGGGCCGAGCTTGATGGGGGAGAATAGTATTGGGAAATCCGTCATGGTATCTCCTTTCTTTTTACGTTGCTTTCTTTATTTAGTGTGTCTTTTAGAAGTATCGATGCCGAGTATCCTGGCCAGGTTTTCGCCGAAAATCCCCCGCTTGACCTCGTCGGTGACGGGGGCGTAGCCGTAGCCCTTCTGGAGGTCTTCCGGCATCTCGAACGTCCGGAGGCCGATAATCGCCTCGCGGAAGAGGCCGCCGGGGCCGTAGAAGTCGGTGCCCCAGACGATGCGCTCCGGGCCGGCGAACTGGATGGCCTCGCCGATGATTTCCGCCAGGCGGCGCGGCGCCGCCTTATACCACGGCATAATCAGGCTGAGGCTAATGTAGACGTTGGGGTGCGACAGGGCCACCATGTTCAGGTCGCGGCACTGCGGCCAGCCGGCGTGGAAGGCGATTATCTTGAGGTCGTAGAAGTCGTTGACCACGTCGTCCAGCAGGACGGGCAGGCAGTACTTGGCCTTGCCGGGCGGGCACCAGCTCCAGCCGGTGTGGATGGACACGGTGACGCCCAGTTCTTCGCATCGCTTGTAGAAGGGCCATATCCGCTCGTCGTTGATGTAGGTATCTTCCGGCGGATAGAACTTGAAGAGCTTGCAGCCCCTTTCCTGGGCCAGGTAGTCCAGCTCCCAGAGCACGTCTTTCATGCCGCGCTGGATGAACGGGCCCACGTTGGCCTGGACGATTAATCTATCCGGGTACTTTTCGGCGGCGGCCAGCAGGTAGCCGTTGGTAGACCACTTGGTGGTATAGCCGGTGGTGTCCATCATCGATTCGGGCAGGACGCAGGCCATGTCCACGCCGTAGCGGTCCAGGTAGACAATCAGCTTGTCTTCCTCGGGCATATCCGATTTTTCGGCCTTGGTTACCGGCGGCTCTTTCCAGTCTTTGGTAACGTGGTGGGGAACGGCGCCAAAGGCGCGGGCGGTTTCCGCCGTCCCGTAGACCCACTTGCGGTATTCGGGGAAGTAGTTGAAGTATTTTTTGTTCGCCTCGCCGCTGAGGTGGCATTCGACGTCTATCTTAAAATAGTCGTCTTTTTCAAACTCGGGATACTGTGCCATTGTCTTAACTCCTTATCCGGTAGCGGCCAGGCCCTATTTCTTCTTTTCGGGGCGGTAGGAGCGGAAGTACTTGGTCTTATTCAGGCGCTCCTCGTACTTCTCGTGCATCTTGTGGAAGGCCTCGCGCTCGCCCATGCTCTCGCGGTCGCGGATGAACATAAGCTCCCGCTCGTCATCGCTGTACTTGAGGTTGGTGGAGAAGGTGTGGTAGAGGATGACCTCTTTGAGGTTGGTCAGGCCGAGGCGGCTCAGCATGTGGCGGCGGGCGAACTTGCCCATGACGACGCAGTCGCGCGGCAGCAGGGAGATGGCGGCGGCCAGGTTATGGACTTCGCTCTCCAGGTCTTCCTCGGGGACGGACTTGGTGACGTAGCCGGCTTCCTCGGCCTCCTGGCCGCTGATGGTGCGGCCGGTGAGGAGAATTTCCTCGACCTTCTTGGTATGGCCCATGACCAGCTCGAGGGGAAGGGTGGGCAGACCGCCGAAGGCGAGCCGCTGGCCCATCTGGGAGAACTTGGCGTTATCGGCGCAGACGACGATATCGGCGGCCTTGGTGATGTAGAGCCCGGCCTCGATGGCCCAGCCGTGCACCTGCACCATGACGACCTTGTTGCAGTCCAGGATGGCCTGCGGGAATCCGTAGAGCTGGTCCTGGTCCGTCTGGAGGCGGATGCGCTGGCTGGGTTTGACGCCTTTGGCCCCGCCGTAGACGCGGTAGACCATGGACAGGTCGAACCCGGCGCAGAAGTTGCGGCCGGCGCCCTTGAAGATGACCACGTTGCAGTCGTCGTCGTGGTTGATTTCCCACATGGCCTTCTTGATATCGCCGGTCATGTACTCTTCGCCGATGGAGATGCAGTTGTTCTTGTCCGGCCGGTTCAGCGTCAGGTAGGTAACCTTGGGGTATTCCTTGTCTTTTTCCAGGGTAATGGATTCGAATTTCGGGTAAGCCATTAAATTTTCCTCCGTTTTACATTATTTCGCGGTCGTATCGGTTGACCTGTCCCGCCCGCGACGGCATGAGGGGCATGGGTGAAAGGTGAGCGGCGGCGCGGGGGATAGGCCGTTATTTTCGCTTAGCTGCTGTCGAAGCCGTAGATGGGCTGGGGCAACGGCCGGAGCCCCGGAAAGAGTGAAAATGCCTTGCGGCGCGCTTTGAGCAGTCCCATTTTACCAGTACAGCTTCGGTAGGCCGGTGCGTCCGGTTGCCTTTCTAGCCGGCGGGGACACGCGGCGTAACAACGTACCGGAGGCGGCGAGAAACGGAGGCATTAGTGTCAAGAAAGCCCTGTCCCCTCTGTTCGCTTGCGTAATAATACGGGCACGATTTCCCCGAAAAATTACGCCATAATAGTTTACCTTATACCAAACTTGATGTCAAACGGCGCGGGAGTTCGGACCGCCGGTTACGGGGCGCCGTCGCGGCGCCGGAGGTAGTGCTTCCGCAGGGTCGCTACCGCCTCGTCCGGCAGGGGGTTGACCGGCCCCGTTGCCCGGGCCAGCAGGTAGATGCGGGCGGTCTTCTCGGTAAGCTCGGCGGCGGTCAGGGCGTCTTCCAGGGTGCGGCCGGTGGCCACTACTCCGTGGTTGGCCAGCAGCACGGCGCTGCGGTCGCCCAGGGCGTCCAGGGCGCCGTTCACCTGCTCCGGGGTGCCGGAGGGGGCGCGGGGCGCCAGCTCGATGGGGCCGCCGAGGCCGGCCACCTGGTCTTCCAGAACGGGCGGGATGGCCTGCCCGGCCACGGCCATGGCGCTGGCGTGGACGGAGTGGGTATGCACCACCGCCCCCACGTCGGGACGGGCGCGGTAGACGGCGATGTGCAACGGCGTCTCCACGGAGGGCGTCAGGCTGCCGTCAATCACCTCCCCGTCGAAGGCCACCACGACGATATCGGCGGCGGTGAGAGACTCGTAGCGGCGGCCGCTGGGGGTAATCGCCAGGAGCGGCCGCCCCGCCTCGGGCGGCAGCCTCAGGCTGACGTTGCCGGAGGTGCCCACCACCAGGCTCAGCGCCGCCATGCGGCGGGCGTATTCCAGAACCTGCTCTCTTTCCGGCTGCCAGCGTTCCATGACCTGCCTCCCGGGGTGGTGATTACGTCTTACTAATTCTATTACAGAACCACCGGTTAATCCAGCCGGGGTATTTTGACAGGGGCCTGGGGAGGATAGTAGAATAGTATATATAGTTAACTATTCAATTTGTGAACCAAGTCTTTGTTTGGGGGCGAACATGAACAGAGAAACTCTGGACAACGTCGTCACGGGCTTGCTTTCCATCACGCCGCTTATCCGCCGCAACATCCAGCGCAAGGTGATGCGGACGGCCTTCGCGCAGATTGAAGAAGACATCACCCTGCCGCACCTGGAAGTGATGATAGCCCTCAAGGAGGGGGGCACCCGGCACATCGCCGAGATAGGACAGCGGCTGCAGATACCCAAGCCGCAGATGACGCCCCTCATCGACCGGCTGGAGAAGCTGGGTATCGCCGTGCGGCAGGAGGACGCCGCCGACCGGCGCACCACCAACATCGCCCTGACCGATAAAGGCCGCCGCATCATCGAGGAGTTTGACGGCGTTATCAAGG
>Ga0307425_1002459_pt1 | contig 10441 bp, 8 predicted proteins | sample SalMarWE160330MG_FD_202152 | JGI IMG/M metagenome (GOLD analysis project Ga0307425, IMG submission 202152) | Salt marsh sediment microbial communities from the Plum Island Ecosystem LTER, Massachusetts, United States - WE1603-30 | ecosystem: Environmental > Aquatic > Marine > Intertidal zone >...
AATATGTCCCCTTGGTGGAAGACCCTTTTATTACCTCTTATTTTAATCACTTGGGTCAGAAACTGGTGGCGCAAATGGGGCCCCAGCCCTTTAAATATAAGTTTTTCATCGTGGTTGACCCCTCGATGAATGCGTTTGCGGTGCCGGGGGGTTATATCTTCCTCTACACCGGGATGATTAGCATGGCCGAACGGGAAGGAGAGGTAGTGGCGGTCTTAGCCCACGAGATTTCCCACGTCTATGCCCGACATATGGCCAAGATGATGAAAAAATCCAGGGTTACCACTGTCGCCACCTTAATTGGGGCGCTGGCGTCAGTTTTTTTGGGCGGGGCCTTGGCGCAGCCTTTGCTGATGGGTTCCATGGCCGCAGGGCAAAGCGCCATGTTGAAATACAGCCGGGAAAATGAAGCCGAGGCCGACGCCCTAGGGTTTAAATGGATGCTCAAAGCCGGCTATAACCCCCGGGATATGGTGACCATATTCAGCAAAATGAATAAACAGCGGTGGTTGTCAGGAGGTAAGGTGCCCGTCTACCTCAGCACCCACCCGGATGTGGACAACCGGATCGTGGAGCTCTCTCACCAACTGGCCATGCATCAGAAGGAGTTGCCGCCGGAAAGACATAACCCTGATTTCCAATACTTTACCATCAAGTTGGCATCGCTCTGCGGCAACCCGAATCAACTGTTGCGGCGGATGACCCAAGAGGGGCTGCGGGAGCCCGATGATCCCGCCTTCCAATACGGCCGCGCCCTGGCACTGGCCAAATTGGAACGGCGGGACGAAGCCCTGGCTGCCTTTCAGCAAGCCTTGCGGCTTTCCCCGGATAACCGGCTGATCAAACGGGATTTGGCCATTTTTTATTTTAACCATAATCAGTATCCCGAGGCTTTACAAAGCTTGACCGACCTTTCCCGGCGTTATCCCCAGGACGACGTGGTCCTGTACTATCTGGGGCGGATATACCAGGAGAGCAAAAAGAACGATCTGGCCTTGCCCTTGTTTGAAAAGGTTCATAAGCTCAATCCCGCCTTCAGCGAAGTCTACTACAACCTGGGGACTCTTTACGGCGAGAAGGGGCAAATGGGTCGAGCCCATTATTATTTGGGGTTTCATAGTCTTAAGGTGAAAGCCTTGCCTACCGCCATGTATCATTTCCATAAGGCTTTAAAAAATTTATCCCCCAATGACCCCTATTACACCGAGGTGCAGACCCAACTCACCCGCCTGCAAAAAATGAAAGTCAGGGTACATAATTAAACCCTGGTGAGGTGGATGGCAGAAAGGTCTTCTGGCGGCTCCATCCTGCAACAGGAGAAACACCATGCCGATTTATGAATATCGCTGCCAGGAATGTCGCCGTATTTCCAGTTTCTTGATTTTAAATTTGAACGACCCCTTTGCCCCGGTGTGCAAGCAGTGCGGCAGCCCCTCCCTGGAGCGGGTTATCTCCCGGGTGCATGTGCGACTCTCGGAAGAAACCCGCTTGGAACGCTTAGCCGACCCTTCTGCCTGGGCCGGCGTGGATGAAAACGATCCCAAGAGCGTTGCCAAAGTGCTCAAAAAGATGGGCCAGGAGATGGGGGAGGACTTCCCCGGCGAGGTGGATGCATTGGTGGAAGAAGCCATGGACAGCCAGGTAAGTGACGTCGCCGGAGAGACGGACCTTTAACCATACCTACCCGGCTCATCGGCATCAGTCTTGCCGCCGGCCAGCCAATCGTCCGGACCTGGGGCCGCACCGCCTGCCATTCATCAACCAGCCCTGACCCGGATAATCCCCCCGCGCCAGTTCCTTTCAGCAAGGTATCAATCCTGACGCTTGGCCTTGCCAATTAACCCCAGCAGACCAAGAAGCCCGGAACCAAGGAGCAGAAGGCTGGACGGGACCGGGACCGGGTCCGAACCGATCTGGGCGAGCCCTTCAGAAAATACAATGGCGCCGCCGTCTAGATCTTTCAGGTAAAACCGGGCGAAATCATTCCAGGGACTGAAGTCATTACCCAGAAAGGCCCAGTCAAAGGAAAATTGCTCTCCGGGGGCCAGGGTTATCCCGGTTTCCAGCATCGAGCCGACGGTGCCGGCCTGCCCGGTGGCATTCGTAAACTGGGAGGTATTAACTCCCCAGTGTGATGAGGTGGTATTTAGATATAGACTCTGGAGATCGGCAAATTCGATACCATCGGTGGCCGCATACGCAGTATAATTATAGGCCGTCACCGATTCAGTGACGTTGACAGAGCTTATCTGGGGCGACTCAGTAACCACTGTATATCCTGTAAGGTTGCCGGTTTCGAAGCTCGGGTTGGTTCCCCCACCCCCCTGGAGATTATCCAGGAGCAGTTCGGAGTAGGCAGAATTATCAATAACATTACTCACCACGAAGCCGGCGCTGCCGGTGAAACCTTCGGGACCGGCGGTATAGACATAGGTTTGCCATCCGGTATCGCCTTGATCGGGCACAAAGATCCAGGCCGACGCCCCGTGACTAAAACCCAGCACCAATACAACACTGGCGATGATGGTCAGCATTTTTTTCATGGCCGGCTCCTTCTTCCATTTTTTTCTGGTCAACGTGCTTTCCCCCCATGCACCTGCTGAGACGGGAGTCCTGCTCATCATCCACCCCGAGTCCGGATAATCCGGCACAGATGCTTGGTCTTTTGCTTCTGGTAATGAGCATGATGTGTGCCAGGAATTTAGGCCGTTTATCGGGGAAAGCTTGGGGGTTAAAGGGGGGAAGTATAGGGGTTAAAGCTCTGCCTTCACGAAAGTATAGGCAACGGCAAAACGACCAGCAGGCCCTGTCGCCTTGCGACGTAACTCTTTAGTTAGATAGGAATTATCAGTCTGAATGTCTGATAGTGGCCCAGGAATGGGCCGGAAAAGTCTCGGCCCATGAGCCGGACAGTAGCCCAACCTGGGCAGGCCAACGGTCCTGAGCGGCGTCAGGGCATGAGCCGCGGTCAACCGGGACACCCCTGGGGCATTTTCTCAGGGCACTGACAACCACAGCAGGGCTAGGGTCGTGTCTCGGAAATTCTTTTCACCAATATACGATATCTTCTCTAGGGGCGAACTCATGTGTCCGCCCCCCTGAGGGCGCACCCGCAGGTGGACCTCTACAATAATTTTATTAGATAATTCTGTGAGTTAACCCTAATCGGTTTTAGGTTTGCGGGTGGCGCCGCTACTTTTCTTCGGCTTTTGGGCCAGTTTATTGGCGCCTAGCTGAGCGGGGGTCGTGGGTTTATAGACGATATACAGGGTCCCTTTGGAGTCTTTGGTCTTTTTAAGGGTCGCCTTAATGCCCTTTTTGTGCAATTCGGCTACCTTGGCCTGAGCCGCCTTGCTAGTCCGATATTGGCCCACCCGCACCTGGGTGGACGGGGATTTGGCGGCCCCGGACTTTGCCTGGGCCTTTTCATGGTCCTTTGATTTGGGCAGCCGCGGCTTGGGGCCGGTGTCGAAGCTATTCTGAAACTTGAGCTTCTGGACCATTTCCCGACGCACCCGCCGCATTTCCTCTTCCCGGGTCTTGAGATCATGGCGGCTGACGCCGGTTTTGCCCTTTTTCTTCGTGGCGGCGGCAGGAGGCAGGGGAGCGATGGACCCGGTTAACGGAGCCGGCGGCTTCGACTTGGCGGCTACCGGTGGCGGGACGGCGGCTGGAACCGGCGCCCCGGCGGAGGCGCCCGTGGGCGCGGTGGCGGTTCCGGGCGCCGCCGGCGGGGCCATGGCAGGAGGGCCGGGGGCCGGGGCCCACTGGGCCACCATGGACCCATCGGGTTTCAGTAAACCCCAAGAGTAAGCTAACCGGTAGATATCCCCCCGTCCCGCCAGGGTTCCCAGGGCGAAACTCATCATCATTAAACCCACCACCCCGATCCCGGCGAAGATGGTGTCCTTGAGCCCCAGGGTCAGGTGCCACCTGGCCTTTTTGCCCTTTTTCCTCCGGCCTGTCTCCACTCCCCCCCCCATGGAATTATCCTGCCGGAATTCTGGTAATCGCAATTGCCGCGTCAAACGGTCCTCCTACCGATTTACATGGTTTCCGGAGCTGCCACCCCCAGGATTCCCAACCCATGGGCCAATACGGTTTTCACGCCGCCCACCAGCCATAAGCGAGCCTGGGTCAGCTCGGCGTCCTCAGAGATAAAGCGATGTTTGTAATAATAACTATGCAATTGGCCGGCCAGTTCCGTCAAGAAATAAGTGATCCGATGCGGCTCCAGATTGCGGGCCGCCCCCTCCACCAGTTCCGGATAATGAGCCAGCATCTTGAGGATGGTCAGCTCCTCCGGCAGGGTCAAGCGGGGAAAGCGGGCCGGGTCAGGCTCGGTTTTCTCGAGGCCCTGGGCCGCGGCCTGGCGAAACACCGAGGCCAGCCGGGCGTGGGCATACTGGACATAATAGACCGGGTTGTCGCTGCTCTGCTGCTTGGCCACCTCCAGGTCGAACTCCAGGTGGGCGTCGGGCCGCCGGGTGAGGAAAATGAACCGGGCGGCATCTTTCCCCACTTCGTCCATGACCTCTCTCAGGGTGACAAAGGTGCCCCCCCGGGTGGTCATGGCCACCGGCTCCCCCTGGCGGAGCAGCGACACCAATTGCACCAGGATCACCTGCAAGCGGCCGCCGAACCCCAGGGCCTGGACCCGGGAAACATAGCCGTGGTGATCGGCCCCCCAGATATCCACCACCTGGTCAAAGCCCCGCTGGAATTTTTCCAGGTGATAGGCCACATCCGAGGCAAAGTATGTAGTGGCCCCGTTGCTCCGGCGCACTACCCGGTCTTTTTCGTCCCCGAATGGCGATGACCGAAACCACAAGGCGCCGTCGGCTTCATAGAGGTAGCCCTGCTCTTGCAGCAGCGTGAAGCTCCGGTCCACCAGGCCCCGGTGGTAGAGCTCGGTTTCGCTGAACCAGGCATCGAAGCTGACCCCGAAATCATCCAGGTCGCCCTTGATGCCCGCCAGGATCACGTCGGCGGCGTACCGGCCCAGGCTCAGGAGGTCGTCTTCATGGGGCTCCGTCGGGGGCGCAGCCTTGCCCTGGGCCAGGTAATCACGGGCCAACTCTTTCAGGTAGTCCCCCTGGTAGCCGTCCGCCGGGAACTCCACCGCCTCCCCGTTAAGTTCCCGCAGGCGGAAAAAGAGGGATTTTCCTAAAGTGAGGATCTGGTTGCCCACGTCGTTGATGTAGTATTCCCGCTTCACTTCATGACCCGTGGCGCGCAAAAGATTGGCCAGGGCATCCCCCAGGGCGGCGCCCCGGCCATGGCCGATGTGCAGCGGCCCGGTGGGGTTGGCGCTGACGAACTCCACCTGCACTTTTTGCCCGGCCCCCACGTCGCTGTCGCCATAGGCCGGCCCCAGTTGGTGAATTTCCGAAATCACCCGGTACCAATAGGCGTCCTCGATAAAAAAATTGATGAAGCCGGGCCCGGCCATCTCCACTTTCCGGAGCATGCCTGCCGGGGCCGCCAGGTGGTCGATGATGGCCTGGGCCACCTGGCGGGGGGGCCTTTTGGCCTGGGAGGCCAGGACCAGGGCCAAATTGGTGGCCAGGTCGCCGTGCTCCACATGTTTGGGGGCCTCCACTTCGAAGGCGGGCAGGGTCTCAAAGGCCAGTTGGCCCGAGGCCCGAGCCCGGGCGGCGCTGGCCGTGATGAGATCATGGATGGTTTTCTTGAGGTGCATTGCCAGTCAACTTTCTTCTTTATTCTTAAGCGTCCAGGGCGGACACGCGGGTCCGCCCCTACAGGGGTTAGACCAGAAGTGTAGGGACGGTTCGCCAACCGCCCCTACGGGAACTTTTCCAGGCACCACCGATAATGAGGATGGTGGGCAATGCCCACCCTACATTTTTTCCTGACCCCTGACAACTTTTCCAAGACAGGAGCCTGGAAACGGATTATATGACACCCCCCTTTTAACCTTTTTCCCCACCCTTGGGCGCCTCCCCCTCCGGCTTAGGCTTCAAAGTCAGGTCCCGGGTGAACTCCAGGCAGTGCTGGCCGGTAAAGGAAAATTTCTTGACGCAGGTCTCCCGCCAGGCGCAGACCACGCAAATGCTGGCTTCCCGGGTGTCGGGTTTTCTTTCCATGTCAAACTCCGGTATAGCGCCTGAGGTTGGCCGTCCCCAGGGCGCAGTAAATTTCATAACTGATGGTCTGGGCCCAGCCGGCCAGTTCCTCGGCCCGCAATTGGGCTCCCTGGTCCTCGCCCAGGAGCACGGCCCGGTCGCCCTCCTTGACTCCGGGAATGCCGCTGACGTCCGCCATGGTAAGATTCATGCACACCCGGCCCCGGATGGGGGCCCGGCGGCCATGGATGAGGACCTCGCCCCGGTTGCTGAACAGACGGCTGTAGCCGTTGCAGTAACCCACCGGCAGCACCGCCAGATCGCACCAGTCAGGGGTGGTGTAGGTGCAACCGTAGCTGATGCTGCTCCCCGGGGGCAAACGCTTCACCTGGAGAATCCGGGCCGCCAGGGACATCACCGGCTTGAGGTCCACCGGCGGCGGCCGCTGCGGGGAGGGAGGCGAACCGTAGAGCATCAGACCCGGTCGCACCAGGCCCAAATGGCCCGCCGGCAATTCCCAGAGGGCGGCGCTGTTGGCAATATGACTCAGGGGCAGCTTCCAGCCGGCTTCCCGAGCAGCGCCCAAAACCGAGGTGAATTCCTGCAGTTGCTTATGAGTATACGTCTTGTCTTCCTGGTCCGCCACCGCCAGATGGGAGATCAGGCCCATGACCTTCAGGTGGCGTAATTTTTTCAGCCCGCCCAGAAAAGGGAGCACCTCCTGCGGCAGCACTCCCAGGCGGCCCATGCCGGTATCCACCTTCAGGTGCACCTTGGCCCTTTTGCCCTGTTGGCCGGCGGCGGCCGCCAGGGCCTGGGCCACCTCCAGGCGGAACAGGGCCACCTCCAGGTCGGCGGCCACGGCCCGTGCCGCTTCCTCCGGCAGAATGCCCAACAGCAGCAGCACCGGCAGATTAATCCCGGCCCCCCGCAGCATCAGCCCTTCTTCCAGGGAACCCACCCCTAAATAATCCACCCCGGCGGCGGCCAGCTTCCGGGACACGGGCAGCAACCCATGCCCATAAGCATCGGCTTTCACTACCGCCAGCAACTTGACCTGGGGGTCGCAGAGACCGCGCAACTGGCGATAGTTGTGCTCCAGGGCCGATAGATCAACGGCCAGATCCACCATCGTGGTGATCATCATGGCTGCACCCTTTCCCGGTGATCATTTTCCCCGGCGATACCCGGCCGGAATCTGGTCCGCCTGCTGAGCCACCTGCTGCTCCAGTTCTTCCTTATGGCGCTTCAGCCGCTCCTTCAGCCTCGGGTCACCGAGAGCCAGGATCTGGGCGGCAAAGATGGCGGCGTTTTTGGCCCCGGCCGCGCCGATGGCCATGGTGGCCACGGGCACCCCGGCGGGCATCTGCACCGTGGACAACAGGCTGTCCAACCCCTGAAGACTGGAGCCGGGCATGGGTACGCCGATCACCGGCAGGGTGGTCTCCGCCGCCAGGACCCCCGCCAGGTGGGCCGCCGACCCCGCCGCGGCAATGATGATCTTCAAGCCCCGGGCCGCCGCCTCCCGGGCATAGGCCTGGACGAGCTTGGGGGATCGGTGGGCCGAAGCCACCACCACCTCAAAGGTAATGCCCCATTCCTCTAATAACCCCGCGGCGGGCGAAACCAAGGACCAATCCGAGGCGCTGCCCAAGACGATGCCGATGTCTGGTGATGTTGTCATATGGATGCCTTTATTCGGTTATTTTCCGGAGGGCCAGGAAAATTTTTTATAATTTTTCATATTTATAAGAGATTCTCCCGCCCTCCCCTCAAACATCCCCCTTCCCCCATGTAAGGGATTGGGGGTGGGGGTTTGGGGGAGGGGGTAAGGGCCTCTTACGAAGAAGCCCTGAGCCCCCTCCCCCAACTTTCCTAAGCACTACCCCGCTCGGCGGCGGCTGAGAATCCGGGCCACTTCGGCCGCAGGATAGGTATTGAGCACGTCTTCCGGAGCCAGCCAGCCTTTCCGGGCGATCATCACCCCATAGTTTACGTCATCCAGGCCTTCCAGGCTATGGGCGTCGGGGTTAATGCTGATTAAAATCCCCAGTTCTTTGGCCCGGCGCAGCCACCGCCAGTCCAGGTCCAGGCGGTAGGGGCTGGCGTTGATTTCCATGATCACCTGGTGGGCCCCGGCGAATTCGAGGATGGCCTCCAGGTCGCAGGCATACGGTTCCCGGGCCAGGAGCAGGCGGCCGCTGGAATGCCCCAGCATGGTGCAGCAGGGGTGGGCCAGGGCCGTGAGGATGCGCCGGGTCATGGCCTCCTGCTTGAGGTTGAACTGGGAATGGATGGAGGCGATGACAAAATCAAAGCCCTGCAAGATGTCATCGGGGTAATCCAGGGAGCCGTCGCCCAGGATGTCCGATTCCACTCCCCAGAACAGGGCGAAATCCGGATGTTCCCGGCGGCGGGCCTCCACCTCCTGCTTTTGCCGTTCCAGGTCCGGCGCTTTCAGCCCCCCGGCGTAATAGGCCGACTGGCTGTGGTCCGAGAGCCCCAGGAAGCTCCAGCCCCTTTGTTGGGCGGCGGCGAGCAGCTCCTCCAGGGAATTGTCCCCGTCGCTGTAGTAGGAGTGGACGTGGAAGCAGCCCCGGACATCCGCGGCGGTGATGAGGCGGGGCAGGCGGCGCTGCTGTCCGGCTTCAATCTCCCCCAGGCCCTCCCGCAACTCGGGCGGAATCAGGGGCAATCCCAGCCGCCGATAGACGTCGGCCTCTTCCCGGGCCGATTGGCGTACCCCCTCGGCCAGCAACCCCTGGGGGGTCAGCTCCAGATTATGTTCCCGGGCCAGCCCCTGCAAGGCCAGGAAGTGGTTATCGTTGCCGGTGGCCGCCAGCCAGGCCGCCCCGAACCCCTCGGGGCTGGCCAAAGTCAGCCGCAGCGGCACCCCCTGGGGCAGGGTGGTTTCGGCCCGGCCGGGGCCCCGGGCCCCGAACTCGGCCCCCAGGATCTTTTCCAGGCCGGCCAGCACCTGGTGCGGGTGGTCGGTGGCGACCGCCAGGTCAATGGCCCCGGCCACTTCCAGACCGCGGCGCACCGGGCCGGCCACCTCCAGCCGGAGAATGCCGGGGGCGCTCCGCCACTTGGCCGCCAGGGATTCGACCAGGGGCAAGAGGTCCCCCAGCCGGAAGAGCCCGGCGTAGCGCGAAAGATTGGCCAGGGCGGCCTTGATCTTCTCCTGGGATTTAGCCCCAAAGCCGGGGAGGGTGATCAAGCGGTTCTCCCGGCAGGCATATTCCAGTTCCCCGAGGTTGGTGATCTTTAGTTCATGAAACAGCACCCGGGCCTTCTTGGGACCCAATCCCGGCACCTGGAGCAATTCCAAAAGCCCCGGCGGGGTCCGATCCTTGAGCTCCCGGTGGACGGCCGCCTCCCCCCGGCTGAGCAGTTCTGCAATGACCCCGGCCAGGGATTTGCCGATGCCCTTGACTTGGGCCAGTTGTCCGGCCCGCCGGGCCGCGGCCAGATCCCCCGGAAAGGTGAGCACCGCCCGGGCCCCGGTTGCATAGGCCCTCACCTTGAAAGGGTTTTCCCCGGCCAACTCCAACAGGAGAGCGATCTCCTCCAGGACGGCCGCCACCTCTTTCTTATCCATGGAATTTTTGGAAATTTTTCGTTATTTTCGTCAGGCCGTTAAAGCTGTTGCATCCCGGGCTGCCGGTATTGCCCTGCGACGGTTATCTGCCTGAAACCTTCATGGCCTTTTGGGAGCCACCCCCAGGAATAAATGCCCTTGTAGGGGCGGGTTTTAAACCCGCCCCTGCAGATGGACTTTCACGGTAAAAGTTCTTGAAACCAGTGGCACCGGCGTCTCGCCGGTGCTGGCGTAGGATGCGCACCGCGCCCCATCCGTGGCGGGCAATGCCCGTCCTCCATATCTTTTAATACCAGTTGGCCAGGGTCAGCACCGTGTCCACGTAGGCGTCGGAGTGGTTGTAGCTATGAACGGCCCGCCGCCAGGAGGCGCGGTTTTTGAGAGAAAAGCCGCTCTTTTTGAGGTAGCAGGCGATGCTGAAGATGGCGTCGTCGTGGGTGAACAGGTCCACCGGCCCTTTGCCGTCCGCCGCCACCCCGCAGCGCTGCAGGCTGGAAGGAAGAAACTGGCAGAACCCCATGGCCCCGGCCCAGGAGCCGCACAGAGAAAAGGGATCCTGATGGTGGGCGGCGCAGTACTCAAGGAAAATGCCCAGCTCCCGCCGGCCCCAGGCCGCCTTCTTTTTCAGGCGGTCCCGGGACGCACTCAAGTCCAGGTCCTTGATGACCTCGGGGCTATCCATGACCGCCAGGGAGGCAAAAACGTTGAAGACCGGATACTTGCCGGTGTTGCTGCCCAGATTCGACTCCACCGT
>Ga0307425_1002460_pt1 | contig 10441 bp, 11 predicted proteins | sample SalMarWE160330MG_FD_202152 | JGI IMG/M metagenome (GOLD analysis project Ga0307425, IMG submission 202152) | Salt marsh sediment microbial communities from the Plum Island Ecosystem LTER, Massachusetts, United States - WE1603-30 | ecosystem: Environmental > Aquatic > Marine > Intertidal zone >...
GCAATATAAGGCTGAATTGAGTTTGTATTAATCTTAGAAAACGTCGGCGCCATCGTATATAAAGTCAGGAACAACGCTAAGCCTATTATGGCGATCGTAGGAGGTATGGTTTGAGTAGTCAAAGCACGTCGAATAAAAGCCAAAACAATAACAATTCTCGTAAAGGAAGTCATCATCACCAAAAGACTTGGCAAAATCGCCAGTCCGGCAAAGATAATTACGAGCTTTACAGGAGTTGACCAGTCTTTACCTTCGGCTTCGCCCGCAGTCGCCTTATCAATGACCGTCATCAAATCTCCGATGCTCGGAACACCGAGTGCCGGGGCACTTACTTCAGAAGTATCGTTTGGAAGCTTTGGCATCTCCGGTCGCTTGATTGAGTTGGCATTCTGGCCAAAAGACAATCCGGCCGGCATCAAAATAACAACCGCAAAGAAAAACATTCTAATAAGGTTACCGACCATCTATTTTCTCAATTATAATTCGTTTCTTTAGCTGATAAATCCATTAAGTCACTGCTGAGGTCAGCCAATTTCGTAACATTCTCATTTGTGCTGCCTATAAGGAACCGTCGATTATCTATTTCGAGTAAATGCACTGCCTTGCGGGGCCCGAGATGGACCGTTTCGACGATACGAATTGCTTTGCCCGGCAGGTTAGTGATCTTTGGCAGGAGCTTTTTGGAAACGTAAATCGCCGCTACAAATAGAGCAAGAACAAATAAAACCGCAAGTACTGCTCTAATGGAAAAAACTGCTCCACCGGGGTTAAAGTCCGATCCACTGAAAAAATTGGGATCATTGGCAAACAAGGGACTATTTGTCGATTCTGTTCCTGCTTGCGGCTGGTTGGGATCGAGCTTTGATTTTTCAGACCCCATTCCATTGGAAGCGGGCTGGGCCGAGCAGATAACCAGCACAACGGCAACCAACACAACCGCTATCAAAAACACAATGTTTTTTTTCTTATATTCAACCACACTTCAAAGCACAAAAAACAATTCTTGGGCTGCCATTTCGCGACATACTACAAGCGCACGAATATGTATTATGAGTGCAAATAGCGTGCCGGAATGCTAAAATGGGCTTTGATACACCGCCAGCAGCGATTTTTATTCAAGAATCGCGAGCACGAACATAAAAGTTGTCGAAAAACTTGACAAGCGTATAAATTAATCACTCGCCCTTAAAACTGCGATCAGTATCTGCGAATGATTCGAAATCGGGCTGTCCCGTCCGACCCAATCACCTCCCGGGCCCGCTCCCCAGGAATAAACAGACCATTTGGATCGGTCGCCGGTGAGACTACGCCGCGATTGAGTTGCCCCAGCCGCAGACAGAGCACCCCGCAGAAAATCCGCCACAGTTCGGGCACGCCTCGCCGAGAGTAACCACTGCTCTTTTTCATTCTGTCCGTCAGAGGCCAGGCCGAGGACATATAGATCGACCGGCTTTCGGCCGACATTCTGCTGTAAATCCAGGCAAAATCCACTCAGGAACTTCCTCGCCGGCTCATCCAGATCATCGCTACCAGGCGGAAAGTGAACGTTAGCTACCGAAAAACTGGTCCTTTCAGCGACAATTTGTGAAGGCACAATTGTTGTCATTTGCTTAAGTTTTTCAAGAATACGGCGAAGCTCTTCCGCCCTTGCATCAATAGTTCTTCGTTCAGCCACCTCATCGGGATTATTTATGTAGTGGTTGTTTTGAAGGTTGCCCAAGTTAATTACTTCCCCCTTTTCGAAAAACACTCCCAGCCCGATGTACCTAATCGACTCCAGAAAAGCGTCTCTGCCTTTGTTAAAAAGCTCGGGATCCTGGGTAGAAGCCAGTGATAGCAGCATTACGAAGAAAGTAAGCAGCAGCGTGACCATATCTGAAAAAGTCACGATATAACCCGGGACTTTAGGACCTCCATCCTCGATGATTAGACGCGGACGCTTCAATTGTAAATGCTCCGTTGCAATAAAACTATTTCAACCGTGCGTTCAGTTTCAGCCGGCCCCGTGCCCGGCTCACCATTCCCAAAACTCTTTTTAGCCAAGGTGCTTTCGGCCGAGATGCTGAAACGATCACTGTTAAGGTTTTGCTCTTTAGTGAGATATTCCATCACCGCCCATGCCCGTGGCAGGCCAAAGTTTTCACTGGCTTGATCATTTACCGGCCCGTTTTCACTGACAACGATCCGGCTTGGGGATTCTTTTAAGAACGGCGCCATTATATCCATAATACGGTATCCCTCCGGCGAAAGAGTTGATCCTTTAGCCCAAAAAACCTTCTTCGATGAGATTAAGAAAGCCACGCCGGTCGTGAGATTAATAATCTTCGCCTCTTTCAACAAGCCGTCCTTCGATCCCTGCTCCGAAGTTGTTGTCTCGCTGCCTTTGTCCAGTTCAGCTACATGTCTGATCGGAGACAGATACAACAACGCTTCTCTCTCGGGTCGGGTCTTCGGAATAATACTGCTAAAAGCCTTTGAGTATATTACCTTTAACTGCCGAAAGATCCCTTTGTCGTCAAAAGAGGAGAAACTCAAAAGAAGCACAAAGAACGTTAACAACAGCGTCATACAATCACTGAAAGTCACCATCCATTCCGGTGCGCCCGGTTCATCATCGGATTCCACCTGTTTGTTAGCGCGCCCCATTATATATTCGCCTTGACTTCTTCTCGCCTGCTCTGTGAGATATACGCCTGCATTTTTTCTCGAATCGTAGTCGGATTATCACCTTGCGCGATAGCACAGATCCCTTCTACTATCATTTCCATTGAGATTGTCTCTGCCTTGGAGTAAATCCCCAATTTTCCGGCCAATGGGATAAAAATCAAATTAGCGGAAAATGCCCCGTAAAAGGTTGTAAGCAAAGCCACCGCCATTCCGGCACCAATCTGGTCCGGCGAGGACAAGTTTTTAAGCATCTGGACCAGCCCGATGAGCGTACCGACCATCCCAAAGGCAGGAGCGGCTGCACCCATAAATTCCAGAATCTTTTTACCCGTTGAATGGCGATCGCGAAGATTCTCGATCTCCAGAGACATCAGGTCCCGTATTGCGTCCGGTTCCTGTCCGTCCACAAGCATCTGTAAACCCTTAACAAAAAACAAATCGTTTATCTTGGGAATCTCCTGCTCCAGGGCCAATGCTCCGTCACGTCTGTTGATAGCGGCAAAATTCACCATATTTTGTACCAGTTCCGAAGCTGATGGGATCTTTGTAACAATCGTCTTCTTGACCACGGAGAATATTCCCAGAAACTGAGGCAGAGAAAAATGTATGAGAGTAGCGCATAACATGCCACCCATAGTAATAGCCAACGAAGGAATGTGCACAAACGACTGCCACCCGCCGCCGACAACAATGGCACCGACAACAACAAGAAAACCGAAAACCACCCCTACTATAGTCGCAATGTCCATAGGACTACGTTCCCTCAACAATCTGTTTCAATCTCTGACACAAAGCTGCTGCCAGCGCCGGCTCGGAAGTGGCTAACTCAGCCAATAGTTTGGCTTTGGTCCTTTCGGTCATATAGTACAGTATCTTGACCGCATCATCAAAGCTGCTGCTGACATTGCCGGCCCCGACAGCTTTCATTTGGCTCGTACCCTGCGATGCACACATATTAGTCAAAATTTTACCGGCGCCGGTTACTTCCATCTTGTCATAGGTAGCTGCAATCGATATCAGATTGGTCTTCTCTGTCTGGTCAATCTCAAGCCTGCTTTTAAGCAGCTTGTCACGCTCACTTTTGAGATTGGCAATGATCGAAGCAAGTTCAATTCGCAGGCTATTGAGGTTCTCGATGTCCTTCTTTAGCTCATCCTGGGTCAACTGCAATCTTCGTTCCCGGACTCCAAGGGCCTGCAGCCTGTTGTTATACTCCTCCATTTTTTCCCGGACATCCAGAACCAGATTCTTGAGCTGTTGCTCTGTCATAGCTTTTGTCATCGGCCCGGAAGCCGTGGCAACAGCGCCCACTGCACTTGTTAGAGTCTGCGGCAGCCCAGGTTCAGATTTGTCGTCGGCAAGTGCCGGCAGCTTTGATTTGTCGGAAAGGCTTACCTGAGACGGTGGAGTAAGCCACGCAAAGACGAACGCTCCGGCAAAACTTACTAATCCCGCCGCCGCTGTTATTATTATAAATTTCTTACTCATTGGTCTTCTCCCGATTTCTCTATTTTCGTACAAATGAAATTGTAGCCCCCTCATCCAGCTCTTTTTGCTCAAGTTTCTCTTGTTCCTTTATAAATTGTATCTTTGCTTCAACCCGTAATCTTTCCAAACCTTCTTTGAACCTTCTGACTTTTAAAACTTCAGCGATTTTCTCTCTCTGTTTTGATTCCAGCTCGTTAATCTTATTTTTGAGTTTCCTAATCTGCTCATCACTCGTAGTCGAATATCTCAAAAAGAATTCTTGCTCACCTAATCGTTTTTTCGGATTCCCTTCGGTCAATCCTTCGATGATACTCTCTAACATTTTCTGTCGTACGAGCAGTTCGCCTCGCGTCTTTGCCAATCTTTCCGTAAGTTCAAACAGTTCTGCCCTGGTTTTCTGCTCCTCCTTTTTTTTAATTTCCAGAACACGCTGCAACCGCCATACAAAACGTTTCATTTAATACCCAATTCTTCACTCTCAATACAGGCTCGCCGGAAGTTATTTACTGCGATTGTGAATCCAGCAGCTCGTCCCATGATTTTATAATAACAGTCAATCGCTCAACAGTTTCCGCAAAATCCATCCTCTCACGAACAGGCTGAATAAGAAAATCCCTTATCCTGTCTATCAAGGCTAACGCTCCGTCAATATGCCGATTGCTGCCCGGCGAAAATGCCCCGATGTTTATCAAGTCTTCAGCATCAATATAAATGGCGTATATTTCTCTGAGCTTCTGTGCTGCAAGCCTGTGCTCTTTGCTTGTCACCGCCGGCATTAACCGGCTGATGCTCTGTAGAATATCCACGGCAGGATAATGGCCCCTCTCGGCCAATTTTCTCGATAGAACTATATGCCCGTCAAGCAGACTCCTGGCACTATCGGCAACAGGATCGGCCAAATCATCATTCTCAACCAGGACCGTCAAAATACCCGTGATACTTCCGTACTCGGCGCAGCCTAAACGTTCGACGAGTCTCGGCATCAGTGAAAATACGCTCGGGCAGTAGCCTTTAGTAGCCGGAGGCTCACCGGCTGCAAGACCTATCTCACGCTGAGCCTGGGCAAAGCGGGTAAGTGAGTCCATCATAAATAAAACATTTTTGCCTTTGTCTCTGAAATATTCGGCGATTGTTACAGCCACGAATGTCGCCTTTACTCGCTGAATCGGAGGTGAATCCGAGGCCGCCACGACAACGACGCTGCGAGCCAGGCCATCCGGGCCGAGATCCGACTCGAGAAATTCTCGAACCTCCCTGCCACGTTCACCTATCAATGCAACAACGTTGACGTCCGCCTCACTCGAATTGGCAATGTCGCCGAGCAGAACGCTCTTGCCGACTCCGCTGCCTGAGAAAATTCCTATCCTTTGTCCCTTGCCACAGGTCAGCACCCCATCTATTGACTTTATGCCTAAAGCCAAATGACTCGTAATCCTCTCCCTGCTAAGAGGTGCCGGGCTGCTCGCATCTAATGCCCTCTTGTCCATTCCGACCAATGGCCCTTCATTATCTATAGGTTCCCCCAGTCCGTTTAATACTCTGCCCAGTATACTATCACTCAGGATAATATGGCGTGGAGTAGTTCGGGCAGTTACCGTATCGCCCGGTGATATGCCCTCTATATGCTCCAGCGGCAGCAAAATAAGATGGTCGTCCTGGAAACCCACCACCTCAGCCATCACTCCTCTGCCATCGCGAATCCGAATGCAGCAGAGTTCTCCCAAACCTATTGCCGGACCTATAGATTCAACCGCCTGCCCGGCAACCCGTACCACAAAGCCCTGGCAATCCAAGAGATTTACATCACGCAACGCCGAGTGAAACCTCTCAAAATCAATCTGATTGTCCAAAATCCTACTTGTAGCCATAATTTAATTTGCCATCTCAAGCGCTTTGCCAATTCTTTTCAGGCTGTCTTCGATCAGCAATCTAATAATCCCTTTTGGGCTTTCAAGTAAACATTCCGCTCGCCCGATATTGGGATCGGGAATTAACTTAATGCCGGCTAAAACACCGCCCGGCCCGTCCTGCTGAGCCTTCTGGCATTTTTCAAGGTCTTCAGGATTCAAATGCACTATCACATCCTGGCTGCCCGGTGCATTTTTAAGAGCTTCTTTGATGATGGATTCTATTTCGTAGTTCCCATTTTCCACTTTTTGCACCAAAATCTTTCTAGCGATTTCGACCGAAAGTCTGGCGATTTCTTCTCTGTGCTCGACATATAGTTTGTCGCAAAACTGATTGAGCCTGGCAATCACACCGTTGAGTGTCTGGCAAGCTTGCGAAAAAACAGCTTTCTGAGCATCTAAATCTTGCTTTAGAATTTGTACGGTGTCAGCTTCCGAATCTTCTATTCCAGGACCGGACAATTGAATACCATCGCCTTCGGCATAATCATCCAGGACTTTTGCTGAGATAATCGGCTTATTAAGATTGACTGTAAGTGTCTGTGACATTTTGCTATCGCCCCGTCACCCTGAGTTTACCTTTCTCATTAGCCTCTCGGAGCGGCCTGACGACTTCTTCTCTCGCATCAAAAACCTCTTTTTCCAGCGGCTCCTGCATCAATGAGATTTCTTCATCAAGCATCGAAACGGCCCGATCGGATATATTTGAGCGTATCTTTTGAACTATATCTTCATCCGCCCTATATAGCGACAAAGCTAACGTACCCGCGTTTACACTTCGCAGCGCTTCCTGCAAAGACCTGTCTGCTACCGACGTTATATCTTCCCAAGTTATCATCAAACGTTTTACCATAGCGGCCGTTTCTTCGTCATTTTTGCCGATCTCATCAAGCATTGGATCACGCATATCTTTTTCCAGACCGCTGAGCACTAGAGCCAGTTTTCGTAAAGTCTGCTCCGGTCTCTCCACAAGGATTTCTCCCTTAAAACTCTTCAGCCGCTTGGTAATTGTAGATGCCATTCGCTGTCTCACTCCACTGCCCATCAGTTCCGGATTTGTCATCTTACACACAGCCTTAAGACGAGCTTCTTCGTTCAAGAGTGACAGGACTTCCTGGCTTTTCTTCGGAGGCAGTTCCGACAATATCACAGCAATCGCTTGTGGGTGTTCACCCTCCAGCGCTAGAACCAATTCATCTGTGTTTGCCTGACGAATATCCAAAAAAATATCCTTTTGCTCTGTAGCTTTTTTTATCTGAGATTGAATTTGCTCGGCCTTCTCTTTATCAAGAACGCTTACAAGCATTTCGTTGAGAAAAGCCTTTACACTAAATTTCTGATTTTGTTCCTGGTTAAGTGAGTTATAGAACTCACGGACAATCTTAGCTTGTTCCTTATCATCCCGCCCCTCCGATGCATCGATTCGCGCAAGCTCTATGGCAATTTCCTGAATCTCATCGACATCAAGTCCCTTGAGAAGCTCAACAGCAGTTAAAGTATCCAGACTCATCAGTAACATTGCAGCCTTTTGTTTACCAGACAATGCCATATACGCAGTCCCTCTTGCTAAACTTTCCGTTCTAATGTCTTTCCAACGATTTCTACCACAAGCCCGTATATTTCCTCTCTATGCTCGGAAATATCAGCCGTTACTTCACCGGACATCACATCCGTCTTCCATGAATGTAAGCCCGCTTTTCTCATTCATTTCGCGCATAATCCGAACAATTTGCGCACGCGCGCCTTCGATATCTTTTTTCCCAGGAGCCGGAATCAGTGACGCTTGTTCATCCATCGCGGCAACAGCCTGATCAGAAAGAATAGACCTTATCTTTTCGGCAATTTCCCTATCAGCATCGTGTAACGCTAACGCCAGTTGATTTGCATCAACACATCCCAAAGCCTCTTGTAGTGACTTGTCCGTCACTTGAGGTATGTCCGCCCATATTACCATTAATTCGGCAACCATTTCGCCGGCCCGGCTGTCTTTGTCGCGTATTGCACTGAGCAGGCCATCCCGAATCTCTTTACCGAGATCTCGCACAATTAAAGCCACTTTCCTCAAAGACTGTTCGGACCAGGACGGTAAAGGCTTACCAGTGCTATGAATTGCGATAGCATTGAGACGTTCGCAGACTTCTTCCGCTACTAATGCCTTTGCTTCGGCCTTCATCGTCCTGCAATCGCTCATCCTGCCTATAACACTGACCCTGATGCCCCCATCCAAAAAGTTAAGTGCCTCCAGCTTTTTTGACGCCGGCAATCCTGATAAGACTACTGCAATAGTTTGAGGATTCTCACTACCCAAGACCAATGCCAACGTTTGAGCATCGACGGAACAAATAGATATGAAAGGATCACGATTGCACAATACATCCTGTATCTGGGTCTGAATCTGCCCTGCTTTCTCTTCGCCTACCGTACTTTTCAGCACTTCGTCGAGAAAGCCATTGAGTCGAAATGTTTCTTCTGCCTGCAGCGAATGGTGGAACTGCCGTACAATTTTGTTGTTCTTGCTGCTGCTTTTAAAGCCGGCGGCATCCAGATATGCCAACTCCACTGCCAATTCCTGGACCACGTCAGCATCGAGATTCTTTACCAGCTCTGCAGCAGTGGCGGCATCCAGGCTCATCAACAACATTGCAGCTTTTTGCTTTCCCGTCAATGTCATTTATCTACCCCCCTTTTTCTTCAATCCAACTGGTAAACAATTGCCTGACACGTTCGGGATTATTCTCCAAAGCACTGGCTATCTGTTTGCGTAATACCAGCGGTTCCATCCCTCCCGCTCCACCGGAAAGAAGACTCGCGGGGCCCTCAATTCCAGCGAGCTGCTTTTGTCCGGCTGCCACCTTCACTTTTTTCTTAGCACCTCTGAACATGCGAAGAACAAGCAGGGCACAAACAGCCATAATCCCCAACGAAGCATTGCGGGCAATTGCTATAAAATCAAGCCCGGCCGACAACTCTTCATCCAGCAACGAATTGACCGGTCGATGAAACCTGGCGTTAACCACTTTAAGAGAGTCCCCCCCTGCAAGATCCAAACCAAGTGCATTTTCGATGAGTTTCCCCACATCATTAGGATCCATTGCATTCGCAACCTGTCCACCGGCCCCTGCTTCATTCGAATCGGGGGGCGATAAGTCAACAACGGCAGCAACCGATAGGGATATTATTTCACCGGGTAAAACGACCTCCTGCGTTACGGTCTTGCCGACCTGGTATTCGGTTGTAATTGTTTCATCTTTCTTCACGCTGCCCGGCACGACCGCCTGGGCTCCAGCCGTTTGACTACTGGCTCCGGTTTCGGAGCCAGTTGTAATCTCTTCCTTTGTAGCAACCCCCTTCGGCTCATACTTTTCCGTTATAGTGCTGACACTGTTCATATCAACAATAGCATGAATCCTGACTTTTGCTCGGCCGGGTCCCAGGACAGTGGTGAGCATCTCTTCAACCTTGTCTTCCAGGTTCTGCTCCACCCTTTCCCTGTAATCCTGGACTGTGCCGGCTCCACCGGCCATAGCCTGGTCCGACTCATTGGAAAGTAGGCGGCCTTGACTATCGATCACAGTTACATTCTCAGAGGTCAGCCCCTCGACACTACCGGATACCAAATGCGTAATCGCCGCTATGTTCAATGAGCTTAATCTGTAACCAGGTCTCAGCCTGAGGACAACAGAAGCCGTCGTCTTACCTGCGTCAGATGTGAAAAGCGTTTGTTCGGAGCTAACGATATGGATCCGGGCCTGATTCACGCCGTCAATCATCTGGATGCTCTTGGCAAGTTCATCCTGTAACGCCCGTTTGAGATTAACGCTTTGAACGAACGGGCTAATCCCGATTTTCTCATTGTCAAATATCTTGTAGCCGCCCTGGTCGCCGGCCGGTAGTCCCTCTTTCGCCATATCCAGACGAAGCTGATAAACTTTCTCTTTCGGAACATAGATACTTGTCCCGCCGTTGCGTAATTCATAGGCAACGCCCTGCTCACTGATTTTCTCTGTAATCTCAGCGGCTTCTTCCGGAAAAAGCTCCTTATACAGCATTCTCATATCAGGTCTCCGGGCCCAATGGACAAGAAATCCGCTTACAATTACGAATGTTAGAACGATAGCAACAAGAAGAGCCCGTTGAACCAGACTTATCTTTTCCCAAATTGCTCTTATCTTTTGGACAAAGCCCATTAAATCCCTTCGAACATTGATTATTACCTGCCGGAGAAAGCACGAATAATCAACAATGGATCGCTATCAATTACAACGGCATATTCATCGTTTGTTTGTACGCTTCAATTAGCTTGTTTCTTACACCCACAAGCAGCTTGAAACTCATATCAGCCTCAGCCACGGCGGAAACCACCGAGGTAATATCTTCGT
>Ga0307425_1002462_pt1 | contig 10438 bp, 6 predicted proteins | sample SalMarWE160330MG_FD_202152 | JGI IMG/M metagenome (GOLD analysis project Ga0307425, IMG submission 202152) | Salt marsh sediment microbial communities from the Plum Island Ecosystem LTER, Massachusetts, United States - WE1603-30 | ecosystem: Environmental > Aquatic > Marine > Intertidal zone >...
TCGGATATAAATGAATCAATAGCTCTCACCGATCTTAAACATGACGGCACAAACTATATCGTTGCAAACAATGGAAACAATATTGAAGTTTACAATTTAACTGGTGCAATGACCGATAATTTTCCTTTCACCGATCCTGAAGGAATTGGTTTTGTTGGAACTCCGCTTACAGCTGACTTTGAAGGTGATAATAACTCAGAAATAATTTCTGTTACAAAAGATGGAAGAATTTTTGCTATCGATGGAGGAACAGGAAAAGTTGTTCCTGGATTCCCGATTTCTTGTGGCGGGAGTGTATCGATTACCCCGGTTTTATACAATGCAAATGGAAAAACAAACCTTGCAATTTTGAATGATCAGAATGTACTTTCAGCGTGGTCAATAAGTTCAGTTGAAGGGAAACTTTATTGGTCTGAAGAATACGGAAATCCTCAGAACACCTCATTCATTGATGCAGCAGAGAACACAAACAGAATAAACGAATTTTTCCCTGCAAACAGGGCTTATAATTATCCTAATCCTGTTTACGGAGGAACGACAAATATTCGTTACTATGTTGCAGAGGATTCAAAAATAAATATTAAAATATTCGATCTTGCAGGTGATTTCGTCGCTGAAATAAATGATAATGCACAGGGTGGAATGGATAACGAAACAGTCTGGGATGTTAGTAATATTCAAAGTGGTGTTTACTTGGCCCGCATCGAAGCAAGCAGCACAAGCGGTAAGACAGAACAAGCGGTAATTAAAATAGCGGTCGTAAAATAAAAATTCATTTTGTCATTCCGTCTCGACTCTGTCGGGATCGGAATCTAATTAGTAAAAAAGATGCTGAAACAAGTTCAGCATGACAGTTCAACAAAAATAAAATCAAAATAGAACCTATCAAATTTTCTACAATTTGTGGAAAAAACTTTCTAATGAATAAAATACTTTCAGCAGTAATAATACTCTTTCTATCAAGTAACTTATTTGCTCAGTTCACCGAGTTCCATCCTGAACTGGATTGGTACACTATTAAAGGTGAGCATGTGGAAGTTCATTTCCACAACGGAGCTGAGCGGACAGCTAAAGTTGTTGCAAAAATTGCTGATGAAGTCTGGGGACCAATTACTTCTCTTTATCAGTATGAACCATCAACTGTCCATTTTGTAATTAAGGATATTGATGATTATTCCAACGGTGCCACATATTTCTTTGACAATAAAATTGAAATTTGGACAAGTGCATTAGATTTTGATTTACGTGGAGCACACAACTGGCTTCGTAATGTCATTTCACACGAGTTCACACATATGGTTCAGATTCAGGCAGCGATGAAGCTTTCTCGATCCCTCCCTGCAGTATTCCTGCAATTGTTGAATTACCAGGAAGAGAGAAGACCTGATATTCTTTACGGGTATCCGAACTATGTAATATCTTATCCAATTGCAACTGTGAACATTCCAGCCTGGTTTGCAGAAGGCACAGCACAGTATATGCGTCAGGAGTTTGATTACGACAACTGGGACACGCACCGCGATATGATTTTAAGAAGTTATGCTCTCGATGGAAATATGTTAACCTGGAATCAGATGGGAGTGTTTGGGAAAACAAGTCTTGGTAATGAATCTGTCTACAATTCTGGTTTTGCGCTGACAAGATATATCTCTCAGAAATACGGTGAAGATAAACTAAGAGAAATAACAAAAAAGCTAGGCAGCTTCGGCAACTTTACAATTGATGGTGCATTTGAAGATGTGCTCGGAAAGAATGGGACAGAAATTTACACCGAATGGCAAAATTATCTCGTTGAAGATTATACAAAACGCAGTGAAAAAGTTTTGGCAAACTTGGTTGAAGGACAGAAGATTGCTGAAAAGGGTTTTGGAAATTTCTATCCAACCTTTAGCAAGGACGGAAAGAAGATTTATTACATTTCAAATAAGTCTGGCGATTACTTCAGTCCTTCCGGCATTTATGAATACGATATTGAATCGGGGAAAGATAAACTTTTAGTCAACGGAGTTCGCTCAACTTTTAGCTGGATTCCCGGGCAGAATAAAATTCTTTATGCAAAAATAACAGAGGACAATCCAGATTGGTACAACGTTCACGATCTTTTTATCTATGATGTTGACAATGATGATGAAATAAGACTTACAGAAAACCTGAGAGCAAATCAACCGAATATTTCTAATGATGGAAAGAAAATCGTATTTATTTTTCAGAAAGATGGAACAACAAATCTTGGATCTGTAGATATAGACGGGACAAATTTCAAAGCATTGACTTCCTATGCAAATGGAGAGCAGGTTTACAATCCTAAATTCTCAAATGATGATTCGTATATTATTTTCGATTACTCCTATCATCAGACGCGTGATATAGCTAAAATTAATGTGAACGGTGATGAAGTTGAATTTGTAATTCAAACTGATAACGATGAAAGAAATCCGGTTAACGATAAAGATGGAAATTTAATTTATGCATCTGATGAAACAGGTATTTTCAATATATACTCGATGAATCCTTTAACTAAAGAAAAGAAACAGTTGACGAATGTTATTGGTGGTGCTTTTATGCCGGATATAAATGCAAACGGCGACATTACATATGCTGGTTATACATCTTCAGGATATAAAATTTTCTTAATTAAAAATGATGTAGAGAAAAATGTAGTTGAAAGTGATCGTTATGTCTGGAGAAAAAATCCTCCACTCGATATGAGCAAACCGAACGGTGATATCGGTCAATTTGACGTTAATGCATTGAAGAATTTTAATGATTATGAAACTCCGAACTACGAAGTTGAAAAATATAAAGGCGCATTTTCATCACTTACTTTTTTCCCGTTTATCAGATTCGATAACTATAATACCGGTAACAGTTTCATCCAAAAAATTAAACCCGGCTTGTATGTTTCTTCCAACGATATGCTTAACCGTTATTCGATATTTGCCGGAGCCGCAATCAATACAAGACTCGAGCGTGATCTCTTTTTAATTTTTGAATATAAAAACAAGCTTCCTTTGATAAGCTCGCTTGGATTAAAGCCGGAACTTTCGGCAGAATTGTACAGCACAAGTCGAAAAACATCTGGAATTGAGTTTACTTTAGCAGAAGGCGGGGATACTCTGAGTACGGATATTACTTACAATCTTTTTGAATTTGATTTGGCCGCAAGGCACAGAATTTTTAACAGGTTCAACAATCTTGAGCTAAGGTTCATTTTTAGTCGGTACACTGCAACAATCGGAAGTTTTACATACTATAATTATAACAATAATACTTATGAACTCGCACCGACTACTGACGATACTTATTTTATAGGTAGGGATTTAAGACTTACTTATAACTTTGAAGTCATTGCACCTACGAGGGATAATGATATAAACCCTGTTGGAGCAAAATTGAAAATCACTTATGATTATGAATGGAATCGTTTTAATAATGAAGGTAATTATACAGTTGAAGACGGTCTGCTGAAACCAAATTACAATGATTTCAATTTTCATCGCCTTTTGTTTGATGGAAATCTTTACTTTCCTTTGTGGGCAGATCATACCTTGTCAACACGACTTGTGGGTGGAACAATTTTCGGACCTGCTGTTCCGGATTTCTTCGATTTTTATCTTGGCGGATTGATTGGAATGAAAGCCTATCCGTTTTATTCAATTAGCGGCAACGAAATTGCGTGGATAAACTTAACTTACCGTTTTCCTCTTTGGAGAGATATTGATTACAAACTTAGCTTCCTCTACTTCGATAAAATTTTTCTTTCGTTCCATTTTGATTATGGAAATGCATGGACAGGTAACATTCCTGCTCTGAGTGAATTTAAAAAAGGTGCGGGCACCGAGATTCGTTTACAAATGAACTCCTACTATTTATTCCCGACCGCACTTTTCTTTAATGCTTCTTATGGATTTGACAGATTCGAAAAGGTCGTTGACAGTGGTGTTGCATCTTATGGTAAAGAATGGAGATTTTATGGTGGAATTCTTTTTGGATTTGATATTGTAAACAACAAAACAACTTTTACCAATCCAAATCGCTTAAGGTAGTTGTATGATAGGCATAAACAATTTTGTATTAACAATTTTAATTTCATTTTTAATTTCTGGTTTCTCATACAGCCAGGAAAAAATTAATGAAAATCTTAATCTAACAGGTAATCTTAACACAGATTCAAAAATCATTCAAAGCACTTATTCGCAAAATATTGTAAACCCGATGGCAGATGATCTACCTACGAAAAAGTCTCCAATCCTTTCAGGTGTACTCTCTGCTATTTTACCAGGTGCAGGACAAGTTTATAACGAAGATTACTGGATTGCAGGAATATTCGTAGCTGTAGAAGCAGCTTTAATTACGACCGCAGTTGTTTATGATAACAAAGGAGACGACCAGACAAATTATTTCCAGAATTATGCTGATGATTATAATAATCCAGATCATCATTGGAGTGTGGTCGATTATGCCGAATGGCTTGCACAATATCATGGTGCAGATTTAAATAAAATACTTATACCCGGAACTGAAAACTTACCTCCTTGGGAACAAGTGAACTGGGCTGAATTAAATGCAGCAGAGACCGGTTCACATCATCTTTATCCTCATGGAGATCAACAATATTATGAAATGATAGGGAAGTATCATCAGTACGCTGCGGGCTGGAATGATTACGCCGGTGGTGCCAATAATGAATTAATATCACAAAACTTTACTTATTATTCCGGTTTAAGAGGACAAGCTAATGATTACTACAACACCGCATCAACTGCCGTAGTTGGAGTTTATATAAATCATTTATTAAGTGCTGCAGAAGCTGTCTGGGGTGCTACAAGATTTAACAGCAACCTTGCAGTCAACCTGAGAGTTGAAACTTACAACTTTGCAGGTGGAAGTGAATTAGTCCCAACTTTAAAATTCAAATACAGTTTTTAGTATTCCTTCAAAAATAATTTTCTACTAAGAGAATTAGGTCTTTCTTTTACGCTCTCCTGCGCAGGCTTTTTGATATTAGCTAATTTAATAATCTATTTTTTTGTAGTGGTTTCTACCAAAGAATTTGCTATCTTTATTTTAACAATGATGCAAAATTGAACTAAAAAACAGTATTCATTCATATAAATTATAAGGAGAGACAAAATATGTTGAAAAGCTCATCAATGGAAGGTGCTCGATCTGAGGAGACTACAATAATCAGTCGGGGTGTTAAAATTGAGGGTAAAATTACCAGTGATGGTAACATAAGAGTTGATGGGGATATAAAAGGAGATATCATTTCTCAAAACAATGTTACTGTGGGCGAGAGTGGGCAGGTGACTGGACAAATAAATGCAAATGTTATAACGATTGGCGGTAAGGTTAATGGAACTGTAACAGCAAAAGAAAAATTAGCGCTCGAATCCAAAGGAGATTTAAAGGGTGATATTTTAACTAAAATTTTGGTAGTAGAAGCTGGCGCAAAATTCGAAGGTAATAGTAAGATGGGAGAATCAAGAAATATTCCCGAGATGAAAGACACGAATAAACCTGTTACGAATTTGAATAAATGATAAATAAATCATCCTAAAAAAGTAGATACTGGTAAAATCCACTAAACAATATTTGTCACCTCTGACCCCTATTATAAGATAATAATAGGGGTTTTTATTTTGAACAAAAATTAAAGTTTGATTTAAACATCAAAAGCGTAAAATCAAATAAATTAACCTGAAAACCTTAATTCACCATAAAACAATCTTGTAATCAGTTGCTTAGTTGAGGTTTTATTTTTGGATTAATACTGTTTCAAAATGAAGATAAATCTATTATTGAAACGCCACAAATCAGCATACTCTGTCAATAAAGATAAAATCGATTGGCATTTATATTGACCATTCTTTAAAAACTATGCTAAAAACTATACTTGTGAGGGGACTTGAGTATGGACGAATTTCAACTAATCACTGACCAAAAAATTGCGGTAGTAAAACTTGATATTATTGTAGCTACACATAGAGATGCGCAACCCTTTTGGGAAGAATTCGAAAGTAATTCATTATTTAACAGGAAGAAAATAATCATAGACCTTTCTGCATGTAATTATGTGGATTCGACCTTTGTAGGGATGATCATAAGAATATTTCGAAAAGTAAATGAAGTAAACGGAGAATTAAAGCTAGTATTTCCTCAAAGGAATAGTGTAGAACAATTTTGGGCACTTGGAATAACTAATGTAATATCGTGCTATGATTCTTTGGAGGAAGCAGTAGAAGGATTTCGTTATCAATTACCACTGCGGAATATTAATTTTAATGAGGAATTCACATTCTATTTATCATTAAATAACGCTTAGATATTCTTTTAAAACTCTTAATTCATTAACAAACTCAAGTGAAGAATTTATTCCGTCCAAGAAAATGATATTGTTGAAATAGTCTTCCATTGAATCTTTTTATATTTGAGCCCATCTTTTTGATGTTTTTTTTGTTTATAACATTTTAATATGAAGAGGATTCTACTTCTCATTTATTTTGTAACCACAGCTGTTTTAAGTGAGTTGTTTGCCCTGAGTTACGAAAACGTAATTACTGGTAAAATAAAAGATGAGAGTACAGGAGATCCATTAAGCTATGTAAATATATTTATTAATAATACAACATGGGGAACTACTACAGATCTAAATGGCTCATTTAAATTATTCTCGATCAGCTCAGGAAAATATGAAATTGTATTTTCAATGATCGGTTACGAAACTCAATCCAGGATAATCAATGTCGGTGATACAACTGAAATATTTATTGAGATATTACTCCATCCCAAAATATATACGACTAAAGAAATAGATGTAATAGCTGAACGGCCTGAACAATGGTTTGAGGATCTTAAAGATTTTAAAGAAAAATTTTTTGGTTATTCTAGTGTTCCTATCAAATGTTCAATTGAAAATGAATATTATCTGGAATTTGAACACCCGCATAAGAACATATTAATTGCAAAGTGCCAGGTTCCCCTCAAAATAATAAATTACACTTTTGGTTATAGTATAAGTTGTGAAGTTCAGAAATTCGAATATGATAAGTGGTCTAAAGAATTAAAACAGAAATATCGTTTATACTATTCGGAACTCGATACAAGTGACGTTGAAGTTAAGCAAGATTGGGCACAGAAAAGAAAAAAAATGTACAAAAAATCTATGTATTATTTTTTGAAGACGTTAATTACAAAAAAAATGTCAGAAACAGAATTTGATATATTTTTAACTGGTAATGTTCATGCGTATAATCCATCTCGGGGATTTAATCTTCAATCGACTGATGAGATACTCCAAAAAAATGATTCTGCTAAGACTTATATTCTTAAGTTTGATGATTACCTCAGGGTTGAAAGGTATTCCAATTTCTATTTAGCTAGTATATCCTGGATAAAATTGAATTATCCATTTATTACAATTGATGAGTACGGTTATCCTGTTGAAGACTATGCTGTTACTCTTTTAGGTAGTTGGGCTAAAAGCGGAATAGCTAGCTCCTTACCTAAAAATTTTATTATTGAGCAAAACAAAAATTACTTCGAAGAATGATCGGAAACATCGACTATTGAAACAGGTATTTTTCAAACAAGAAAATATTAAATAGAACTAAATCAACAAATCTTAGAACCGGAATGTATTTCTATCAGTTAAAAGCTGGAGAATATAAGTACTAAGAAGATGATTCTTCTTCGATAATTCTTCAGAGGATAGTTTTTGTTAAAGTAAATTTCCCTCACAAATAATTATATTTAAGCCCGTCAGTTGACCGGCTTTTTAGTTTATAAATTTTTAATATGAAAACCCCATTAATTTTAATAATCGGCAGACCTAACGTTGGTAAATCTACGCTCTTCAACCGCCTTGTTGGTAAACGCGATGCTATTGTTGACGACATCAGCGGAGTAACCCGTGACAGAATTTATGGTGAAGCTGATTGGTCGGGGAAAAAGTTCAGGATAATTGATACGGGCGGATATGTACCTGAAAGTGAAGATGTTTTTGAAACAGCAATTCGTGAACAGGTCGAGATTGCAATAAGTGAAGCGGACAGCATTCTCTTTGTTGTTGATGTTCGTGACGGTATTCTTCCGATAGACAAAGAAATAATGAATCTGCTAAGAAATTCCGGAAGGAATTACTTTCTTATTATTAATAAAGCAGATAATAATAAATTTGATATTGCCGCGACTGAGTTTTACAGTTTAGGTGTAGAAAAAATCTATCCAATTTCTGCATTGAGTGGCAGAAATATTGGGGACCTTCTTGAGGAAGTAACCGAAAGTTTCAGTGAACAGGTGGAAACAGAAGAAGACCCCCGACTAAAAATTGCGATTGTAGGTAGACCAAACGTTGGCAAGTCTTCATTGGTTAATTCGCTGCTTGGCGAGGAGAGAAGTATAGTTACTGATATTCCGGGAACAACTCGCGATAGTATAGATTCAATTTTAAAATATTATGGGGAAGAAATAATATTAATTGATACTGCAGGTCTTCGTAAAAAGAAAAAAGTTCAGGAAAGCATTGAGTTCTATTCAAATATCAGAACACTAAAAACAATTGGAGAATGCGATGTTGCAGTAGTTCTTCTCGATTCTGTAATTGGTCTGGAGAAACAGGATCAAAAAATTATTGATGAAGTAGTTCGCTGGAGGAAAGGATTGATCCTTGCAATAAATAAATGGGATTTAGTGGAGAAAGATTCGGCTACATCAGCTATTTATGAAAAAGCTCTTCATCAAAAAATGGGAGCTATAGATTATGCTGAAGTTATTTTTATTTCTGCACTGACAAAACAGAGGATCTTTAAACTCGTTGAACTTAGTAAACAGGTAAATGAAGAAAGAAAAAAGAAAATCCCTACTAAAGAATTAAATGATTTTCTTTTAAGAGAAATTGAAAAATCACCTCCGCCAACAACTCCTTCAGGTAAAGAAGTAAAAATTAAATATATTACACAAATCGGCGAGCATTATCCGATATTTGCTTTTTTCTGTAATTATCCAAAAAATGTCGCGGATAATTATAAACGATTCCTTGAAAAAATGATAAGAAATCAATATGGATTCAAAGGTGTTCCAATAACATTAAGTTTTAAAAGCAAATGAAAAGACCAGTTAGAATAATTGTCGTAGGTGGAAATGCAGCAGGTCCGGCTGCTGCTTCAAAAGCAAAAAGGTTTAATCCAAATACTGATGTAATACTTTTTGAATCCAGTGAATTCATTTCCACCGGAACCTGTGAAATGCCGTATGTGCTTTCCGGCGAAATAGATGACTACAGGAAAATAGTTTTCTTTTCACCTTCTACATTCCAGGAAGAAAAAGGAGTAAAAGTTTTAGTAAAACATTTTGTTGAAGAAATTGATACAAAAAATAAACAGGTTATCGTTAAAGATTTGGTCCAAGATAAATTACTTAATTATGATTATGATAAGTTAATTCTAGCCACAGGTTCAAAAGCAAAAATATTACCCGGTTTCGATACACAGTTAAAAAACGTTTTTACTTTAAAGACTGTTAATGAACTCATCCGTTTGAATGAGTTTATATCGAAAGAGAAAGTATTAACAGCTATTGTGATAGGTTCAGGATACATTGGATTGGAAGCTGTTGAATCTTTGAATAAGAGAAATATCACAGTTCAGTTAATAGAAAAAGAAAGCACACCGCTTCCCGGAGCAGATGAAGAATTTGACGATGAAATATTAAAAATTCTAAATCGAAATAAGATTGAATTTATGGGCAATTCGGAGAATGTCGAACCTGTAATATCAGGTGATAGACTTCTGGGAGTAAGACTCGTAGATAAATTTATAGAAACCGATTTGGTTTTGCTTTCTGTTGGTTTTGAACCAGATGCTTATTTGGCTCGCAGTGCAAAACTTGAGATTGGAAAATCCGGAGCAATAAAAGTCGATCGATATTTGAAAACTTCTGATCGCTTTATTTATGCAGCAGGAGATAATGTTGAAGTTATTAATGCTGTTACCGGAAAACTAGATTACATCCCACTTGCCACTCACGCTTATGAACTGGGTCATTTTGCTGGTGAAAATGCTGCAGGGGGAAATGTAAAGTATGATCCGTTTGTAAAAAATATTGCGGTTAAAATATTTGATAAGTTTTTTGCTTCGGTTGGATTATCTTACTCCGATGCAGTGAAAAATGGTTTTGAAGTTGAGGCGGCCTTTGTTAAAGCCAGAAACCTCGTCGGTGTTATGCCCGGCAGTGATTATGTTTTCGGAAAAGTGTTAACGGATAAAAACAGCAGACGAATAATCGGGGGTTCTTTCCTTGGGGGAAAAGAAGTTTCGGGCTATGCAGACCTTTTATCAGCTTTAATAAAACTAAAAGCATCAGCTTCAGCACTTTCAAAAATAAATTATAATTATACCCCTCCGCTTTCGCCTTTTATTAATCTTCTCAGTATTATTGG